>Ga0082212_10005298_pt1 | contig 17614 bp, 10 predicted proteins | sample TergutNt197P3_FD_71548 | JGI IMG/M metagenome (GOLD analysis project Ga0082212, IMG submission 71548) | Neocapritermes taracua P3 segment gut microbial communities from Petit-Saut dam, French Guiana - Nt197 P3 | ecosystem: Host-associated > Arthropoda: Insects > Digestive system > Gut ... | reverse complement strand
AGACAATAACTTGCGATTCTTGCCTTGTCTTTTTGCCGCCTGACGGTGCGTCAAACCCTTGAAAGGCGGATGCATTCCTGCGGCTTTGCCACACCGCCAGACGACAAAAATCCTGCGGCAATTATTCACAACTTATTGTCTTACAGCTCCTTATCTTATCACGACGACCGCGTCTTCGCCTATCGTATAGTATTCGCTCGCGTTCAGATTCTGTACCAACGGGCCCTCCGCCGTGAAGGTTCCGGGGCTAATGACTCTTGCGTAGTAATAATACAGATAGCCTCTGTTGAACATTCCGTTATAATCGTAGAACGTCACGCGCCGGCCTTCGACGGCGCAATAACGGTAGAACCCGTACCCGAAACCGGACGCCCCGCTTATCCTGGCGGAGTTTCCGACATACTCAAGCCCCGCCGGCAGATAGTCGGTAACGCAGTACGAGCCGCTCAGCGCCTTTGCGGAATAGTCGATCCATACCTGCACGCGAATGAGATCGCCCTGCTCGAAAGCGTATGTACTATTTTCGTCGCCGCCCACCACGTAATAACGGCGGCGAACTGTTATATCCTCGTCAAGCTCGCCCGTATCGGTCAGGGGCCTTGAATAAACAGATACGGCCCCGACCTCCCCCGTGACCTCAAGCAGCTCAAACTCGCTCATGTTCGCGACAGGTATCCTCAGCGTATACGCTCCGCCGTTACTGAGCTCCCTTGTAAACCGCTGGCCAAACAATGTGTAGGTGATCCCTGCGGCCGTACCGGATCTTCCCGCTATCTCATGTTCGATATGTGACAGCCTCTCAAGAGTTATCAGCGCGTCCGTAGTAAAGTTGTTGATACAGTACTGATACAGGCCTTCTTTTTCCGGCTTGCCAAGCGCGGTGGCGAGGACGCACGCAGCGGAAGTCGCTTCCAGAATATCATCATTGTCAACGCCGGTATTTACACGATAATACGGCGTTATTTGCTGCAGATAAGGCGCGACGCGGCTGTCATAGAGTGCTGACGCGGTATCTGTTTCGCCAAGCGCCAGGTATCCAAGCGCGATATAAACTGCGTCTTTGACCGCAAGCTCGTCGAGCATAGCATAGTTATCAAGCGCCAGCAGAACGGGTTCCCTCAGCATCGCGAGGCCGTAGAGGGCGCACATCTTGTTGCCGGCGTTTTCGCTTTCAAAGACGCCGTAAAGATAGTTCTTCAAAGCGTTGACGTCGACGTCGTCCATAATATACCGCATCAGCTTCACGGTGGTGACCGGATCGGAATCGGCGTGAGGGAGTATCGCTATGCCGCCGTCCGCGCGCTGATACCTCGTCGCGTCAAAACCGCCGTCGACTGAGGGCAGGTCAATGTCAGGAAAGTATTCCGAGACGAGACTGTCCGCCGCGCGTCGCGCGGCAAGCTTTTCGATCCTGTCGCCGTGTACATGGCGCATGCAGAGCAACTGGTAGAGATACTGTCCTCTCCCGCGATCGGTGAAGGTTATGCTGGTCAAGCCGCCCCTGCCGACGCTGAAAACCGTATCGGTTGTTACTTCGTAATACGAGGCGTCGCTGATCTCACGGTTTGTGCCGAGGACGCTGTACTGATGCCTTACCGCGTCTGCGGCGCCATTGCCGACGGAAGCCCTTATGATCAGAGCGCCATCGCCTTCGTTTGTCAGTTCCCAAAGCGGGATGTTGACGCGCTCGAACGACGCGCCGCTTGCCGTGTACTTCTCGTCAGGCGTGTTTTCGTCCCAGACCTCGAAGGTCACCGGTTCGGCGCCTGTCAGCGAAGAACCGTACACATTAACGCCGACGGTCGGTATATCGCCGACTAAAAATACATTGCCGAGCGAGTAACTGAGAAACATAGGGTTCGTGACGATTATGTTCGATACGCAGTTGCCGGCGAAAAGATCGTTGCTGACGCCCGCCGCGGTGAGCCGCCATGACGTGATATTGTCGGGAAGACGGAATGTGTACGCGGCTTCGCCCAGTTCGTTCGTGCGCGCCGTGCCGAAGAAAGCGGTATCTTTAAAAAGCTCTCTGAGATACGCGCCGTCGGCCTCCGCTTCGGCGTTGGGAGACATAGGCGCCATGGCTGCGTCGTCATTACCGCCCCCCATCGACTCTTCGCGCTCGTCGTCGTCCGGCGCGCTGTAAGTCCCGTGCGTCGCGTATGCGAGTCTGAACCCCGTGCCCAGATTCCTGTACAAGGACGCCAGGGTGTCGACGCGATAGTCCCGAAGCGCGAACAGCGCCTCATCGACGACGCTTATATTTATTACGGCTTCTTTCGGGACGCCGTCAGCGTCGGTCGCGGTAATTGTGACTGTGCACATGTCGCCGGGTCTGTAAGAAGCCTTGTCCGTCGCCGTCGTCAGCGTCAGGTTGTTGACCGAGTAGTCGAACCTGATGTTTTTTGTCATGCTATAACCGGACTGGTAGTTGTAACCGTTGAAGTAATAGCAGTAAACGGTTACGTTCGGGATATGCTCCCGCGAAAAAGTGAAGGAATACGGGTTTTCGCCCGCCTGATAGCTTTGTATGCCGCGCTGCATGGCGAGAAACAGGAAGTTCCCGCCGTTAACGGCGTCCGACCCCCGGCGCAGCGTTAATGAGACGCGCTCGCCGACGTCGTATAAATCCTTATCCGTATCCAGATAATAACTAAAGGAGTTCGCGTTCCTATAGTAGTCTGAGTAATCCCTGCCGATATAGACGCTCTGCGCAATGACGCGCCCGTTGCCGTCCGTACAGTTCAGCCTTGCGAAGTAGCTTTCATACTCGCGGTCCGGAACGCTGAAATTTCGGGACGCGGCGCCGCTGGCGTCCGTCGTTATGCTGAACCTGCTGATGACTTCCTCATTTCTCACGTAGCTGTATCTTGGTACGACCCTCTTTTCGATATAGTCATAATAGGTCCCTGACTCTACCTTTGTGAAATAGACCCTGTAAACTTCGACCGATACCGCCCTGCCGGCGACAGGCGCGTCCAGATAATCATAGTAACTCTCCGCCGTGCCGTTATTGAGCCTGTCGAGCGTTATGGAGTTGACGCTGACTGTCAGCGAGGCGTTTTGACCGGCGCGCGACGCCTGCGGCCTGACGACGATATCGTTTATAAACGCCCGGGTTGACGCGTAACGTACCGTCTCGCCGATTTCGGGAAGAGTGGCTTCGACCATGAACGACAGCGTGGTCTCGCCCTGAGCGGATTCCGCGGGAACGATCGTCTCAGAAACTTCCGCCTCGCCGTCAAGATTTGTCCTGAGGGTTCCGGAACCGGAAGTTGTCAGGCCGTAGGAGTACAGACGGTAGGTAAGCTCCAGATCCGCGACCGGAGTACCCTCAAAAAACCCCGCCCTGGCCGTGAACGTGACGGTATCGCCGGCGAAAACCGCCGCTCTGTCCGCGAACGCCGCTATTTCATATGGCGGCTTCACATAATCCGATACCGAAAAGACAGTGCTTCCGAGAATCGCGTCGCCATGGTATATAGTCAGGCTGTAATAGCCGGCGTCAAGATTCGGCAGCCTCATCTCGTCGGAGTAAGCGTTGTTTTCGACATGCACGACCTGCCGGTGCAAGATATCCCTCGCGCCGTATCTGCCGTAACCGTAAGCCTGCGTCAGAACGGCGGTCACATTTTCAAGCTCACCGGAGTTTCCGCGGTCACTGACGAAGCCGAAGAAAGAAACGTTGTCGTCGCGTTTAAACAGCGTCCGGTCGAGATGCAGAGTCGTCCAGTACGCTTCGTTCGACGACGAGCCGTAATACCGGCCGCCCCATATGTAATACCGGGTGTAAAGCCAAACGCATGTCTTGCCGTTGGCGGAGGAGATATTCAACTGCTCGCTTGAATCGGGCTCCAGCGCCCTGTCAATAACGGCGATACCGTTTGAGTCGGTCGTGTACGAGCGCCCGCCGTTGACGTCGTATACCGTCGCGCGGGCGGACGCGCCCCCCGTTATTATGTCGTTTACCCATACGATGGTTTTTTCATCGTCCGCTATGACTTGCACGGGCAGATCGTTTATCTGTATGATCATCTGTGAGCGGGAGCCGCCCACCGACGCGTCGATCAGGTAGAACCCCTGCGACAACCTGTCGGGAAGCTCAAGCGTTTCGTAATAGCTGTTTTCCGTGCCGGTTTCGGCGCTGAAGGTCATAACCCTCGTCAGCGCCGCAGTGGCGATCAGGTTGTCCTCTCCCGCGTAACGCGACCATCCGGGGATGCCGCTGATCTTCCGGACGGCGTCTGCGGCCTGCTCGTTTGTTCGAAACTTATATACGTTGATCTCCGGCGCCGGGCGCGACGAGCCCCTTTGATAATAAACGCTGTACGCAACCCTCGGAGCGTCGATGCCCGGCAGCTCGACGTAGTTGTTGTAAAAGTACAAGTATTCAGGGCGGGTCGGGGGCGTATACGCCGGCTCGGACTCCGTTTCAAAAGAAAAAACATAGTCGGCGGGAAGAGTCTCGTTTGAGCCTTCCAGCGTGATGCCGGAGCTGACCGTAACCGTATATACGGTTCTGTATGCCAGCGCCCGCGGTACGAACACCGCAGTTTCCTTGTGATACTCGAATCTTCCGTCAACGCTTGGGGATATGCTGAAATATTCGTCCAGCGGCGAGTATCCCCCGGATGAGAATGTGATTTCTATGCCGGTGTTGACCGGCACGTTCGTCGACTGGTTGTACGGGAAGCATGAGGTTATCTGAAATCTCGTCGCGGTTTGGAAGGCCCATGTTATGTCGTCTCTTCCTTCGCGCGCGAGCCTGAAAATATACAAGGTGTTCTGCGCCAGAGTCATCGACGGGGCGATCATGAACTCCCTCGCGCCCTCCTGTGTGACGGCGGGCGCCGGCTGACCGTCTATCGAGAACGACCGTGAGATATTTTCAAGCGAGGCGTCGTCTGGCGTCGTTAGAATAAACGGGCTTGATACATCGACTCCGGCGGAACTGAAGAGTACCGGGACGAGCGTATACCCGTCTTTTACCTGCGCGGCCGCCGGGCTCAGCGGAGCCAGATACAGCAGCGATATTATAACGAGGCTGAACGCGATCATCTTTTTCATTTCTATATACCTCACATTTCTCTTTGCGCCGCTCCTGCCTTGGCGCGGACGGGCGCGGACCGGCGCGGACGGGTGTGTACCGGCGCGGACGTGTGTGTACGAGCGAAGCAGGTCCGCTTTTTTTAGACGCGAGAAACCCTGTTTTGTTCCGCCGGCGTTATTGTTCTTTCGATTTTTCTAAACGGAAAATAACGTTGTTTTTAATGTTGACGAGAAACATTTAAGTTTTTTTTAACGTGTGGTTCAAGACAATTAAGTTTTACCCGGTTATACTTCACCCCATAAACAAACCGGTCGTCGGACGGGGAAATGGAAGAAAGTCACCCGCTTGACAGAGAACGCATGAAAAAGATGAGGGAGAGAATTATGCAAAACACAATACTTGCCACGCAGAAGCTATGTAAAACATTCAACGGCGCAAGCTACCTGCAGCACGTCCTGAAAAATCTCGACGTTGAGATATACGAGGGCGATTTCACGGTCATCATGGGACCGTCCGGGGCGGGCAAATCCACGCTGCTCTACGCGCTGTCCGGGATGGACAAACCTACGAAAGGGGCGATCAGTTTTTCCGGGCGCGAAATAGGCGGCTTGTCAAACGACAAACTTGCCGTGTTCAGGCGCGACAACTGCGGATTTGTTTTCCAGCAGATGTACCTGCTCGACAACATGAGCATACTTGACAATATAATCGCCTGCGGGCTTCTCGTCAACAAAAAACGCAAGGAAGTCGCTAAACGCGCGAAACAAATACTGAAGCTGCTGAACCTTGACGAGACGATATGGCACAAGTTCCCGTCGCAGGTATCAGGCGGCGAGGCTCAGCGCGCCGGTATCGCGCGCGCCCTTATAAACGACCCGAAAATCGTGTTTGCCGACGAGCCGACAGGCGCGCTGAACTCCGCAAACGGCGAGGCTGTCCTCGACGCGCTGAGCGAAGTCAACGCGAAGGGGCAAAGCGTCGTCATGGTCACGCACGACCTTCGCTCGGCTAGACGCGGCAACCGCGTTTTATATCTGCGCGACGGCGTCATCTGCGGAGAATGCAAGTTGGGACATTATGTCAGCGACGATAACGCGAGGCACGACAAGCTTAGCGGGTTCCTCACGGAAATGGACTGGTAAACGCGATATTCGCGCGCAGGGTTCCGGCGCCCGGGGACGCGAGGCGGCGCGGCCGGGCGCGCAGACTGAAAAAGAGTTACAAGAGAGGATGGATACAAAATGAAAAAAATATGGATGCTTGCCGCGGCAAATCTTAAGAAGAGTAAAAGCCAGTCTGTCAGCCTTTTGGCGTTTGTGCTGATCGCCGCGATGTTTTTGAGCGTAGGGCTGGTAATGTATTTCGGTATTGGCAGACTGTTTGACGAGCGCGCCGAGGCTGCTCACGCTTCTCACTTCACTGCCATATACACGGGCGAGATCGATACAGACCCGCATATGGACTACATCATAAACTACCCCGGAGTGGTTGAATCTTCTAAGCAGTACACGGTCGGAGGATTCGGCGACTTCATGATGGACGGCGCAAAGACCATAGCGTTCATGTACTTTGCGAAGGTCGATGAAAACCTTAAAATGGACTTACCGCCCCTAATAGGGGAATCGCGCCCGCTGGTCGGCGACGCGATCTACATCCCGTACTTTATAACGCTGAGCAACGGCTATGAGCCGGGCGACGTTTTTACCGCGAACATTTCCGGAGTGGAGCTCAGCTTCACAGTCGCCGGCAGCTCGGAAGAAATCATGCTCGGCGCGCAATATAATACGATTCACCGCTTTTATGTGTCGGACGAGATGTTTGAAGAGATCCGGAACAAGCTGCCGGACGGAGGTCACGACCTGCTTCTTGCGAGGCTTGATAACCGGGACGACGCCGTATTTTTTCAGGCCGACTACAATAAAGACATTTCATCCGACGGGCTGGTGTTCACCCTGATCATTGATAACGCGAAACAAGCCCGGACGATGATCCCGATGATAGCCTCGATCATCGTGAGCGCGTTTTCGATAATACTGCTCATCGTCAGCCTCATTGTTATACATTTCCGTATAGTGAACAGCATTGAAGAAAGTATGATAAACATTGGCGCGCTGAAGAGTATGGGTTACAGGAGCGGGCAGATCATATCATCTATCGTGGCGCAGTTCGGAAGCGTTTCGCTTGTCGGCGCTATACTGGGCGTCGCGTCGTCGTATGCCGTCATGCCGCTGATATCGAAGCTGATGCTGCCGATGATAGCGCTTGAATGGAATCCGGGGTTTGATTTAGTGTCCGCGATCATTCCTCTGACGCTGATACTTTCTACGATACTGCTTTTCTCCTACTTATCATCGCGCAGGATAAAAAAGCTTAGCGCTCTGGCCGCGCTGCGCGGAACGTCTGGCGTAAGGCGCGCCAGGAAAAACGCGCTCCCTCTGGAAAAAACGCGAGGCTCGCTTGATCTTCTGCTTGCCGTGAAGCAATTGCTGCGAAACAAGAAGCAGGCGGTCGCTATCATCGTCATCATCGCTGCTGTGAGCATGGCTTCTGTCGCCGGGCTTGCCGTGAACTATAATATGAATGTGGAATCCGACGCGTTCGTCAGCTCATTGTTCGGCGAACTCCCGGAAGTAAGCTACGTACTGAAAAGCGGCGTTGACGGGCAGGCGTTTTCGGAAAGGCTCGCCGCGCGGCCGGAGGTCCGTAAAGTACTTGGATATGAACAGTCTGTCCAGATCCTCGTCGACGACATAAGCGTCTCCACGGCAGTTGCGGAAGACTGCGCGCTTCTGGAAGGCAGAATGCTGATAGGCGGGCGGTATCCGGAACGCGACGACGAAATAGCTCTGGGAACTTCGATTTCCAAAGTCAGCGGGAAAAACCCGGGAGACACAGTTGTTGTAAAGAGCGGAAACATTGAGAGAGAATTCGTTGTAACGGGGATCGTGCAGTATATGAACTCAGGCGGGTTCAATGCCCTTATCAGCGGCGGCGGTTTTTCAAGGGTCAATCCGGGGTATGAGTTCCGCGAATTCAGCGTGTATCTGACGGAGGGAACCGATGTGAAGTCATTCCTGAGAGACGTCGAGGATGATGAGGGCGACATATTCGACGGCGTTATGGATTCAGGCGATCAACTTGACTCAATGATCGGTAGCATGAGCGGGATATTTGCCGCCGTTGCCGTAGGAATAGTGGCGGTAACTGTTTGCGTGGTCGTCCTGACGCTGTACATAATCATTAAGACGACGATACTGCGCAGGAGGCGCGAACTGGGTATACAAAAAGCTCTTGGGTTCACGACGCTCCAGCTCATGAACCAGACTGCGCTGAATATGACTCCAATTATTCTGGTAGGCGCAGTTATCGGCGCGGTCGCCGGATACTTCGGCCTGAATCCTATGATGGCGCTGCTCCTTGGCGGTATGGGAATCGTTCGCACTCATATGGTGACGCCGCTGAGCCAGACGGTTGCGGTCTGCGCGGCGCTGATCGCGCTGGCTTATATCGTATCCATGTCTATATCGTGGAGGATCCGCAAAATATCGGCGTATTCGCTGGTCAGCGAGTAGCGCCTCGGAGGACTAGAGGTGGGCGCGTGGTGGACTCGAGGTGGGCGCGTGCCGGGACGGAGAATAACGAAAACGAAACCGGAAAAATGAGATGCGTCACTGTGACGCATCTCAATTGTCCCTGCAATAAAACACGAGCAAATTAAGTTTGTTCCGGTTACCGGTTGCGGCAGACCGGGCCGTGTGCTATACTTTATCCGAGAAAATCAATGCAAGGAGGATAAGCTATGTACACAGTGATCACATCAAGCCCGAACAGCGACGGGTTGACCGCGGCCTGCGGCAGCACCGCCCTTGAGGGAATCAGAAACGCGGGAGGAGAAGCCGAACTTATCGACATCAGCGCGGCCAAACTGGAACCGTGCCGCATCTGCGGCGACGGATGGGGTATCTGCAGGAACTCCGCCAGTTGTATGATAGACGATATCCTCCCTGAGCTTCAGAAGAAGATCCGCAGCTCGGAAGGAATATTTCTTGTGACGCCCGTCTATTTCGGCCAGCCATGCGAACGCATGAAGTTCTTCTTTGACCGCTTCCGCAGATGCGAAGCGTTCAACAACGACGACAGCTCGGCGGCCGGCAAGCAAATAAACCTTATTGCGGCGGCGGGCGGGAGCGGCAACGGCACGGCCACCTGTCTCGTCGAAATGGAGCAGTGGTGCTACAAAGTCGGAGCGATCCCTCAGGAACGCATCGGAATCACGAGGTTCAACCGCGAACCTGTGATGCGCGTCATAGCGGACGCGGCGGAAAGACTTGTTAAGGGCGAATACTTCAAGCGGATGAAGAACGGTTGAGGCAGAAGAAAGCTTGCAAAGTAACCCGCGCGACTGGTCAAACCACAACATGGTGTCCGCCCGACGCGGACGGATTGGAAAAAGTTTGTAAGACGAGCTTGCAAACCACAACATGGTGTCCGCCTGACGCGGACGGATTGGAAAAAATATGAAAATGATTTCTTTCGGCCGTACCGGGATGACGGTTTCCGCGACCGGCTTCGGCGCTATACCGATCCAGCGGATCACAGCGGCTGAATCAACGAAAATCCTGAGAAAAGCGTTCGACGCCGGTATTACTTTCTTCGATACCGCAAGAGGGTATACGGACAGCGAGGAAAAAATCGGCGCCGCGCTTGGCGATGTGCGCGATAAAATCATCATCACGTCAAAAACGCACGCCCGTGATTACGACGGCCTGATGAAAGACCTGGATACCAGCCTGTCTATGCTAAAGACGGACTATATTGACGTCTACCAGCTTCATAATCCGGGCTACGTCCCGGCGCCGGGCGACGAAAACCGTTTGTACGACGCTGCGGCGGACGCGAAAAAAGCCGGGAAAATACGCCATATCGGCATTTCGAATCATCGTTTTGACCTTGCCGATAAAGCGATAGATTCCGGGCTGTACGAAAGCCTGCAGTTCCCGCTGAGCTATATTTCCTCGGAGGAGGATATCCAACTGGCGAAGAAATGCGAGACCGCCGGCGTGGGATTCATAGCAATGAAAGCGCTTGCCGGCGGGCTTATCACTAACGCGAAAGCAGCTTTTGCGTATCTCAGGCAATACGGGAACGTCGTGCCGATATGGGGTATTCAGCGAATGGAGGAACTTGACGAGTTCATCGCGCTGGAGAACGACCCGCCGCCTCTCGACGGCGAAATGCTCGATTCAATGAAAAAAGACCGCGAGGAACTGTCCGGGTCTTTCTGCCGCGGCTGCGGATATTGTATGCCGTGCCCCGCGGAGATACCGATCTCTCTGGCCGCCAGGCTATCGTTTATGATGGGCCGCGCCCGCTACGAGCAGTTTCTTGAAGAAGGATTCGCCGCGCAGATGGAACGCGTCAAAGACTGCAAGCAATGCGGGCACTGCAAAGAGCACTGCCCCTACGGCCTCGACGTCCCGGAGGTGCTGAAAGTCCAATACGAGAAATACATTAATTTCAAGGCATAAGCAAAACCGCTCGCTGCGTCCGGTAAAGCTTCTATTCCCGCCCCCCCTGGCCGAGCTGTTTCAGGAACTCTTTTGCGCGGCGTTTCAACTCGTCTTTAAGGCTCTGCGGGGATAATACCTCGCAGAGTTCCCCGAACTGAAACAACCACCCATAGAAAACCGGAGAAAGCGCTACGCGGACCGTTATAGTAAAGTGACGATCCCCGTCGGCTATCATCATGATATCTTTGCCGAAACGGTCGATCGCCGCGCCCGCAAGCTGCTCATGCATCCGCAGCTTTACGCTGATCTCATCTCCGCCGAACATGCCGAATACTCTTTTTGAATACTCGACGATATCGAAGCTCCCGACGGCGGGATCGCGGCGTTCGTCGAGTTTTCGCACATCGTTCATTCTGTCGACCCTGAAATGCGAAAGTCCCTCGCGGTCGTCCGATTTTGCGATCAGATAGTAGTTTTCGTCGTTCCAGGAGAGAGCGACCGGACTGACGACATACAAAGCTCCGGCTTTACGGAATACGCGTTCTTTCCGGATACTGTAGTGAAAATATCTGAAGCTGATTTTCGTGCCCCCGGTGATCGCTTCGTGCAGAGCGTCCACGCTATAGTAGATACTCTCGTTCATACTCTTAACACGATTTTGAATAAAAACCTGACGCCGCAGCTTTCCGGCGTCATACACGCTTGCGAGCCCTTCAAGCTTCTTGATGAGTTCCAGCGACTTTTTTTCCGTTATGAATTTCGAGGATTGCACCGCGTCCGCTAAAAGCTTCAGTTCCGGCAGCTCGAAATCGCGCCCGGCGACATAATACACGTTCGACCTGGACCTTTCTGAGACGATATCGAGCCCGAAAAACCGCAGGGCCTCGATGTCGTCATAGACAGTTTTACGCTCGGCGTTTACGCCCAGTTCGGCGAGTTTAGAGATAAGCTCGTTGATCGTTAAGGCATGCGTCTCGTCGGTCTGAGTCAGCAGTATCCTCATAAGGTACAGGATTTTTAGTTTTTGTCCGGTAGATTTTGGCATAATGGGCTGTTCTCCTGTTCAACTCGCTATGAAAAGCGCCGCTGAGCGGCTGTTTCAAGTGGCAGCGTACATACCGGGATTCAACTTCCGGGCGAATTGTTAACACACTCCGATCCGAGCCGTTTCCGCTGCCTGACCACCTCATAAGCGACGACCGCGACGCTGTTTGCCAGATTTAGCGAGCGAATATTGTCCCGCATGGGTATTCGTATAGCGCGGTCATAATTGCTGAAAACCATATCTTCCGGCAAGCCCCTGGTCTCGCTGCCGAAAAGGAGCCACGCATCGTCCGGGAAATCAACGTCGGTGTACAGCTTATTAGCCTTTGTCGAGCAGTAGAAAAAGTCTTTACCGCTGTGTTCGCTGAAAAAATCCGCGCTGCTCTCATACACCCGCAACGTCAGGTGCTGCCAGTAATCAAGCCCCGCGCGCTTGACTGCTTTATCAGAAATATCGAACATGATCGGCTTAACGATATGGAGCGTTGCGCCTATCGCCGCGCATGTCCTGGCGATATTTCCGGTGTTTTGCGGAATCTCCGGTTCTACTAAAACTATGTTGATCACTTTTTACGACCTGTTATTCATATACTCTTGCCGTGATCCGGCGCGCACCCGTTGGAACGGGAGGAGCTTTAGTCAGGCGCGCACCCGTTGAACGGGAGGAGCTTTAGTTCGGCGCGCACCCGATGAAACGGGAGGAGCCTTAGTCCGGCGCGCACCCGATGAAACGGGAGGAGCTTTAGTTCGGCGCGCACCCGTTGAAACGGGAGAATCGGTCCAGACAAAGCTCAAAGGCCTGTAATTCTTCTCCTGCCAGCGGTTCACCGCTCTCGGTACATACATTGTTTATGATCAGGCGCTTGTCTTTTCTTGCCATATCGATCCGCCCGATGAACCCGTCCCCGCAGATGATCGGCAAAGTGTACGCGCCATACTTTCGCTTTTCCTTCGGGGTGTATATTTCCCATTTATACTCAAACCCGAACAGCGCTTGAATGAGTTTCCGGTCCCACGTCAAACAGTCGAGTGGCGAGATGAATTCGGCGCGGGGAGGGTAGACTGTCTCAGCTAAAACCGCCTCCAACAGCGACCGTTCGTCCTCGCGAACATAAAGCGGAGTATTCAAACCGTCAACTGTGACCTCGAAAATCTCATCGTCACATAATAATTTTCCAAACGCTGCCGCCCGGTCTGCGGTTTTCTGTTCCAGTCCAAGCCATGCGTCGCTTGATTTATTCCAAAGCATACCCACCGCGCCGATTCTCCGTTTGATCTGCCAGGCGAGCCGCTCTTCAGGCGTTTTGTACGGGAGTTCGGCGTCAAGTACTTCGGCGGGTATATGGTCTTTCATCAGCGCGTAGCTTTTTATCGTACCGGTTTTATGGTGAATTATCAGCTCGCCGCGAAAATACATTGACTCAAGGGCGGCGCGGGGCAGCGATGATATGACGCTCCAGTACCATTCGATCTTCTCATCGACGTTTACATCCTTAGCTGAGATAAAGCCTCTCTCTTCAATGAGCTGCCTTATAAGCGGCTCGATCCGCGTGACAGCCTCTCCGCCGCGGTCGTTATAAACTGACGCGAAAGTGCCTTTACGCATTTCAGTGAGGAACACAGGCAGATCTTCTACGGGGAAAATAGACAGGTTTTTGTCAAAAAAGTCGACGAGGCGCCGGTCCGTATAGAGCAGCTCGTCAAGAGTTTCCTTTTTGTAGTCTTTTATCCTCGCGTTCAGCGCGATATCGGCGTTTCTGCCGCAAACGTCGACCGGGTCGAACTGTACGCAGCCGACGCGGCGGACGTATGACATCACGCCCTCCTTGCCGGCAAAAATGTGTTCGCCCAAAAGGCCGTGCCGCCTTAACAGAAACCTCCGCGCCTGAAGATTTGACAGTTTCATCCGGGTTTACCCTTCCATTAAGCCCCGCATACGCGGGGAGCAGGTCATGCCGCGTTATCCACGCAGGGTATGTCTCCATTATGCCCCGCGTACGCGAGGAGCAGGTTGTGCCGCGTTATCCACGCAGGGTATGTCTTCATTAAGCCCCGCAGCACTTTTTGTATTTTTTTCCGCTTCCGCAGGGGCATAGCTCGTTTCTGCCGATCTTGACGGTGAGAACTGGTTCGCCACTCGGCAAATCCGGGCGTTCGCCTTCGAAGGATCGCAACTCAGCAGGCGTGTGTCCGTTGTTCAGCCATGTTCTTGAATTGTCTGACAAGTCGCGTATCAGGGTCGAGAGTAATTTCTTTTTGCTTCCGTCAAGAGACAGATCATTCTCCTTAAAAAAGTCAAAATATTCCTGCGTCTCTGCTTCCCGCCTTGCGAGAAAGTAAGATCCGTCTACGATATCCTCCGTTAAGTCCTCATCAGATGAGATGTGGCGACTGATGTAGTAGCGCAGTTTGTCCAACTGCGGTGTTTTCTCGACATAGAATCGGTCGGAATATTTTAGGAACTCGTCCCTTTCAGGCAAGTAACGAGGTATCGCGGCTGCTGTGTTTACAAAGTACTCGACATCTTCGTAATCGTCTTCTTCAAATTCGTCGCTGACTATGTATTCACCCCAAAAAACATAGCCGGAGTTTAAAGCAACAAAGCGGATCAGAGCATCAAATAACTCGTCGACATCGGTATTTTGATCATTGTAGCCGTTGAATATCTCTACGAAATCATCTTGGGAGATAACGCCGTATAAATTGATAGCAGCGCACGCGAAATCATTCAGGAGATCGCAACGCTCTTTTCGTTCCGGAAAACCATCCTTCTCCAGTTCCTCATACATATGCCGGATCTCGCGCGGGACAATGAAATACACATGACTGTAATAGTTATACACGCCGATGATACCCATATGGTACATAGTTAAGTACTCATCTATCCTGACCTTTTCGTCAATTAAATGATCGACCTTAACGGCTTTTTTAAAGAACTCCCATTCGGGTTTACTCAGATACATCAAAAATTTCTTCAGGTTATCTAAATCTGACATTCTATCGAGCAGAATTGATATGATCTCGGCTTTTCTCATCTTCCGGTACCCGGAGAGTCTGAACAGCCGAGCGAGCGTTCCGAGAAGCTTTACGGTTTTTGCTTCAAGCAGATCTTCGAGGGTGTACGCAGGCTCGCGCCTCTCCGCAAGTATTGCGTTCATGATCTGAATTGCGTTTCCATCAGGTGCGTCACCGGGCATTGAATCCCCTCCTCGTTTACCAAGCCTGGACGATAATGAAAGCAGCGCTCTGTTATTGCTGATTATAACTCTACGGACACGGGTTTACAAGGCGCAAATCCGGGCATCGCATCCGTTTTCCCCAGAACTATTTTGCACTAACGATCCGGCGTCATTCCCGGTATTGTTTTGTGTGTTGCAGTTGCTGCGATAAGATTACGGTTAAGGCGCGGCCACGCCTGTATTCTGACTCAATCCACGCTCCCCGCGAAGGGAGTGCCTGCTGCATTGATGTATCGCTTCAGCAAGAAAGCGCAGAAATGCGGGAATGTATATATGCTATCGCTATCGCCAATGTTGGTCCCTGTGAGTTTGATTCCGCTGTGTATATCAGGATACTTATCGCTGTCAATCAGCGTCCTGAGTGATTTTGCCCTTCCGCCTTTCGCCTTGACTTCAACCGGTATCAACTCTGAGGCAGTTCTGATGAAGAAGTCCTGTTCCAGTGTTGAATCCTCGCGTTTATAGTAATACAATCCGTATCCGCTCTTTACAAGCGCTTCGCCAATGATATTCTCATATAACGCGCCCTTGTATACTCCCAGATTTTTATTTATGCGCAGGTCTTCCTGCGCTTCTTCATCGAGCATGGCTACAAGCAAACCGCTGTCGGCGAAATAGAGCTTATACCTTGTCTCATCGTAGTTTCCCTTGAGCGGAAGCTCCGGAAAACTCAGGCAGTAGCAGATGTTTATCACACCGGCGTCGTTCAGCCATTCTATGCAACCGCGATAGTCCTTAAACCGCGCTCCGGACGCCGCCTTCGAGATCTGAAATTTCTTGTTATCTTTCGCCAGTTGCGGAGGGATATGGTTAAACACGTTAAGTATCCGAGTTTGATCCAGACCCTCTGCGTACTTCCGGACGTCTTCCTTGTAATCAGCGACAAGCTGCTTTTGCGTATCAAGCGAGCCTTCAAAAGTGCCTTTTACTACATACTCGCGAACAACTGCCGGCATACCGCCGAGTATGCAATAGTCAAGGAAGAGAGATTTGCAGACGGACAGCATAGTTTCACTGAATGGAGTTAACTCTATCATATGTTGAAGTATCTCAGTGATGAAAGAGTTATCGTAACCCTTTGCCCACAGAAATTCCTCGAAGTCGAGCGACCGCATATCATAGTCTGTTTTATATCCGACGCTGCTGCTTTCGATTTTCTTGTAATTGACGCCCAGCAATGAACCGCTGCATATTACGTCGAATCGACTATCGATTCCAAAAAACTTAAGCGCTGTTGAGATTTCAGGAAACTCCTGAAGCTCATCAAAGAAAATGAGTGTTTTGCCGTCGATAAACTTTTTTGATGGGTCGATGCGAGATATGTTTTTAATGATATCATCTGTCTTATACCCGTCAGACGTCATAGTTTTGTACTTTGGCTCTTCAATGAAATTAATGTATATCACGTTGTCGTAGTTCTTAGCGCCGAACCTGCTGATAGATTCAGTTTTTCCGACCTGCCGAGCTCCTTTGATAATAAGCGGCTTTCTTTCCGGGTTGTCCTTCCATTTACAAAGGAACGTATCGACTTTGCGATTCAAGTAGAGCATAAGGATACCTCCTTGCGTCTTATAAACGAATTATATATCAACAAGGTGCAGGAAGCAATCATTATTACAAAAAAATGAGCGAATTAATCTGAGTTCACCACAAAATTACAGCGAATAGCGGATGCCTGAACACAAAAATCCTATGGTATTTGGTGCGCTTGAGCACTAACCCGCGTGCGCGGGGAGCAGAGTATCGACCCCAACAGAGCGCTCCATGAGCAGGGGTCACCCCCGCGTACGCGGGGAGCAGGCTTCTTCGGTCAACGCTTCCCAATGGTGTTGTGGACCACCCCTGCGTGCGCGGGGAGCAGCACATAACAGCAAGCGAGTACCGCTCAGTTATCTGGTCACCCCCGCGTGCGCGGGGAGCAGTCATGGACGTCCTGAAAAACGCATCCACGATCCGGATCACCCCCGTGTGCGCGGGGAGCAGCTGCCCCTGCGCTGTATAGCCCGCCCATACTTAGGATTACCCCCGCGTGCGCGGGGAGCAGTATGCGTCCTTGCCGCTCATGCCCTTTTCGTCCGGATCACCCCCGCGTGCGCGGGGAGCAGCGTCTACAAGTTTCATTAACAAACCTCTCTCAGGATCACCCCCGCGTGCGCAGGGAGCAGGTACTCCATGCACGGCTCATGATTTCTTTTAGAGGATCACCCCCGCGTGCGCGGGGAGCAGTCCGCTTTCGTCAGTCACATCGGTATATGTGACGGATCACCCCCGCGTGCGCGGGGAGCAGCTTGTGATTGACACCGGCGGCCAACTTATTAAAGGATCACCCCCGCGTGCGCGGGGAGCAGTTCGGCAACTACAACACTTTTTCGGCTAGCTTGGGATCACCCCCGCGTGCGCGGGGAGCAGTCTACCGTTTCCGCTTCCAGCGTTTCCGCATCCGGATCACCCCCGCGTGCGCGGGGAGCAGAGGCGTGGGGATAACCCTGTCAAAGTATTCATCGGATCACCCCCGCGTGCGCGGGGAGCAGGCTTCCAACGGCGGCTATCGCCCATTTCGTTGAGGATCACCCCCGCGTGCGCGGGGAGCAGGCTCGCTTCAGTAAACGTAATATTCATAGCTTAGGATCACCCCCGCGTGCGCGGGGAGCAGGACGGGTCTCCGCGCTTATGGACACGCGAAGAGGGATCACCCCCGCGTGCGCGGGGAGCAGCAAGCCCCCCTGAGTTGGCTAACATCTGGAATAGGATCACCCCCGCGTGCGCGGGGA
>Ga0082212_10005297_pt1 | contig 17614 bp, 14 predicted proteins | sample TergutNt197P3_FD_71548 | JGI IMG/M metagenome (GOLD analysis project Ga0082212, IMG submission 71548) | Neocapritermes taracua P3 segment gut microbial communities from Petit-Saut dam, French Guiana - Nt197 P3 | ecosystem: Host-associated > Arthropoda: Insects > Digestive system > Gut ... | reverse complement strand
GGACGAAACATCTTCGAAAGCCGCGCGGTCAACATCGTTAAACATTAAATTTTCTTTGCCAATCAAATTTAATTTTATAATTCTCGGACCAATATCAGTCGTCACGTATATTTCAAATAAACCGTTTGAAATCACTTTGCAGCTACCGAAATTTTTATAATTTTCGTCGCGTATTTCAATTTTTCCCATGATTATTACCCCCTATTTTAATATCCGTATACTAATGTAACCTCAGCCGTTATCACAATCTCGCCGGATTCCAAGCCGACTTTGCCGCCGTAATCACCGGCTGCCATTGCCATAGCTCCACCACTATAAGCATACTCCGTATACCTGTAACTATTATAATTATATCCCTCGTTCACTTCCAAAAGCTTGCCTAACGTGACTCCCGCAGCTTTCGCCATTACGCCGGCTTTCTTTTTGCCGTCCGCGATTGCTTTTTCAAGCGCCTGCTCATAAAATTTTTCCGGGTTCGACACAGTAAAAACAACGCCGCCGATTTCATTTGCGCCCGCTTCTTCCGCAACGACTAAAATATCCCCCGCTTTATCTATATTTTTCACCGTGACCGATATTCTGTTATAAACGATATAGCCTTTTATTTTCGTATCCATATTACCCGCCCTGTCATACGTGTAATCATATTCCGGGCTTAAATAATAGCTTGCCGTTTTTATATCTTTTTCCGAGATTCCGGCTTTTTTAATCGCGGCGATAATTTTATCCATGTCTTCGCCGATATTTTTACTGCCAATCAATGCGAGCATATCGTCAAAACTGCCGCCTTCGGGAACATCAATAGCGCCGTATGCCACGCCTTTGAATTTATCAGAAACGTACTTCACGAATAAAAGGGTCAAGATATAATCTTTGTATTGTGAACTGTCCATGCCGCCGCGCAGACTGTCGCAACTTGCCCAGAGGCTTGAGTATAATTCGCTTTTCTTAACCGCCATAGAATCTACCAAAATTATAAAAATATTAAAAATTCCATCTGTTTTGCGTTTGTCAATTAATAAATTTTGGGTATGACAATATTTAAAAAGAAGTTTCCGGCAAAAATGCTGCCCATGCGAGCAACGCCGCACATCACTTGTAAGGCTGGTTTTGCGAAACTCCCCCTCTTTTTAAGAATTTAAGGAAACCATATCACCCGCCTGAAAATAAAAATTTGTTTATAGTGCTTGACAGTTGCGGGTCTGTTTTAACCATGTACGAACAGTTCATTATTTTCAAATGTAAGGACATTAAATTGGCTAACATAGAATCACAAAAAAAGCGCAACAGGCAGACTATTAAGCGCAATGAGGCTAACTCGCGGGTTCGCTCTTCAATAAGGACCGCCATGAAAAAGGTCAACAAGGCTCTTGACTCCAAAGAAGAGAAAAATATTGAGCAAATAAAGACCGACCAAAGAAAATTTGAAAAAACCATTGATACCGCGGCCCGTAAAGGAATTGTTCACAAGAAAACCGCCGCGCGCAAAAAATCAAGAATGGCAAAAAAAGTAAACGCGTTGCAAAAACGGCAGGCATAGACATTCCTTGACTAAGACGCGGATTATCTCGGAGATATGCGCTGTCACAAAGCTGAATAGAAAAGAAGTCTCCGGAATAATCGACATCTTTCTTGACAAAATAAAAGACAGCACAAATGAAGGACATACTGTTAAAATAAAAGGCTTCGGTTCTTTTTACAATGTGATTAAAAAAGCAAGACAGGTTCATTCGCCTATAGCCGGCCGCGTTGTGGACGTTCCGGAAAAAGCCGTTCTTGTTTTTAAAAGCAGCAAAGAAACCGTTAAAGAAAAGGGCGCTTAGCTCAGCTGGGAGAGCATCTGCCTTACAAGCAGAGGGTCGGGGGTTCGATCCCCTCAGCGCCCAAAATACTCGAAAATCTATCTTCTTAATTAGCCTGACTGGGAGCATTCCCTCAAGTCGAATTTTCGCGCTACACCCGGCTTATCGAATATCGCGCTTGCAAAGCGCTGTTTTAACATTATCCGCACAATACAATAAAGAAAAATAAAATTTGACATATAGAAAGAACTAATTTAGACTTTACTATATTTAATATGGAGCTTTCGGATGATCGTGAAAAAGATAGCCGTCCTGCCGGGCGACGGCATAGGCGTAGAAGTTATGGAAGAGGCGCTCAAGGTTCTCCATGCCGTCGCGCCTAAAGTAAACATGGAATTTACCTGCAAAGAGGCAAATGTAGGCGGAGCCGGAATAGACAAAGAAGGGCGCGCCCTGCCCGACACGACTCTTTCACTCTGCAAAGAATCCGATGCCGTTTTGTTCGGTTCGGTCGGCGGCCCGAAATGGGAAAACCTTCCCCCCGAACAGCAGCCTGAAAGGGCGGCTCTTCTTCCGCTTCGCAAAATATTCAACCTTTACGCCAACCTGCGTCCGGCAATAATATTTGATGAACTCAAAGACGCCTCTCCGCTAAAACCTGAAATCATCGGCGACGGCTTCGACATCCTCATCATTCGCGAGCTTACCGGAGGCCTTTACTTCGGCCAGCCCAAGGGACGCGAAAAATCGGGCCCCGATGAACGCGCCTTTGACACGCTTGTATACACAAGAGCCGAAATAGAAAGAATAGCGCGCGTAGCTTTCGAGGCGGCGCGCAAGCGGAACAAACGACTAACGTCAATCGACAAGGCGAATGTCCTTACCACGATGGTTCTCTGGAGAGAGGTCGTAACCGAAGTCGCGAGAGACTACCCCGATATAACCCTCAACCACATGTATGTCGATAACGCGTCCATGCAGCTCGTTAAAAACCCGAGGCAGTTTGACGTTATACTGGCCGATAACACTTTCGGCGATATTCTGTCCGATGAGGCATCCGTAATAACGGGCTCGCTGGGAATGCTCCCCTCGGCCTCGCTCTCCGACGGCTCGTTCGGCTTGTACGAACCATCCGGAGGTTCCGCGCCCGACATCGCGGGCTTGGGCGTTGCTAATCCGATCGCTCAAATACTCAGCGTCGCCATGATGCTGAAATACAGTTTTAAAAGCGACGACGCCTATGATAAAATATTCACGGCGATAAAAACCGTTCTTCAGGAAGGTTACCGTACGGCCGACATCATGAGTCCTGGAACGCAAAAGGTCAATACCGCAAAAATGGGAGATTTGATAGCGGAACGCCTTTAAGAGAAAATTATGAATACAGCGCAGCCATCCATCAGAAAAAAGCTATACGAACTTTCTGATATAGAAAGACGTCTCGACGAGTACATCGAAACAACTCTTTGGATAAGCGACCCTCATGGCGCAGGCGACCGTTTTGTAAATATCTTAAAAGGAAGATTCGGCCTCCTGTGGCAAACCTTACGGGAAGCCCTGCCCAAAACCTTAGAGCACAGAAAACTCGATTACCTCGACCGCATAATAAGAAGAGATCAATACTTCCGTTCGGAAGAATACGCGATGGAACGCCAGGATGTAATAGCCGCTCTTGCGAGCGTAATACGCTATAAAGTACAGAATATAAACGACTTTGAACGCGCGGCCATAACCGTCGCGCCTGAGCTCAAACAGCTTGTCAGCAACCTGCTGCTCAATTTCAAAGTGCCGGCAATCGTATACGAAAATGACTTTGTATCGGATCAAATTATAACCGCTCTGACAAAAATGACAAAACAAATACTCATAGGCCAGCTCATCGTGCTTGGCGACGTATTTGACAGGGGGGATGAGCCTGATAAAATACTCCGCATACTTTCATCGAAAGCAATACGCCCGTATGTTAAATTCGTATGGGGCAACCATGACCTTTTATGGATGGGCGCGGCGCTCGGCAACCAGTCGCTTATAGCCGAGGCGCTGAGGATATCTTTCCGGTATGACAACTTTGCCTTTGTGAAGCGCCTCGGTATTGACTCGTCAAAATTGCAGGCTTTCGCCGAGAAAACATATCCGGGAGAAATAACCGGTTACTTTAAGGCAAAGACCAAATCGGCGAGACAAATAGAAAAGGCCCTCGCCATGATACAGTTTAAACTTGAAGAACAGACAATCAAACACTATCCGCAGCTTGAAATGGAATCGCGCCTTAACCTCGATAATCTGGCCAAAATGCTCAAAGAGGGCGATACGTCGGGACTCAGCGACACCTATTTCCCTACCCTCGACCTTGACAATCCGGACAAGCTGACCGATGAGGAGCTTCTTATAATCAATGATCTTTCCGAACAGTTTACATCAAGCCACAAAATTTACAGGCTTATGGAATACCTGTTCCGCGAAGGCAAACTGTATCACATACATAACTATATACTCAACCTTCACGCTTTGATACCAAGTACGGCCGACGGCAAATTCGACGAACTGTACGGCAAGAAAGGCAAAGAACTTTTGGACCACCTTGAGGACTCAATAAGAGATGCCGGCGAGCATTACCTCCGCGGCGAACCGGTTGCGCCTTTTCAGCAGGCAGTCATGTTTTATCTTTGGTGCGGTCCCATGTCGCCCTTTTTCGGCAAACACGCCATGAAAACATTTGAGCGCTACTTTATGAAAGACAAAAAGACCCACAAAGAAATAACTCTCCACTGGGGCGGCAACATCTTAAAAAAAGAATTCTTGGATCTCATAGAAGAAGAATTCGGCGCGAAACTCGTGGTTTACGGCCACACCCCTGTAGACGTAACCGCCGGCCAAAAAATCGCCTCTCCCGACGGGAGAGCAATAAATATTGACGGCGGCTTTTCAGAGGCCTATCTCGGACGCGGACACGCTCTTATACAGACGCCATACTCAATTTATGCCATAATACTCCCCACCGAACAAGAGATAGCCGAATCCAGCCTTAAAAAAGAACCCGCGCCGCTTATGGTTGAAGAAATAGTTTATTACGAAAAACCGGTCAAAATAAAAGACACTTTCGCGGGCAGAGAGCTTATCAGACGCCGCGACCAGCTTCTCAAAGAAATAGAAGAATATAATTCTTGACTTGCAGACCTTAATTAATACGCATATAGCAATAACCGGAGGTAAAAAAATGAAAACAAAATTGCTTCTTTCCGCCTTTATTCTATGCCTCGCGCACGCGTCGGCTTTCGCGATTGTTGATGTAAACCTTTACGGAGGCTATACCATAGGAGGAAAACATCAGGGCCGCGGCGTAAAATTCGGCGACGACAATGGGCACTGGGGCCTCTTGGCTCACATCAACGCGACTCTTCTTAAAGTCTTTCAGTTTGGGGTCGGCCCTTATTATCAATCGTCAACGGTAACATACGGAAATCCGAAAAACCATTGGTCTGCCGATAAAAAGGACATAGGCATCGACGGTTTCGCCGCTTTAGACATTCCGCTTATCCCGCTGTCGCCGTATCTAAGAGGGGGAACTTCCGCCTGGAACAGAGTCAAATATTCTTACGGCACAGAGACGAACAGCTTTGAAAGATACCATGCCGGCGGCGGGGTTTTGCTTACGATACTGCCGCTCCCCTTGTTTAAACTGCAAATGTTTACGGAATACATTCGTTTCTGGGGCAAAGAAGGCGGCCTAAAAAGCACCGAGCATCAGTTAAATGTCGGACTAAGGGGCAACATACTCTAAGTAAAAAAGACCGTTCATTCCGCGGGGCGCTTTAAAACGCGCCGCGGAACAACGTTAACGCATAAGTTCAAGAAATTCGGTAACGCTTCGCAGGCAGCTTTCAACATCATCCCTGTTTGAAAGACTCATCTGCGGTTTTTCGGAATTGTTCTGCCCGTCAACAAGGCAGCCTCTGTTTTTAAGAAAACTAATCGCGTTATTGTAGTTAGATATCGAAAGCGATTCGGAAAGTTTGACTATTTCAAGATGATACGAGCGTACCCCATGCTCGCGCACCGCCGACAACAGTTCTTTTTGAGTAAAATGATTGCCCCGCATTTTAAGTACGGCCTCAAAAACGATCATGTACGATTCGAGATAATCCTCTGTCAGTTTAGCGTAAAAAAGAAGTTCCTTGTCGCCTTTTTCGGTTATCGCGATTGTTTTTGATTTTAGCTTGATAAGTCCTTTCTTTTCAAGGTAGGGGTACAAAATCTTTTGAGTTTCGCCTTTTTTGTACACCATATCGGGATATATAAATTCTTTGGAAAACAGGGACGTTATATTTTCAAAAACCTCTTCGGCCTTTTTGGGCTGAACCGAGTTTCCGTTTCTCGCATTTAAAACGGCAATGGATATAAAACTAACCGGAACAAGGTAATGGATTATGGTATTCCTGTAAAAAGATATTCTTATTCTCTCGTCTTCATTTAAAAGCAAAATATCCTCAAGCTCTTTTTCAGACATAGTTTGCACATCGGACATTTTTATTAAGCCGATTATCGAGTCTTTTCTATACGAATCAATAACATGCTGCACGCTTTTTTCGAGACCGTCTTCAAGCAGCATAGGCGCCATTAATATTTTTTGAAATGACAGGTAATCATAAAGGACGCTTACCCTTTCAAGGAGCGCCTGAAACGAAAATCCTTTTGAACCCGAAAAAAGAATCGCCGTAGTTACCAAAGAAAACGGGGTAATCATCGTGATCTCATTTATGCGGCGGGCAAGCAGCATTGCCAAATCTTCCGTTTCATTCGATTTGTCGGCAAGTTTGCCCTGCGTCTCATTAAAACTGATAGGGCTGTTTATGCTGAGACGCACCCTGCCGTAGTTTCTTTTAAGCAGCGACTTGCTGCTTTTTACAAATCCTACTGTGTTTTCTTTTTTCTTTTCTTTGCCCTTGAGCTCGTTTGAATACGAATTTTCCTCAAGCACCCTGTCATAATTAATAGTAACCGGAACAAAAATCAAATCTTTGCTGTAATCCTCGATGACGGATTCCACAAGGTACTTGAGAATGCCTAATTTTGGAAAAAGCAGCTTGCCGGTTCTGGTGCGTCCGCCCTCTATGAAAAATTCGATTGCGTATCCTTCATTTACGAGCGTCTTTACATATTGCTTAAAAACAACGGCATAAAGGTCGAGCCCCCGAAACGAACGGCGCATATAAAGCGCTCCCGCGCGGCGAAGGATGTGACCTACTAATAAAAAATTCAAGTTGATTCCGGCCACCACATGCGGGGGAATGATTTTGTTTTTGTAAAAAAGCCATGATATGATCAGATAATCGATATGACTTTTGTGGCTTGGCACAATAACTAACGGCCCCTTCTCGGAGGCCTCGCGCAATTTTTTGAAATCCTCGGCATCAAAACTGACGCCGTTAAATATTTTTTTAAAAATAATATCAAGCAGCCTGGCAAGCATGCTTATGTAGTTAATGGAAAAATCAGCCGCTATTTCGTCAAAGTATTTAACGGCGCGTTTTCGCAATTTTTTCTCGCTGATTTTCTGCGCAGCACAAATGCTGTTTATCTCATCAATGACATTTTTGTGCAATAAAACTTTTTCCATCATCTCATAGCGGGTCTTAACGACGGGCCCGAGTACGGCGCGTTTTTCATTGTTATATATGACATTAAGTTTAGCGCGAACAGCGTCGCTTACGGCGGAGGTCTCGCCCTTGAAAGCTTCTATTTCATCCTTGAGGTTTATAGGGTTGGATATTTTGACAAAAGCGGGGGTTACGCTTTTCTTCGTACTGAAAAACCCCCAAATAATCCCCTTGTCGCCTGTCGCGTTTGCCGAAATGCCTGGCTCGCTCCTCTCGGGGTTCTGGTTCCAAAACATCATCTGGTGAAATATAAATATAGGCTCGCCGCTTTTCTTTTGCAACTCTACCAAGTCGTTTATAAAATCGATCTTTACGTCAACATAGCGCCTCAAAAGCAGCGACTTTGATAAAAGCGAGATAGCAAGGCTTTTGCCTTCATTGAGAGTGTTATAGACATACTCTTCGTCGCTGACTTCTATGTATTTGTGCATTCTGAGCAGCGAGGCCGCGGCGCGGTAAGCGCTTCCCAGAAAAACCTTTAATAGCTGTAAGACATAAAGTCTGAAACCCAATGCCGCGGCGGGAACCGGAAAACCGTGTTTCCGCAGAAGGTCGGCAAATATAAAAAATGACGATATATGGCTTTGCGATGAAACAAATACGATTTTTCCCTTTCCGGTATAATCTTTAAGCAGTTCAAGGCTTGTATTCTCAAAGGCTATTTTTCTGAAAAGAAATCCGGAAAACCTCCCAAGAAGCAAAGAGCGCCATCCTCTCCCTCTCATTATATATGGAGTATACTTTAGTTTTATATTACCGTCCATTGAGTAACCTCATCGTGCAAGCATTACAAAGGAACTGTCTAAGAGGCAAGCCATTTTTACCGTTGTTTAATTAATATCGGAAGGTTGCTTTAAGCTGCGGTTGTTTGAAATAAATTTCCGCCGCGCCGGGTCAAGAAGGCGCGGCGGATTACGGGCGGATTACATCATTCCGCCCATTCCTCCCATTCCGCCGCCCGGCATCATGGGTTTTTCTTCCTCTTTTTCAGAAACAAGCACCTCTGTTGTACACATCATACCTGAGACCGAAGCCGCGTTTTGGAGCGCGGTTCTCACGACCTTTGCCGGATCAACAATCCCGCTCGCCATCATGTCAACCCAGGTAAGGTCATAAGCGTTAAAACCTATTCCCTGCTTTTCGCCCTTGGCCTTCTCTACGATGACCGAACCCTCAAGACCGGCATTGGAAGCAATCTGTTTCATAGGCGCTTCAACCGCTTTCGCGATGATAGCCGCGCCGATTTTTTCATCACCGGACAGTTTTTCTACGGCTTCCATTACTGTTTTTTGGGCATATACCAAAGTGAGTCCGCCTCCGGGAACAATTCCTTCCTCAACAGCCGACCTTGTCGCGGAAAGCGCGTCCTCAACCCTCGCCTTCTTTTCTTTGAGCTCAATCTCCGTAGCCGCGCCGACATTTATAACGGCAACGCCGCCGGCAAGTTTGGCTTTTCTTTCCTGAAGTTTTTCTATGTCATAGTCGGATGTAGAATCTTCAATCTGTTTCTGTATCTGGTTGATGCGGGCCTTAACGTCAGCCTTGCTGCCCGCGCCTTCTATAATTGTAGTGTTTTCTTTATCGACGATTATTTTCTTGGCGCGGCCGAGCATCTCAATGCTGGTTCCGTCAAGTTTCATGCCAAGGTCTTCAGAAACAACCTGCCCCTTTGTCAGGACAGCTATATCCTCAAGCATAGCCTTTCTTCTGTCGCCGAATCCAGGCGCTTTTACGGCTACACATGATATGGTCTTTCTCAAAGTATTAACGACTATGGTCGCCAAAGCTTCGCCTTCAACTTCTTCGGCTATTATCAAAAGAGGCCTGCCCGACTGCGCAACCTTCTCAAGCACTGGAAGCAAATCTTTCATTGAAGATATTTTTTTCTCGTGAATAAGAATATAGGCGTCATCCAGAATAGCCTGCATAGTATCCGCATCGTTTGCCATATACGGCGATATGTAGCCGCGGTCGAACTGCATTCCCTCTACAACTTCCAGATGAGTCTCAATGGACTTTGCCTCTTCAACAGTGATTACGCCGTCCTTGCCGACCTTGTCCATGGCGTCCGCGATAAGGTCGCCGATTTCCTGATCGTTATTGGCAGATATGGAAGCAACCTGCGCAATTTCTTTTTTGTCTTTTATTTCGCGCGAAAATCCTGAAATAAAAGCCGTCGCGGCTTCAACAGCCTTGTCGATACCGCGTTTGAGGCTCATCGGGTTCGCTCCCGCCGTGACATTTTTAAGGCTTTCACGGTAAATAGCCTCCGCGAGAATCGTGGCCGTAGTAGTCCCGTCTCCGGCTATATCGTTGGTCTTAGTCGCTACTTCCTTGACCATCTGCGCTCCCATGTTCTCGAACGAGTCATCCAACTCTATTTCTTTAGCGACGGTAACGCCGTCTTTTGTAACTGTAGGCGCGCCGAATTTCTTATCGATTACGACATTGCGTCCCCTCGGGCCAAGGGTTATTTTTACGGCGTCCGAGAGTTTAACGACCCCTTCAAGAATCGACCTTCTCGCCTCTTCATTGTATTGCAAAATCTTAGCCATTTTTTTCCTCTTCTCTCAAAAATATTTTTGTTATCGTTTAATCAAGAATAGCAAGTACGTCGCTTTCGGATACAATCAGGTATTCCTTGTCATCGTACTTAATCTCACTACCTGAGTATCTGCCGTACAAAACCTTGTCACCCACTTTGACGGTCAACGGGATTAATTTGTCCCCGTCTCTCTTTCCTTCTCCTACAGCGACAACTTTACCATGTTGGGGTTTTTCCTTAGCCGTGTCGGGTACATACAGGGAACCTACCTTTTCCATTTCTTTGTCAAGAGGTTCTACCAGAATACGGTCTCCAATTGGTTTTATAGCCACCTTATCCTCCTTGTTTTTTTAAATTAAAGATATATATCCTCATTTTTATTAAGGATTTTAGCAAATCTATTGTTAGCACTTATTTTAGTGAGTGCCAGCAGCAAGCAAATATATAAAAGCTCTTTTTTTTGGCAAGTCCGATTATTGACAATTAAAGCCTATAATTAAAAAATACCGGTAATTTCAAGCGTATTTTAGCTTTTTTCAAATTTTTTTAAAAATTTATTAAAAATTCATGCCGTGTTTATCAAAAAAATTGGGGAATTTTTTTGATAAAAATCGCCGCCTTATGTCTCAAGCGGAACCAAATATTTGAATTTAGGTTGATTTTTTTCAGGGGATAATGATAATTGCTTCAATATATAAGGAGCGTGACATGGCATCAAAAGATTCAATGAACAGCACCATTGGAAGCGGTTCTGTTTTCGAAGGTAAATTCTATATAAGCGGTTCTCTAAGAATAGACGGAAAATTTGAAGGCGAAATAAAAACAGATGAAGAACTTGTCGTAGGCGTGACCGGAAAAGTCAAAACCGACATAACGGCCAAATCCGTCGTCATAGCAGGAACAGTAATAGGAAACATACGCGCCGAAGAAGGGGTGCAGCTTCTTGAAACAGGAAAAGTTCTTGGCGATATAACATCCCCATCGGTGCTTATGCAGAAGGGCGTCGTAGTTGTCGGGAACGTTCAAATAACCGGCGGGCATAAAAAAGACCTGCGCAAACTCGTTGAAGATTCTTATACTGGTTCGGCAACTTTGCAAAAAACCGAATCGGCTTAAAATTACGTTGAATTGCGTTAAATATTTGGCTTGTATTTATCGATTATATTAATAAAATATATTAATAAAAAAACACATAAAAATATTTTAATATAAATAAAATGAAGATATTTCCGACAAGAACACTCCGGATTTTTCGCTTCGTATTGTCGATTTCAAGCCACGAAGCTGTTTTTGTTTATACGTCAAAAAAAGCCATCTACGTTAAAACCATACGCAGGGGGATGGTGCCCGTAAGCCTTAAATGCGCCGCGACAGCGGCTGTCCTGCTCCTTACCGTTACAATGGGGCTGATTTTTCTGCCTCTGTCCGGGAAAAACGATATAAACAACGATGAGGACGATAAAATAAAAAATCAAATCCTGATGTCAAACGAAACGGATTTTACCTTGCCCGATGACAAAAGCACGCTGGAAATACGAAAACATACGGTCAAGAGCGGCGGCGAATCATTGAGTTCCATAGCCATGAAATATAGAATATCCATAGATACAATATGCGGAAGCAACAACCTGCGCACATACGAGCCGCTTCCCGCCGGAAAGGCGCTCATCATACCCAGCAAAGACGGGATTCTCTACACAATGAGAAACGGCAGCAATATCGTAGCGGTGGCCAAACAGTACAATGTATCGCTTGAAAAAATATTAGTCGAGAACAGCATCAAAAATTCCGACTTCATAAAAATGGGCAGCGTTCTGTTTATTCCCGACGCCAAACCTCAAAACATAATAAAGGGATTTATATGGCCGGTAAGCGGAAGAGCAATTACCTGCGGTTACGGCTGGCGCAAAAATCCGTTTTCAGCCGCGGAGAGGGAATTTCACGCCGGCCTTGACATAAAGGCAAACTACGAGTGGGTCAAGAGCGCGATGTACGGCAAGGTAACGTACTCGGGCTGGATGGGAGGCTACGGGATGACCATCATTATCGCTCATCCCGATGGAAGCAAGACCCTTTATGCCCATCTCTCTCAGTTGGTCGTCCAGAACGGCCAATATGTCAAGCAGGGGCAAATCATTGCAAAAAGCGGTTCCACCGGCCGCTCCACCGGGCCTCACCTCCACTTTGAAGTAATCAAAAACGGCAGGCAGGTGAACCCTTACACCGAACTTGTCAGAAAAAAATAATTGACTCATAAGCCCTGAAATTTTCTTTTCCTATATGCGTATCGTACGCGGATTTTAACGCCGAGCGGGGTTTCTATGCTTGATAATGCCAACTTTTTATGCGAAATAGGTACCGAGGAAATACCTGCCGGCTATATGCCTGCGGCGATTGAATCAGCCGGCAAAATATTCAGGCACAGGCTAACGGAAAGCCGTATCGGTTTCGACGATATATCGGTAATGGCTACGCCGCGCCGCATTGCCATACTTGCCTCAAACCTTGCCGAGAGCCAGCGCGCCGAAAATACCGAGATAAAGGGGCCGGCGGTAAGCGCGGCCTATACGCCGGACGGCAAGCCATCCAGGCCTTTAACCGGTTTCCTGAAAAGCAACGGCCTAACCGAAAAAGATATTTTCAAAAAAGATACCGGCAAGGGCGAGTATATCTTTGCTCAAAAAGCGCTTGAATCAAGAAAGACCGCTGAAATCATTCCTGATATAATAAAAGATATCGTAAACGGAACGCAGTTCCCGAAACGCATGCGCTGGAGCGGCAAAAGCGTTGATTTCCCAAGGCCAATCGGCTATTTCGCCGTAATATTCAACGGTAAAACAATCCCCATCGAATTAGACGGCATACCCTCGTCCAATATGGTGAGGGGCCATTATATACGTTACAACAAGATGCTGACCGTTGACGATATAAGTATATACGAAAATCTGCTCAAAGAAAACGGCGTAATCCTCGATCAGTCCGGGCGCAAAGAACTCATACGCGCCGAGCTTCACAGGGCAGCCGAAGAATCGGGGCACGTTTTGTTTGATGACGAGAACCTTCTCGACACCGTTACTTTTCTTGTAGAAAGCCCGTTTGTCGTAGAATGTTCTTTTGACAGCGAATTTCTTAAAATTCCCGATATTGCCCTCATTGCCGAAATGAAAGAGCACCAAAAATATTTTCCGCTACACGGCAAGGACGGAAAATTGAGCAGCAGCTTTCTTGTCGTATCGAATAATCCGGCAACGCAGTATATCAAGGCCGGCAACGAAAGGGTAATCGCGGCGCGATTCAGCGACGCGGGATTTTTTTATCGCGAGGACCGCAAGGCCAAACTTTCGGATATGGTCGAATCCCTTAAATCAGTTCTGTTTCACAAAGAACTCGGTTCAATATACGACAAGGTTGAGCGCATGCTTAAAATCGCGGACGCTTTCGCGGGCATGACAGACCTTGAGGAAGCGCTTGCCGGAAAAATAAAAAGAGCGATAACGCTTTGCAAAACCGACCTCAACACGGCGATGGTTTTTGAGTTTCCATCGCTTCAGGGAAAAATAGGGCGAATCTATGCCATTGAGGACGGCGAGGACATAGAGGTAGCAAACGCCATTGAGGAGCAGTACAGACCGCGTTCGCAGGATGACTCCATACCGGCAGGCTTGGTTTCAGCGGCAGTCTCGCTTGCGGAAAAATTGGATAACATATTCGGAAGCTTTTCTGTCGGAAATATTCCAAAAGGTTCGGCCGATCCGTACGCGCTGCGCAGGCAAGCGAACGCGGTTGTCGAGATACTCATCAAAAATGAAATAAACATATCCATGCCGGAACTTCTGCAAAAAATAGCTCCGTCATACAAAAACGGCGGAGAGTTAGTATCCCAAATACTTGAGTTCATAACCGCGCGCTTAAAGACGGTTTTCGGCGATAACGGCTTCCGCTATGACGAAATAGACGCCTGTCTTTCAAGCGGCTCGGGCGATTTTACCGAACTATACAGGCGCGCGAAAAGCCTTAATATGTTCAGACAAGACGAAAAATTCTCGCATCTGCTTATAAGTTTTAAGCGTATGAACAATATTCTTTCTACTTTTCGAAAAGATAACAAGGATTACAAACTATCTTTCAACGCCGGCATCTTAAAAGAAAACGAAGAAAAAGAGCTCTTTGCCTTTTTTGATTCACGGAAAGAAGAAATTAAGCGTCTGATATTGAACAGCAAATACATTGAACTCTTTGAACTTCTCATACAGGGGAAAGCGGCCATCGACGCCTTCTTTGACAAGGTTCTGGTTATGGATGAAAATATAGACGTAAGAGATACCCGCCTCGCGATGCTTGAGCAAATACTTTCCGCTTTTTCGGAACTGATAGATTTTTCCAAAATATCGGATAAGTAAGCCGCATGGACATTATAAGCGGCCTTAATAAAAACCAAAGGGAAGCTGTACTTCACACCGAAGGTCCGCTTTTAATTCTTGCCGGAGCGGGTTCAGGCAAGACCAAGGTAATAACCCACCGTATCGCGCATATCATAAATGAAAACAAGGCTGAGCCTTGGGCCATATTTGCCGTTACTTTTACAAATAAGGCCGCCAATGAAATGCGCGAGAGAGTCATAAAGCTTGCGGGCCCTGCCGGAAACAGCGTCTTTGTAAAGACTTTTCATTCAGCCGCGGTCTATATACTCCGAAGGTTCGGGGCGGCAATAGGCATCCCCCGCAATTTCAGCATCTATGACACAAACGATCAGGCCGCTCTCGTAAAAACCATACTTGAAGAAATGAAGATCGACACAAAAAAAAATAAGCCCTCGCAGATTGCGTCGGTTATATCGGGCATCAAAGACAAGTCCGACTTTATCGACGGTGGCGACCCATTTATTAATATATCCGACTTTCATTACATATTCAATCTTCAGGAAATATTCGACACATACCATGAGAGAATGGCCAAGCAAAACGCTCTCGATTTCAACGACCTGCTTATTAAATGCGTCGAGTTGCTGCGCCGCTCGCCCGATACGCTGGCGGCGCTTCAAAGACAGTGGAAATACTTTATGGTAGACGAGTATCAGGATACAAACCGCGTCCAATACATCATGGCAAAAACCCTTGCCTCCGCGACAAAGAACATCTGCGTGGTGGGCGATGACGATCAATCGATATACTCATGGCGCGGCGCGGACATCCGCAACATACTCGATTTTGAAAAAGACTACAGCAATACGTCCGTCATCACTCTTGAGGAAAACTACCGCTCGACCAGCCAAATCCTTGAGGCGGCGTCCTGCCTCATACAAAACAACGTTGGCCGCAAAGAAAAAAAAGTAATTGCCGTAAACGGAGAAGGCGAACCTATAATCTATAACGAGACTGGCAATAACAGCCTTGAGGCCGAATTTGTCGCGAACAAAATACTCTCGCTCAAAACAAGCGAAAAATTTTCGTACAACAGCTTTGCAATACTTTACAGAACCAACCTGCAATCCGCCGCCTTTGAAACACAACTGAGGTATAAGGGCATCCCTCACAAAACCGTAGGCGGCATAAGATTTTACGACCGCAAAGAAATAAAAGATATAACGGCCTACCTGAGATTTGTTGTGAACCTAAAAGACGACATATCGCTTATGCGCATTATTAATATGCCACCGCGAGGAATAGGCAAGGCCGCCATTGAAAAAATAAAAAAGACAGCCGACCTGAAGTTCGCTTACAACACATGGGAGGCAATCGACAGCGGAGCGGTAGATGGAACCGGTATCGCCTCTTTCAAAGAGCTTATAAACAATCTTCTGCTTCTTTTGAAAAACGGCGAAAAACTTTCGGAGTTTGTAAACCAGACAATCATCCTGTCGGGCTACATGGAATACGTCAAAAATAAAAAAGACGCTGAAGTTGAAGAAATCATTGATAGGTTTATAGACGAGTCTTATGATTATGAAAGAGCTAACCCCGAAGCCTCGCTGCTTGATTTTCTTCAAGATACATCATTGCTGACCTCGGCAGACTCGCCTGAGGCAAACTCATCGGAAAAAGTAACGCTGATGACCGTCCACAACGCGAAAGGGCTTGAATTCCCGGTAGTATTTATAACCGGAATGGAAGAAACCATATTTCCGCATAGATTTTCGGCGGATTCCGAAGAGAGCCTCGAAGAGGAGCGGCGCCTCTTTTATGTAGCCATAACGAGAGCGATGAAACGCCTTTTTATAACCAATGCGAGAATGCGTCGTTATTTCAATGAGCGCGTCGAGTATAACCCTCCCTCACGTTTCATAGATGAAATACCTGAATCACTTTTAGAAAGCGATAATGAGGCAAGAACGCGTCGTTATTTCAGTGAACGGCCGGCCTATAAGCGGCACATGCGTTTTAAATATGAGACTCCCGAAGACGATGATGAGGATTACCCGCAGGCCATAGAAGATAATGAACGTGTAACCCCCAAGGGGTCAGCATTTAAAATCAAAGACCGAGTCCATCACAACGCCTATGGGTACGGAACAGTCATAAACATTGAAGGAAGCGGCGATAATATAAAGCTTACGATTCTGTTCAGTACCGAAAGAAAAGTGTTCATTGAAAAATACACCTCCCTTGAAAAAGTCTGAGCAAATAATATGTTTGACATATACGCCGCTTCACATGTTGTTGTTCGTTGGAAAAAGGCAGCAATTAATCGTATGAAAAATAAAGGCATATTTTGCTTAGTTTTGTTTTTTGTTCTGTTTTCGGCGAACGCGCTGTTCGCCATAGAGCAAAGAGATTATTTCCTTAAACCGCAGGTAGGCATTTGGTTCGGTCCGGTAACGCCTGTAGGTGTCACAGCCGAATCGCTCGAAGCCAATCTTGGCGGAGGGGCTTTTATGAGGTATAACCTTCCATGGCGATACCTAAAGGTAGGCGCTGATATATCTTACCAGTTTTTTGAGCAGGAACAAGGCGTAAACAAGATGCATCTTGTGCCTATATACGGCAATTTTATATTTCTTTTTCCGCTTAGTACGCCTATAAAGATTCAGGCAAAATTCGGCGCCGGGAGCGCCTTTATGCATATTCAACCGGATGACGCAAGCCGTTGGGACCCTATTTTTGTATTTGGCGGCGAATTTTCTTTTCCAGCAGGACGTTTTTTCAATATAGGTTTAAGAGTTGACTACATCCATATATACGAAGGATATTTAAAAGGCTCCAAAGTTGACGGGCATATCGTCAATGCCGGAATAGCTCTGTACTTTAATCTGAATATATTTTAATTGGAACATTTAAAAATGCGGATAACAACGACATATTACTTTTTGAAGCGCGGTATTGCCCTTTTTGCGACAGCTCTTGTTTTTTCCCTTTCATGTTCAGGCGACCCCCTACTTACCGATTTAAGAACGAATAACCTCAAAGTCATCATAAAGGGGACGTACGAATCAAATAATCCAAGACCCTGGAGTGCCTGGCCGCCGGCTTCCGCTTTAAGTTCAAGCAAATCAATAATTATGCACCCTGCAGACACGACTATGCCTTGGCCCGACACTTTTATGATTGATATAACCGGAATGAATCTTATCGGACCAAACAAGACGGCTAAATTCGGCCCACACAGAAAAACCG
>Ga0082212_10005296_pt1 | contig 17619 bp, 15 predicted proteins | sample TergutNt197P3_FD_71548 | JGI IMG/M metagenome (GOLD analysis project Ga0082212, IMG submission 71548) | Neocapritermes taracua P3 segment gut microbial communities from Petit-Saut dam, French Guiana - Nt197 P3 | ecosystem: Host-associated > Arthropoda: Insects > Digestive system > Gut ... | reverse complement strand
GTGCAAACTACGGTGGGACTGAATGAAGATACGGATATTAAGCAAGATTTTATCTTGACCCGCATTCCGAAAGACCCCATTGTGATGCCCGATATTTATTACGACTTGGATAAGTGGGATTTAAAACCGCAGTATGAAGACTCGTTGATGTATTTGTACTTTGTCTTAGTGCAAAACCCTAATCTTGTGGTAGAATTGCGCTCTCATACCGACAGCCGTGCTTCCGATGATCATAATGATTTGTTGTCGCAACGCCGTGCTCAATCGTGTGTGGATTTCTTAGTGAAAGAATTGAAAATAGATGCAGACAGGATTGTTCCGAAAGGCTATGGAAAACGAAGCCCCCGAAAATTAGACAAAGATATTATGGTTCCTTATAATGGAAAAATGTACCAGTTTAAACGCGGTGTTACCTTAGATGATGCTTACGTTTATGCGTTGCCCAAAGAGCAACAGGAGCCTGCGCACCAACTAAACAGAAGAACCGAGTTTTTTGTGCTTCGCGATGACTATGTGCCCAAAAGCGATAGTATTGCGCCGGTAACAAGCACACAACCCATTGCGGTAGTGAAGAAGCGTGTGATTCCGGTGCATATTGGCACAGACGCGATTACCGGAGGTTGCAGAGCCAATGGCAAAAACTTTAACTTTATTTTGAGTACCAAAAAAACGGAAGATATTTTTATGGACTATGCTGCGGCTACCCAATTATTGCAAAAGTATGATATTGAAATTGAAGATTTTGAATTAGGTGAAAAAGCGCTCAAAAACGATGACGGCACAATTATGGAAAATGCGGTTCTCTATCTTCGCGAATTGGCAATGGGAGACGACTATGCAGAAAATGTGAAAGTGATTATTAAGAAAGGACTTCCCGCCACCTTTGTAGTAGGAACTGAATTTATTACCGAAGAATGGGGCAAATACACCATCGACCACGAAAAGAAGGAGATTGTGTTTGAAAAATAAAAGAATCGGTTACATTTGAAATAGTCACAGAATAGATAAAGAAATTGTGGGTTAGAAACAAAATCCCAATCCTACAATATGATTCAATGAACCAATATATTTTTGAACGTTTGAATTTAATGCAAAACGATATTGAAATGTATAACGTATTGTAAGCACGGTATTTTTATGTCATATAGTTTTTTTTGTTTCTAAAAAGGCAGCGACAAAATTAATAAAAAAATTATAACTTTCCTATGATATTATTTTTTTATTTTCGTCTTAAATAATTTATACATACGTAATAATGAATTGCCTGCAACATTTGTTTTTTTGAGAAAAATAATTATTATCTTTGCCAAATTTTATTTTAATCATATTTCATTATGAAAAAACTTCTTATTCCTTTCATTACCTTGCTGTTTATTTTTTGCGGTTGCGTAAAAGAGGTAATTGAGTGTAATATTACGACACCGGAAAATTATGCTACTTTTTCAGAATATGAATCTATTCGGGTTGATGTGGAAGCATCTACTACCAAAGGCTCCATTATTCAGGTAGTACTTCTTGTTGATGATGAGGTCATTGATTCACTTAGGGAGGAGCCGTACAATTTTACTATTCCTTCTAAAACCATATCTGTAGGAGAGCATATCCTTTATGCTGCGGCATATAATTCACAACAAAATAGCGAAGTGGCTATGATTCACATAACTATAAAATAATTAGAATGATTAAAATTCACAAAGAAGGCATTCCTTCCATACTCATTGCATTTATTGTTGCATTAGCGCCGGTTTGGACTATTTTTTACTTCTTCAATGCCCCGATTTTACTCAAAGTATTGGCTATAATAGTTTGTACTCTATTTTGGATATCTGTGATTTGCTTTTTTCGAGTGCCGTTCAGAAATATTAATCAAAATGAAAACGCCATTATAGCACCCGCAGACGGTACAATAGTTCAAATTATTGAGAATGTTGAAACCGAATATTTTAACGATAAACGCATTCAAATCTCCATTTTTATGTCGCCGCTTAATGTGCATGTAAATTCATATCCTGTTGATGGCGAGGTGGTATATGTAAAATATCATCCCGGAAAGCATTTTGTGGCAAAGTTGCCCAAAGCCTCCAAAGATAACGAGCATAATACAGTAGTGCAAAAGCATAAAAACGGAGAGAAAATCATGTTTCGCCAAATTGCCGGTACCGTAGCGCGCAGAATTGTAAGTTATGCCAAACAAGGCGAACATGCTAAACAAGGCGCTGAAATGGGTATCATAAAATTTGGCTCGCGGGTGGATGTTTTTGTGCCTGTTTCTGCAAAAATTAATGTAAAATTGGACGAAACAGTGAAATCAAAAATTACCCATTTGGCTTATTTTTCCTAATCTTGTAGTATGAAAATCAGCATTGTTATTGTTAACTACAACGTAAAACATTTCTTAATACAATGTTTGCAATCGGTGCAAAAAGCCATTGCAAACATGGATGCGGAAGTTTTTGTGGTGGACAACGCCTCCTGCGATGATTCAGTGGAAGCGCTACAAACAAAATTTCCGTGGGTAAACATTATTCAAAATAATGAAAATGTGGGTTTTTCAGGCGCCAATAACCAAGCCATAAAATTGGCAACAGGAGAGTTTGTGCTGCTACTCAACCCCGATACTTTAGTGGAAGAAGATACCTTTGTGAAATGTGTGGATTTTATGCATCAAACCCCTGATGCCGGTGCGTTGGGCGTGAAGATGATTAACGGAAACGGCGAATTTCTCCCCGAATCCAAAAGAGCACTGCCCATTCCTTCGGTCGCATTTTACAAAATATTCGGCTTGTCAAAACTGTTTCCAAATTCAAAACGATTTGGGTCTTATCATCTTACCTATTTAGATAACGACAAAACGCAATCGGTAGAGGTGCTTTCCGGCGCTTTTATGTTTATTAGAAAAAAAGTGTTGGATGAAATTGGGCTTTTAGATGAAACCTTTTTTATGTATGGCGAAGATATTGATCTGTCCTATCGCATTATTAAAGCAGGTTATAAAAATTACTATTTACCCGATACGAGAATTATTCATTACAAAGGCGAAAGCACCAAAAAAGGAACTGTTAATTATGTGATTGTGTTTTACAAAGCGATGCAAATATTTGCAAAAAAACACTTTACAAATCAAAAATCGTTTCTTTTAACTTGGATACTCAATTTGGCAATATGGTTACGCGCTTCGTTGGCAATAGGTAAACGTGTGGCTACTGCTATGGTATTGCCTCTTTTAGATGTTGCCTTTATTTATGGCGGGATGACACTCATTGCCTTTTTTTGGCAAACACAAGTGCTAAATTATAAGTACAATAATCCCCCCGATTATTATTTTAAGTTTCCCGATTATTATTTTTTATTGATTATACCTTGTTATATACTTATTTGGCTTATCTCTATTGCGGTTACCAAAGGTTATAACAAACCTTATTCTACGTTTAAAACCAATCGTGGAATTATTTTGGGTACGATTATTATTTTATTAATCTACGCATTACTTCCGGAAACTGTAAGATTTTCGCGTGCAATTATTGTTTTTGGCGCTGTTTGGACAGCCGTTGCGATGAATGCGGTGCGTTATTTGTTACACTCGTTCAAGTTGCGTGGTTATCAATATGCCAATTCACAAAAGCGGAGAATTATCATTATCGGCAATCCGTCTGAAACGGAACGTGTTGCAATTTTATCTCAAATAGGCAGCCCAAAACCGGAAATAATTTATTCAACAAAAGATACTTATCCGCTTACCATAAAAAATCTGATTATAGATAATAGAATTAACGAGTTGATTTTGTGTTCAAAAGATGTTAGTATTCAAAATATTATTTCACATTTTATAGAGTTGCAAACTTGCGCTGTGTCCTATAAAATAGCTCCTGAAAATGAACAAGTAATCATCGGGAGCCGAAATATTCAAAATCCTGTTCCCATAATCAAGGAATAAAGAATGAAATAGATTAATCGTGAGGTGTTAATAATTAACCACTTAAATCATTTCTGTGGGTAATTGCATATCGTCAAACTCATCCTCGTCTTTTGCATTGGGGAGCGTGCGTTGCAATGAAGACACCAAAGAACCTATCATTTTGGTCAGTTCCATCATTTGATTCACAGAATATTCTTTATCTTTCTCATTCATAAGTCCTAATCTGAAAACAAATTCCGTATAAACGACACATTCGCGAACAGAACTTTTTGCCATTTTTAAGTAATAGATAAACTGAGGTTTGTTTCGGGCAGAACCTTCCGCGAGATAAAGCGCAATACTTTGCGCTATTTTAAGAAAAGGTTGGGAGAGGGTGGGTTGGTCTTGACTTGGAAATTGGTTCACTGCTTTGTGCAACCAAGTGATGTAGTCTAAGGCTTTCGCATAAATGCGCAAATCTTCAAATCTGAAGAAGCTTACAGGAGTGTCGGGGTTAATCATAAATAATAGTTTTTAAGTTAGAAAGTGCACAAAAATAGTTTTTTTTATCATGAATGCAACTTTTTTTTAAAAATTATACTTTTTTTCTACAATAATTGCATTTTCTAACACTTCCTTTGCCGCCATTTTATAGGCTACCCGCAATCCACCGGTTCCCAATTTAACGCCTCCAAAATACCTAACCACCACAACTAACACATTAGTAACCTCTTTCGACAGGAGTTGTCCGTGTATGGGGCGTCCTGCCGTGCCCGAAGGTTCACCGTCATCATTCATTCTATATGCCGTTTTATCTGCGCCCAGAATGTATGCGTAGCAATGATGTCGCGCATCATGAAATTTTTTCTTCAAAAAAGCAATTTTTTCTTTAATTTCTGCTTCATTTTCTACAGGATATGCAAAAGCTAAAAATTTGCTTCTTTTTTCTTTAAAAATAGCCTCTGCGGGCGCAGAAATGGTTTTAATTGTAATTTCTGCCATTTTTTATCCCAATTTTGCTTTATAATCTTCATATTTTCCCGGTTCAGCCCATAAAATAAAATCGCTTTCTTTGGTTACCATACCAATAGCGGGATGTTTTACGCCGTTAAAAAAAGTAGTTTTTACCATGGTATAATGAATCATATCGTCAAAAACGATCCGATCTCCAATTTCTAACGGTTCGGGAAAAGCGAAGTCGCCCATACCTATATAATCGCCTGCTAAACAAGAGCTTCCTCCTAAGCGATATACCCATTTACTTTCCGATGTGGGGTCGGTAGCGCCAATCACTACCGGTTTATAAGGCATTTCCAAACAATCGGGTAAATGGCAGGAAAACGAAATATTGAGCATGGCTGTTTTGATTCCTTTGTTTTCTACAATATCCTCAACGGTAGAGATCAGCACGCCGGTTTGCCAGCCCACGGCTTCGCCGGGTTCCAATATAAGTTCTTCAATATTAGGATATCGCAGTTTAAAATCTTTAAGAATTTTGATTAAATGTTCCACATTATAATCTTTTCGGGTAATATGATGCCCTCCGCCGAAATTTACCCATTTACATTCTTTAATAAGATGTCCGAATTTTTCTTCAAACGACTTTAAACAATTTTCCAGTGCAGAGCTATCGTTTTCACATAACGTGTGAAAATGCAGCCCTTCAATACCTTCGGGCAAGTGGGGAGGCATATTTTCCGCTAAAATTCCGAGCCGTGAACCAGGGAGGACAGGGTTGTATAAATCGGTAGTAACTTCCGAGTATTCCGGATTTACCCGCAATCCGTAACTGATTTTTTTACGACAAGCCAGCGCTTTATCGCGAAACCGCGCCCATTGACTTAATGAGTTAAAGGTTAAATGTTTGCTATAATATAACAGCGCATCAAACTCATCTTCCAAATAGGCAGGGGCATAGGTATGTGCTTCGCATTGCATCTCTTCTACAATAAGTTGCGCTTCGTTTAACGAACTTGCCGTAGCCCCCGCCAAGTATTGATGAATCAAAGGAAATGAGCGCCAAAAAGCAAACCCTTTTAACGCACAAATGATAGAAACTCCGGCTTCTTTCTGTACCAAATCCAACAGTTGCAAATTGGCTTCTAATGCTTCTTCGTACATTACAAAACAAGGAGAAGGGAAATTTTCGTAGTGCATAATTTGCATTTTTATATGAAAATGCAAATTAATGCGTTTTTTCTATATATTTTTGTTAATTATGAAAAAAATATTATTCTTTTTATTCCTTTTTCTATCCGTTTTTTACATATTTCCACAATCCTTAGTTTCAATGGAGGAGGTGGTTCGTTATTTAGCATCTCCGGAATTGGAGGGAAGAAAAATGCAAACCAAAGGTGATACATTAGCCATACAATATCTTGTAAATCAATTTGAAAAAATGGAAATAATGCCATTTTCAGATCAATACGAACAAACTTTTTGTTCACGATCACTTTTTACGGCTACTACAGGCGAAGTTTGCTCTAAAAATGTAATTGCATGGGTTGAAGGAACCGACATAAAGATGAAAGAGCAATACATTTTAGTTTGCGGACACTTTGATCACTTGGGAAAAACCAAAGAGGTGTATTTTCCGGGCGCCAACGACAACGCTTCCGGAACGGCTGCCGTACTCTTTTTAGCCGACTATTTTGCAAAAAATCCTGTAAAAAAATCTATCATTTTTGCTTGCTTTGCCGGCGAAGAATTAGGATTACTCGGATCTCATAATTTTATTAAAACTTATTCGAAATTACTACCAACAATTCAATATGTAATTAATTTCGATATGATTGGACGATACGAACAAGGAGATTTATGTATTATGGGAAAAGAAACATCTCCCATATTGGAAAAAACGATAAAAAAAATATCTTCTAAAGAAAAAATAAATATCAAAAATTCATCTTTTCTATTTTTATCAGGATCAGATCATTATGGTTTCTACAAAAAAGGCATTCCCTTTCTTTGTTTTAATACAGGAGATGACAGAGGTAGTTATCATCGTCCAAAAGACAGAGCAGATAGCATTGATTATAAAGGTATGGAAACGATTGCCAATTTTACAAAACAAGTGATTGAAGAATTGGGAAATAATTCAAGCAAACCGAAGTTTAAAAAGATAGACCAAAATAAAGTAAAAGTTGATTATTCCGAAATTATAGAAAAAATGTTTGCCAATACGAAGAAATTCGGCTTTCTTATAAATGTCTCGTATGAATATGGCAATGATGTTGATATTAGACAAACCACTCCAAAAGGAGATGAGGCAGGTTTGTTGATAGGCGATAAGGTTACAAAAATCAATGGAAAATCTTTTTCTTGCACGGCAGATTTATTAGATTTGGTAAAAACGGAAAAAGAATCCCCTGTTACCATTACGATAATTCGTGATGGGGAAGAAAGAGAAATTGATGTTTATTAATACTGTTTTTTCTACTCCAAAAGGGATATCGTATATGAATTAAAAATCAGGAATTCATATTTAACTTTAATAATACTTTGAGTTCTCGAAATTTCATATACTTTCGCCACCTGTAAATAATAACCATTATGGAAGAGAAAAGAAAGCCAAGAAGTTTTAATGCAAGAGGTGAAAAACCTGAAGCCGGAAGTAAGAAGCAAGAAGGGAGAAAAGGAGAAAGGGGGAAAGGAGAAGGGAGAAAGGAGGCTGGTGCGTATCGTAAATCTGCAAATGAAAATAGGAGATCGCCTCGTTTCGCTCGAAATGATGAAGAAACTTCAAACCGTGTTCCGCGTACTTATGATAGGAAACCACGCAGCGAAGACCGCGCCCCGCGTACTTATGATCGCAAACCACGCAGCGAAGACCGCGCACCGCGTACTTATGATCGCAAACCACGCAGCGAAGACCGTGCTCCGCGTACTTATGATCGCAAACCACGCACTGAAGACCGTGCTTCGCGTACTTATGATAGGAAACCGCGTACCGAAGACCGCGCCCCGCGTACTTATGATCGCAAACCGCGTACCGAAGACCGCGCCCCGCGTACTTATGACCGCAAACCGCGCATCGAAGACCGTGCCCCGCAAACCGAAGACCGTAAACCGCGTAAACGCCGTGATGTTACCGCCGAATCGGAAATATTGACCGAAATTGTTGAACTTAGACGCCGAGAAGGACGTTCATCGCCACAAAAACAAAAGATTTTATCGTTGGAACACGAAGAAAAATATGGTCCGATAAGATTAAACAAATATATCTCTAATTCAGGTATTTGTTCAAGAAGAGATGCTGACATGTTGATTCAAACCGGCGCCATTTTAGTGAATGGGCAAATTGTTACCGAACTGGGCACCAAAGTGATGCCTACAGATGAGGTAAGATACGGCGACCGTATTTTACAACGCGAAAAACCGGTGTATTTGTTGTTGAATAAACCGAAGGATTATATTACAACAACTGAAGATGAGCGCGATAGAAAACATGTGTTGCAGCTGGTAAAAGGTGCATGCAAAGAGCGCATTTATCCGGTGGGGAGATTGGATAAGAATACTACCGGTTTGCTGTTGTTTACCAATGATGGAGAAATGACTAAAAAACTGACTCATCCCAAACATGGTATCCGTAAAGTCTATTATGTGGAACTGAATAAAAATCTTACTGCTGCCGACTTTGAACAAATTGCAAACGGCATTGAACTTTCGGACGGCGAAATTAAGGTAGATGAAATTGCTTATGCCGGCGAAACAAAACGAGAAATTGGAATTACATTACATTCAGGAAGAAACAGAATCGTGCGCCGCATTTTTGAACAACTTGGTTACGAAGTGGTTAAGTTGGACAGAGTCGTGTTTGCCGGATTGACCAAAAAAGATTTGCCGAGAGGAAAGTATCGATTTTTGACGGATGCAGAAATCAATATTTTGAAAATGATATAAAAAACAGTTAGATATAAGGCATACTCGGATTTTAATGATAAAAATTTGAATTAGATGAATATCAAAAACTTTGCACTCATTGGGGCAGCCGGCTATATTGCTCCACGACATTTTAAAGCCATTAAGGAAACCGGAAACAAACTGACGGCTATTTTAGATAAATCGGATAGTGTGGGCGTTATTGACAGTTATTTTCCTGAAGCAGCTTTTTTTACTGAATCTGAACGCTTTGACCGTCATCTGTATCGGCGTTTTATTGAAAAAGTAGATACCAAAATTGACTACGTTTCTATCTGTTCTCCAAATTACCTGCACGATGCCCATATCCGTATGGCATTACGAAATGGAGCGCATGCCATTTGTGAAAAACCGTTAGTGCTAAACCCTTGGAATTTAGAAGCATTGGAAAAAATTGAAAAAGATACAGGCAACAGCATTTCCCATATTTTGCAACTCCGCCTGCACCCTTCTGTTATTGCACTTAAAAATCATATTGATAATATTGCAGCAGATAAAATGTATGATATTGATTTGACTTACATTACAAGTCGTGGAACATGGTACTTGTACTCATGGAAAGCCGACATGGAAAAATCGGGAGGGATTACGACCAACATCGGTTCTCATTTTTTTGATATGCTGACCTATATTTTCGGCGAAGTGCAAGATATTCAAATTCACGTTACTACCCCTGTGACCGTAGCCGGATTTTTACAACTGAAAAAAGCGCGTGTGCGTTGGTTTTTAAGCATTGATCATAAAACGCTTCCCAAAGAAATTGCGCTACAAGGAAAAACCACCTATCGTTCCTTAGCTATTGATAATAAAGAGTTTGAATTTTCAGATGGTTTTACGAATCTGCATACCTTATCGTATCAACAAATTCTTTCAGGAAACGGTTTTCGCATTCGCGATGCTTATCCGTATGTATTGCTTTGTCATGACATCCGTTCAAGAAAGCCGGAAGGGCTGAAAGGGGATTATCATCCGTTTTTAAGATAATAGTTATTGCCCTCTTTAACCTTTTTTTCTCTACTATAATTCTGAAAATTACTATACTTCTATTTTTTTTCTTTTCTTTGCATCTAAATTTTAAAAAACATTTTTTATGAGTGAAAATGATTTACACATTGAAGAACAAGAGGTTCTTCTGCCCGAGAATGCTTATACAGAGTTAAAAGAAGGCGAAATCTACAAACCCATTTTGTTGGGGAACAAAAAATATCCCGAAATAAACGCATGGACAGTAACGTGGGGGATCTTAATGGCGATTATTTTTTCTGCGGCTACCGCTTACTCCGGCTTGCGTTTCGGACAAGTGTTTGAAGCCGCCATTCCTATTGCGATTATTGCAGTGGGTGTGGCTACACTGGCGAAAAGAAAAAGCCCGCTATCCGAAAACGTGATTATCCAATCCATTGGTGCAAGTTCTGGGGTAATTGTGGCAGGGGCTATTTTTACGCTGCCCGCCATTTACATTATTAAAGAAACCGACCCTACGCTGGGCGCACAAATTCAAGTCAATTTCTTCCAAATTTTCTTGGCATCGTTGTTTGGCGGCTGTTTGGGTATCCTGTTTCTTATCCCGTTTCGCAAATATTTTGTCTCTGACATGCACGGTAAATACCCATTCCCCGAAGCCACCGCTACTACCGAAATTTTAGTATCGGGCGCCAAAGGCGGAAATCAAGCGAAGCTGTTGCTCATTGCCGGTTTAATTGGAGGCGTTTATGACTTTTTAATGACAAACTTCCAATGCTGGGCAGAAAATATCACTACCCGCATGTTTAAATGGGGAACAGAATTAGCCACCAATTACAAGTTTGTATTTAAGATGAATGCCGGCTCCATACTATTGGGCACCGGATTTCTTATCGGTTTGAAATACACTACCATAATTTGCGCTGGCTCTTTCCTTTCGTGGTGGTTCATTGTGCCGCTGTTAGGACAGTATGGCGCTATGCCGGACGGTACGTTCATGAGTACGTTGGAACCGGAAGTAATCTTCTCGCAATTTGTGCGCTACATCGGCATTGGCGGTATTGCTATGGCAGGAATTATCGGCGTAATTAAATCTGCCGGCGTCATCAAACGCTCTTTTGGATTGGTGTTTGCTTCCCCTAAAAAGGCAGCAGGCGAACAAACAGAAGTGATTCGCACCCAAAGAGATATTTCCATGCGCATTATCCTTTTCGGATTTATCGGCGTTGCCTTGATGATCATGGCATTTTTCTTTACCGGCGGACTTTCTATGAGTATATCTCAAGTATTGGTGGGTTTGTTGGTAATTTTCATATTTGCTTTTCTGTTTACTACTGTGGCGGCAACTGCTATTGCAACCGTTGGCACCAACCCTGTTTCGGGCATGACGATGATGACGCTGATTTTGTCTTCATTTATTCTATCTGCGGTGGGATTGCAAGGAGGTACCGGAATCATCACGGCGTTGGTTGTGGGCGGCATTGTTTGCTCTGCACTGGCAATGGCAGGCGGTTTCATCACCGACCTGAAAATCGGCTACTGGATTGGCAGTACGCCTATGAAGCAGCAAGCGCTGAAATTTGTCGGCACTTTGGTTTCTGCGCTAACATGCGGCGCCGTAATCATGATTCTTTCGGAAGCATACGGCTATACGGGCGACAATGCGTTAGTGGCTCCGCAGGCAAACGCGATGGCTGCCATTATTAAACCGCTCATGTTTGGCGGACAAACCCCGTGGATACTCTATATCATCGGCGCTATTTTAGCCATTGTGTTAGACCGCATCGGCATTCCGGCGCTGGCGTTTTCGCTGGGTATGTTCATTCCGTTGCAACTCAACATCCCCTTGCTGGTAGGCGGATTTATTGCATGGTTCATCAGCACCAGAAGCAAAGATGAATTGATTAATAAAGCACGCAAAGAGAAGGGAACACTCATTGCTTCGGGATTGTTGGCGGGTGGCGCTATTTTCGGCGTTATCAGCGCCATTTTGAAATATGCGGGCGCAGATGCTACCGTACCTCAATGCTACATCGACTCCTTGCCATTCAATATATTAGCAGTGATAATGTTTGTAGGATTATGTACTTATTTGGTTTTACATTCTAAAGACAGAAGTAAGAAGATAGAAGTAAGAAGATAGAAGTAAGAAGACAGAAGTAAGAAGATAGAAGTAAGAAGTAAACCTTGAACCTTAAACCTTAAAATTCAGAGAAATATGACAGATAAACAAGAATTTGGACGCAGGGGCGAAGCGCTCGCCCTTGCGTTTTATCAAGAGCACAAATACACTCTTCTCGAAACCAATTGGCAATCGAATCATTTAGAGGTAGATCTCATTGTAAAAAACGAAGAGTATATTGTTTTTTGTGAAGTGAAGACACGGTCAAACAATGCGTTAGTTGAGCCGCAGCAGGCGGTTACTACCCAAAAACAACGCAACATTATCCGTGCCGCCAACTACTATGTATTAAAAAATCGCATCATGTTAGAAGTGCGGTTCGACATTATTTCCATCCTTTATAACGGCGAAGACTATACGTTGGAACATATTCCGTTTGCATTTACGCCGAAATGGTGAAACTAAAATTGGATTCAAGTCAGTACAATAATTAATATTGTTCATCGTTTTTTTTTCGCATTATAAAAATTCGTTTTATGAACACACAAATTGATATTCGAGAATTAAACGAACGCATTCAGCGTGAAAGTTCTTTTGTGGATCTCATTACTATGGAGATGAACAAAGTGATTGTAGGTCAAAAGCACATGGTAGAGCGGTTGTTGATAGGGTTACTGGCAAACGGTCATATTTTGTTGGAAGGAGTGCCTGGATTGGCTAAAACCCTCGCCATCAAATCGCTCGCCAACACTATTGACGCCAAGTTCAGCCGTATTCAATTTACCCCCGACCTGCTCCCCGCCGACCTGCTGGGTACCATGATTTACAGCCAGAAAAAAGAGGAATTTATGGTTAAGAAAGGACCTCTTTTTGCCAATTTTATTTTGGCAGATGAAATTAACCGTGCGCCGGCAAAAGTGCAAAGTGCGCTGTTAGAAGCCATGCAAGAACGACAAGTAACCATTGGCGAACAAACCTATCGGTTAGATGAGCCGTTTTTGGTAATGGCAACCCAAAATCCTATTGAGCAAGAAGGCACTTATCCACTGCCCGAAGCCCAAGTGGACCGTTTTTTGATGAAAGTGGTAATTCAATATCCGAGTAAAGATGAAGAGAAAATGATTCTTCGCCAACAAATAGATGAAAATATTCCAAACACCAATACTGTTTTAAAACCGCAAGATATTGTGAATGCCCGTAAAGTGGTGAAAGAGGTGTATATAGATGAAAAAATTGAAAACTATATTACGGATATTGTGTTTGCTACACGTTTTCCGGAAGAGTATAAATTGGATAAGTTTAAAACAATGATTAATTACGGGGCATCGCCGCGGGCAACCATTAATTTAGCGTTGGCAGCGCAAGCCTTTGCTTTTATTAAAAGACGCGGCTATGTAATTCCCGAAGATATTAGAGCCGTTGCCCACGACGTACTGCGCCACCGCATTGGACTTACCTACGAAGCCGAAGCCGAAAATATTACTTCTACCGATATTATTAATGAAATACTTAACACGATTGAAGTACCGTAATAGATTATGGATTCTACCGAATTACTAAAAAAAGTCAGAAAAATTGAGATTCGCACGAAGGCGTTGTCGCAGCAAATATTTTCGGGACAGTACCATAGCGCGTTTAAGGGACGTGGTATGGCTTTTAGTGAAGTGCGCGAATATCAATATGGCGATGACATCAGAAATATTGACTGGAATGTAACCGCACGTTTCAACCATCCGTACATTAAGATTTATGAAGAGGAGCGCGAACTTACCGTGATGTTACTCATTGATGTAAGCGGCTCCACGCAATTCGGCACCAAACAACAATTCAAATCGGATTTAATTACAGAAATTTCGGCTGTGCTGTCATTTTCAGCCATTAACAATAATGATAAAGTGGGCGTTATCTTTTTCAGCAACCAAGTAGAGAAGTTTATTCCGCCCAAAAAAGGTCGTTCGCATATTTTAAGAATTATCAGAGAGTTAGTGGATTATAAATCTCAGCAAGTACAAACCAATTTGCCGGAAGCGCTGCGCTATCTTACGAATGCCATTAAAAAAAGATGTACGGCGTTTATTTTGTCCGATTTTGTGAATTGCGATTGCGAGCAGGCATTGAAAATTGCCGCCAATAAGCACGATGTAGTGGCGCTGCAAATTACCGACAGTGGCGATGCCGTGTTGCCGAATATGGGGTTGGTGCAAATTCTTGATCCTGAAACCGGAAAAAAATCAATTACCGATACTTCAAATTTCAGAGTGCAACAGGAATATGCCCGTTGGTGGCACGTTCAACAAAAAAGAAATGTAGAAGTGTTTAAGAAATCGGGTGTTGATATGTCGCAGCTATTCACTGATAAAGACTACGTTAAGGCGCTTTCGGAGCTGTTTCACAAAAGAGGCGCGTAAAAATACTGTGACAAACCCCATTCTTTTCTCTTCTTAACCCTTTAACCTCTTTTTATTTATATCTCAAAACCTCCTCAGAGAAAAACTCCAGCGCTACGCCTGCTTTGGCAAACATCTCTTCCGATTCGGCGCCGGCGTGGTACTTTTTTTCGCACACTACGCGCTTAATGCCGCAATTAATGATGAGCATAGCACACACGCGACAGGGGGTCATTCTGCAATACAAGGTGCTGCCGTCTAAGGCGATGCCGCGCTTTGCCGCCTGACAAATGGCGTTTTGTTCGGCATGAACGGTGCGCACGCAATGCTCGCTGATGGAGCCGTCTTCGTGCAGCATCTTTTTCATTTGATGCCCAACCTCGTCGCAATGCGGCAACCCGACAGGCGAACCCACATAGCCGGATACCAAAATTTGTTTGTCTTTCACAATTACACAACCGCTGCGACCTCTGTCGCAAGTGGCGCGTTTGCTCACCGTATGAGCAATTTCCATAAAATATTCATCCCACGAAGGACGCACATATTTTTCTTCCATATTATTGTATTCTAAGTTTTTGACCCACCATAATATTATTACCTTTAATTTGATTCAACGCTCTGAGTTGTTCTTCGGTAATCTTATATTTTGTACATATTCTAAAAATAGTTTCTCCGGTTTGTACCGTATGATACACCGGCGCAGTTTCTCCCACTGCAACTTCCTCCCCTCCCTTAACTTCTTCAACTCCTTTAACTCCTTCCTGTTTAACCACGGAAACTGAAATAAAATCACTGGGCGTAAGTGTCAGCATATTGCTTTGCAGTTTTCTTTCCGAAAAATTGATTAGTTTTTCAGGGTTAAAAAAATCGTTTAAAAATCTTGTTTCAAAGTGTAAAGCATTCTTTTTATTTTGATTTGGAACGCTAACATGACCGATTAATTCTCCGGCATTCAATTTTTGTCCGGAAACCACACACACATCTTTCAGCATCGCGTACAACGTTTCTAAACCGTTGTAATGGCGTATTACCACCGTATTTCCATACTCTTCAAACTTATTGGCAATTCTCACCACACCATCAAAACAGGCGACCACCGGTTCGTTTTTTGTTACCATAAAATCAATACCTGCGTGTTGTTTGCTTTTGCTTTTAATGTAACCTGTTGAAACAGAACCTGAAACCGGAAATGCAAAAGGAGTGTTCCCCTCTTGAACGAGAATAACTTTTAACTGTTCGTCATAAAAAGGAATTTCAATCTGTTCGCTTCTAATATATAATGTATCCCAAAGGTTTTGATACAGCCCAAAAGCAGGAATCTCTTTGTTATTTTTTATAATGGATGAAGGATTAACATTCAAATGGATATAATAATCACATTCATTAACCTCAGTAGCCATTATTTTGTTTTGAGTTTGTTCGTCAATGTCAATAACGGTTTGTTGGGCGGCGCAAGGAATTAAGAGGTAAAAAGGTAAAAGGGGCAAAAGGTAAAAAAGAAAACGTAGGGGCGACCCTTGCGGTCGCCCAAATAAAAGGAAGAATATTTGTAGTTTTCGGTTTTCGGTTTTCGGTTTTCGATATGGTTTCATGGGAATTAATATTGATACAACAATATTGTTAGTTTTTAACAAATTTTCCAATTGTTTTGTTAGAAGCCTTAACAAAGTAGATTCCGGTGGGTAAATGGGAAATGTTGATGATATGATGAGATGATGTGGGGATGAGATGATGTGATGATAATGTTTTTCCGGTAATATCTATTATTTTCACATTCGTAATTTGTAATTCGTAATTCGTAATTGTTAATTCTTCTGTGGCAGGATTGGGGTAAATAATAAAATTGGGATCAAACTCTGTAATGGCGTTAATGGAGGTGCAGGACTCATTACTATATTCACTTTCTGTCATACCGTAAACTGCCGTAACTTTATAACAGTGTATATTATAATCATTGATGGAAATAGTATTAACATATTCTAAAGCCGTAGTTTCTATTATTTTCACATCATCTCTATATACATAATATTTATTAGGAGTATTTTCCGTAGGAGCGTTCCAAGTAACTTTAATATATCGGTTGTGAAAAGGCTGCGCCACACAATTTGTAGGAGGATTTTTGGGCGGCGGCGGCATCGCAACATCGTATTTTGCTAATGTGGCAATACTTGCCACATTAGCTTTGGTAAACAATGTGGCTAATTCGGGAGCATTAACACTGAGGGCTATAGTGTCATTCACCGTATGAATGTATGGATTATACCCATTGTAATCTTCGTGAGGGTGTATTGCCTGATAACCAACATTATTAAAAGATGCATAATCACTGCTACCGTATTGAGGATAATAACTTTCAACCGGTAATTCGTGAAAATACACATCACAAATGTTAAAGTAATAATTAGCTAAAGATTGTGACGAAACGTAATGCACAAGGTCTATTCTAATTTCATTTTCGGGAGGTAAATACCCTGTCATATCCAAATTAAAATATCCAACAATATTCATCTCTTGGTTTGCGCATAGTCCTGCGTAATAACTACTTCCAATGAGTCCGTCCTCTTCTGCTGAAAAAGCGCAATAAATGATGGAACGTTTAAAATCATATTGGCTTAAAATTCTTGCAGTTTCCAAAATTCCTGCTATACCTGTGGCATTATCATCAGCGCCGGGCGCTTCCTCTATGGATGCAAACGTAAACGAATCATAATGGGCGCCACAAATTACATACTCATCTGGAAATTCTGTTCCATATTGAATGGCAATCACATTATCATTGTTATAATAGGGGAAATTATGTAATGTTACATTCACATCAAGGGTATCAAATTGTTCTTGAATCCAATCTCTTACATCAAAAATATTGGAATGTTTACAATTTCTTGTTTTAAAATCTTGTAATGTTTGGATGTCTGCCATTAGCCTGTCTGTAGAAACCTGTGCTAAATAACTAAGTACATCATCATCAGCCTCTGTAATAATGGGATACGCTGTTGCTGCTTTAAGCAATCTTGCTTCAATATCTAAAATTGCTATCATCCCATCGCTTTTCGCAGGCACAAAACCATCTGACAATATTTTCATTATCAGAAAATTATCTCCTGAATAAAGTATTTTTGCGCTATTTGATATTTTTGTCAAATAATCGTTTTTCTGTTCATCAAAACAAAACGCAATAGCATAAGGGCGGTCATTTTCAAAAGCATTCTCATCGAGCACTATAGCATTTTCATAAAAAAGATTCTCGGTTGTTGCAATTACATAATTATTACAATAATAATGAATTTTTAACGCATTATTGTGAAATAAAGTTTCCAAATTATGGGTTTCAT
>Ga0082212_10005295_pt1 | contig 17621 bp, 15 predicted proteins | sample TergutNt197P3_FD_71548 | JGI IMG/M metagenome (GOLD analysis project Ga0082212, IMG submission 71548) | Neocapritermes taracua P3 segment gut microbial communities from Petit-Saut dam, French Guiana - Nt197 P3 | ecosystem: Host-associated > Arthropoda: Insects > Digestive system > Gut ... | reverse complement strand
AATATCGTCCGATTATGATTTATTTAAAGAGATTCCGCGCCCCGGACATGCCGATTTTGTTTCAGGCGTTAAATATTCAGGCTTTGCAGATATGCGGGGAAGCGGTCATTTTTCGGGACGTATTACATGGGGACTTGTCGCTGCTGGAGTGATAGCGAAAAAAATTGTTTCGCCTGCAAACATAACGGCGAAACTCATTTCAGCCGGAGGCTCGGATAATATTAACGAGGCGGTTGAAAAAGCGATAGCGTCAAACGACAGTATAGGCGGGATTGTGGAATGTAGGGTGGCAAATCCGCCCATCGGATTGGGCGAACCTTTCTTTTACTCTTTTGAATCGGCTTTGAGTCATTTGATTTTTTCAATACCTGCGGTTAAAGGCATTGAGTTTGGCGCCGGTTTTGCCGCTGCATCTATGACAGGATCGGCTCATAATGACGCATATACTGACGCTGACGGAAAAACCGCTACAAACAACGCCGGCGGAATAAACGGCGGAATTACAAACGGCAATGAGATACTGTTTCGTATTGCCGTAAAGCCGACTTCTTCGATAGGCATCGAACAAAAAACTTACAACTTTAAAGATAAAAAGACAACAACGCTAAAAATAACAGGACGACACGATGCTTGTATTGCATTGAGAATTCCGGTTATAGCCGAAGCCGCTGCTGCCATTACCCTTGCCGATTTGACGCTTATTGATAGAGGGATATTTGGAATTAATAATCGGAAAAACGTTTATGGTTGGTAAAAAGTATGTATCTATGAAAACGATTAACAAACAAAAAATTAGTCAGATACTTTTCTTATTAGTACTAACAGTATTTTTTAGTTTCAAGTCAAATTCTCAGAACAAAGGAGTTTCGTTATCAAAGAGTGATTCGACAAAAATTGCAAATTCGTCTTTAGCTTTTTATAATTGGTATTTGAATTGTTTGGAGGCTGATTCAACGTATAATATAGTTCAACCTATATATCATTGGGAAGGAGATATTCCTATTGTTGATGTAGCTGAATATCTGAAAAGACTTCCTAAACTTGGAGTTGTTTCTAATAATTTTGTTCAATCTGAGACTGAAAGATTCAAAATCTGCCAAGATTCATTAAAAAATATTGATATTAAAAAAGTTTTAGATTGTGGTTGTTCTGTCGGAGAATTTTATGATGCTTGTAATTTCATTGACTATTTCTATTGGATAAATACACAGGAAAAATATCAAGGATGTGAGATTAAAGATATTAAAATAAACAATAAAGAAGCTACTTGTCAGCTATTATTTTTCTATGAATCGGAAAATATGGATGAAAAATATTATGGTGAACAATTCATTTGTATTGTAAATCTAAGTAAATATGATGATAAGTGGTTGATAGATAAAATAGAGAAATATCTTAAATAATAACACTTAATCGCAAATGATTTTTTGTTACCATTTAGCCATACATAAATAATTTGTACGTTTGGGCGTCTTATCTCTCATAAAAGTGCATAGCGGTTATGTATTTCCATACTTATGGCAGGGGCAATCATTTACTTCGTGCTTTATTTGCAACAATATTCCACAGAGATTTAAAGAAGTATTTGAAATCGGTTTTGAAAGGATGTTTGTCGTAAGCGTCGAGATATTTAAGTTCGGATGCTTGTATTGTATCTATATCGGTTGGCATATCGGCATAAAATGGTGGAATTAATCCTGGTTTATATTTTATTCGTCTTTCCTGCAGTTCGGGTTTATAAAGATTGAAATACTGTTTACTCAGCGGTCGCACTCCGACAAGTTTTACCTCGCCTTTGAAAAAGTTAATCAGCATGGGGAGTTCATCAATCCATATTTTTCTGCAAAAAGCGCCCCAAGAAGTAATCCTGAAATCGTGTTTAAATTTTCCTCCATCTTGCAGGTCTGAAAGCATATAAACGTAATCCTGAATATATTCCGAATATGAATACATCGTCCGCATTTTATAAACTTTAAGCATTTCGCCTCCTTTTCCGATTCGCGGAAGCGCAATAATGGGACCGTAAATATTTTCATTTACAGCTAACGGGGCGCAATATTTTTTAGCTTCAATAAACAGCAGATTGCCAATAAACGATTCCTGTTTTATTTTGAAACCTGCCCGCGAAAGACGACCAAGTGCTTCAGCCCTTGATATAACGGCATTTTTCCCGTTTGTAAAAAACATATACAGTTTTCTTGTCAGTTTTAGCTTTGGCAGAATGCGTTTTATGACAAAATCGAACGAGTAATAAATATAATTTAATCCGGCAGGAAATCTGTCCATGATGCTTTTTTTACGTTGCTCTTTTGTTTCGACGCAGCATAAAAAACAACTTTTGTCGGATAGTTTTTTATTAACAGCATCTAAAAAATCATCAAGACCTGTTATATCGTTTATTTTATGAAGATTAATAATGTAATTATATTCATCGTAGGGTAATCCGTTGATGTTAAAGATTGAAGTTGTTGATAGAACGGCAGTTTGCCCCGTAAGCTTGTTGCCTGTCATTTGCATTATGGCTTCGGTTGCCTCTTTGCCGCATTCGTCTTTAATCACTTTTATAATATTCGGGTGCGCGCTAAAATTTTCATTGTGGGTTATACCGTTTGCGGCGGTTTCGTTAACAAGCTCCTGTTCGCTCGGGACGATATATTTTTCATACTCTTCATAGTTCTGAATTTTCGCTTTTTTATATGCCAAAAAGAGTGTACCTAAAATCAGTTCCATAACAGTTGCCAGCGAGGCTGTTCCAAGTACGATAGTTCTGGAAAAGTGGTAATCTCTGACGGAATACATCAATAGAGCGGCTATTCCTATTGAAACAATGTTGCTTATAAAAACTTTTTTTACAAAAACCGAATAACTTGCAATACTATAAAGCTTTCCGTTGAGCAGAGATACAATTATCCAGATTACAGCAAGGGCAATAAAAAACGAGATATGCGTTGAAATATAAGACTTTATGGTAGCCGGCTTAATCCAAACCATAATAAAGAACGAAATTGCCAAAATAAGTATATCGGCGAAAAGCAAAAGCGTTCTGAAATTATTTTTTTTCATGTCAAAAACCTATTGTAAATCCAGCGTTTAAGGTGGTTTTACATCCGAAAAAATATTCGGGACTCCATCTTTTGTCGCCGCTAATATCGCTGTAAATCAATGATGTCCACATATAAAAATCATTAACAATCTGATATGAAGTTTTCATTCCTGCCGATGAGTTATGCCATTCGACAACCGAAAGAAGAGGATTGCCAACTCGGTTTACCCCAAGTTCGGTATAATCGGGACCTCGTATTGCATCAATAAAAAACAAGTTAATATTCAATGTTTTAAATGGCTTATAATCGAGAGCAAGATACCATTCGCGGGCATTGTCTTTCAGGTAGTGACCAAGATTATAATATGCCGATTCATAAGTCAAAGTTGGCACAAAATGCTGAAATGCAAGAGGATATGAGTAAGTAAATTCGGCGGTAAATGACAAGTTTTGTATTGGAACATTGCTAAGTCTGAAACCTGCTTTATAGCTCAGAAAATTCCATTCATCTTTTTTCGTGAATCTTTTTGTAGAAAGTTCGTCAATAAACAGAGTACCATACAGATGAAGATTTGGAATTTGCCGTGAACTTATATCTAAAAACATTTGAGAATTCATATTCTCAATTCCCATAGTTTGAGAATGATCGATTGATTTATAGAAAAACAGAGGCATCAGATAGGCTGCATTAACTTTGTCATAATCATATATAATACTGTTGCCTGCCGAAATATTCAATTTTTTAAAAGGAGTAAACGTAAACATATTTGCGGCAATGTATTTGCTGCGGTACATTTTACGATATTCAACGCCGTAACTGTTTGAAGTATAAAACGATTTGGTGCTATCGACCACTCTTGAATCCAACCATCCGTGAAAATAATTGAATTCGAACCATTTAACCGGCGAAATATGAAGATTTATTCTTGTAAAAGACGGATGCCTGCCGCCAAAAATATTTGACATATTATAGTTCGACCCCCATTGAAAAGCGTCTTTTATAAGACCAATGTTTCCCCATTTCCACGAATAGGTTACACCGCCCTGCATTTCGCTCCAGTCTGTTATCATCTTTACCGGACCTCCCGCTCTTTGAGTAAGATGCGAGGGTTTGTCAAGAATGGGTTTTTCGTGATTATCTCTCAGCGAGGCGTAGAAACCCCAGTTAGCGACATATCCTCTTGCTTCGGCTCCGTTTCGCCAATAAGTAGCTGTGCCCGATGAATTTGAAAATACTTCAGCACCAAAAACAGGATTGATAGTGAGCGAAAAAAGCGAATCTTCATAATAAAATAAGTCAAACCGTCTTTCCGGAAATTGCCCTCCGAGACCATTACGCCGTTCAGTTTTTATGCCGTTCAGTTTATCTGCCTCTTTACCAAAGTCTTTTAAATAGAAATCAAGTTCGTATTGTTGTCGCGAATTTAACGATTCACGTTTGCTATCGGCTTCCGAAAGTTTTTTAGCTATAAAAAGCCTCGAATATGGCTTTATTGCCGAGTTAATCTCAATAATTCCCATGTTGGCAAGTTCGTCAAGGAAATCATATACGCCGGTATTTCTAACGGAATGAGGAACTTCCTGAGCATGGATGCAATTAATCCATACCGTTACAAAAATGCAGACAAATACCGGACTTATAAGGTTTTTCAAATTGCGAATCTATTTTCCGGCAAAAGTAAATGAAAAAACGGATTTTTTTCATTCGAATAATAGAGTTCCAAACTTTGAGTAATCGTGAAAATTTCTTTCCGTTAATTGCCACGACCAGCTTGTATATCTTGCATCGTCATAATCAATACGGTAAAAGTTTGCCCTCCACTTGGTTCCCGATTTTGGCGGAACATTATTAAGCGGAAATAAGAGTTTATACGGAATAAAAAATTCTGCCGTCCAGCCTGTTATTTCGGCATGAGGCTTTTGTTCGCCGCCTCTGACTGTTACGGCATGTTGCGTTTGTCTGTTTTCATCATAGTGAAATGGTTGCCATCTTAACAGCTCCCATTCCTGATTCGATATTAAAATCGGCAGTTCATAGTTTAACGGCGATATTTCATATTCAAAATAAACGGGCAATGCCTCGTCAGTCCAAAAGAACGCTTCAACCACGTCTTCTGTCCAAAGATCCGAAAAGTCAGCTTCCATAGTTGCCGTTATCTTTTTATCGGAGCAATCGAAAAGACAATAGATTCCGGTTTCAGAATAGAGGAATTTTAATTTTGCAGAACGATCGTTATCTACCTCAGCCGGTCTGCGTTGGGTTAGCTGCATCCATTTCGCTTTTTCCCAATTTTGAGAGCTGCCGTCTCCAGTAACCGTAAAATCGTCCGATTTTGCAACTGTATATACAGCTTCTGGAGTATCCTGATTTATTGTCTCAACCGATGGTTGACTGCCGCACGCCTGCAGCATCAGTAAAATTATTGTGAACAGAAAAACATTTGTTTTCATAGACATTTTCGTTTTTTATGAATAATAAAAAATTTTTCGAAAGATAAGTAATTAAAAAGATTTTCAGATAGTCTGTGTTTAAATTTTCCTCAAAAAAATTTTAGGTATCTTCAGAATGATGTTTTGATCTAATTTGTCAATTCTTATTACAAGCCGGTTGTTGGCGCCGATTTTGATGAGCTCGCCGGTTAATCCGGTAAGTACGCCGCTGACGACTTCAACATTATCGCCTTTTGCAAAGTTTTCGGATGTAACTTCGATTTCAACATCTGAGTCAATCAAAAGGCGAAGAATATCTATCTGTTTTTGTGGAATCGCAACGGGTTTTCCTTCGAATGAGACAAACTTAACTACTCCATATGTTTTATAAACTGAAGAAAATGCTTTCGGAGAGGTTTTTACAAAAATGTAAGATGGGAGCAAGGGCATCTCTACTAATTTTTTTCGGTCGCTCCATTGGCGTAATGTTTTTTTAAGGGGGAGATAAACCTCAATTTTATTTTCTACAAGCCTTTCGTAAACCTGTTTTTCAGCTCTCGGATTGGTGTAAACAGCATACCACTTATTATCTTCGGAACCATTTATTGTAGCGTTCATTTTTTTCAGAGTGTTAACTAAAACAGCACAAAAATAGTAAAATAATGCGTTTACCGAACGTAAAAATTGTTTAAGCCTGTTCTCAAATTTGTTTATCACGCAAAAATCGAGTAATTTTGTTACCCGCTAATCTAAGCGTCTGAAAACTTGAATAGTATTTTTTTTCGCCAGTTAGTTCTTGTAACTGACCAGGCGTGAGCGTATAATAAGGTGAAACGTTATTCTTGAGATTTATTATTAAAACAGATATGAGATACAGTATTTTTTGGGTTATTCCTTTTTTATTTTTTTGTTCCTGCACAAGTCAGAAAGAATTGGCGTATTTAAGAAACCTGCCTGAAACCGGCGGAGAATCGACATTTACAATGTCTATTCCTGAATACAGATTGCAGCCTCGCGATATGCTGTATATAACTATCAAAGCGATGACGCCCGATGGATATATAACAGATTTTCTTTCAACAAATAGGGGCGTTTCAAATATAAGCGCTACTCAATCCGAATCGGGAGGATTTCTTCAAGGTTATGATATTGATTCCGAAGGATACATACAATTGCCGTCAATCGGTAAAATAAAAGTAGTAGGCAGTACGCTTGAAGAGGCTAAGGAAGACATACAGCGTGAGGTAGATAAGGTATTTCGCAATGCCACAGCCGAATGTAAATTGCTTAGCTTTAAATTTACAGTTATCGGAGAGGTCAGAGTTCCCGGCACGTATATTAATTATACAACTATTTAACTGTTCTTGAGGCAATCGGCAGGGCAGGCGGAATAAGCGATTTCGGGAAAAGAGATATGATTCTTGTAGTCAGACCTACTTTAGACGGAACAAAAACATATCAATTAAACCTTCAGGATAAAAATTTGCTTTCGAGCGAAGCGTATTTCCTCTTGCCAAACGATGTCGTAATAGTTCAAATGGGGCAGAAAAAAATATTTAACCTTAACTTGCCGACATTCACATTTATAACATCTACTGTTATATCTGCAATAACTACTACCATATTGTTGATTAAATTTTTTGAATGAGAATTAAATGTAATATACCAAAGTCCCGCAGGGACGATAATTGCATAACCACAGGAGTAGCGGAGCGAAACCTGTGGAAAGAGAACGTCCTCTCAAATCCAAGCCCCGAAAGGGGCGGCATTATTAATCATTGTCAACGGCAATGAGTTACGTTCAATTACTGTATCACGTTATTATCCGAACAAAAGCCGGTCTGCCTACGCTCTCTTGAACATTCCGATGAACTGTATCGCTACATTTGGGGTATTATAAAGAATAAAAACAGCACGCTTTACCGAGTAAATGGAATAGAAGACCATGTTCACATTTTGTTGTCGCTTCATCCGACAATTGCGCTTTCTGATTTTATGCGTGAAATGAAAGCAGAAACAAGCAAAATGTTAAAACGGACAGTGGGTTTTGAGAAGTTTACTGCATGGAGTGAGGGATACGCTGCATTTTCTTACAGTTTAAAAGATAAAGAAAAAATTATTAATTACATAAAAAATCAACGCGAACACCACAGAGTAGTATCTTTTAGAGGTGAATACGAGGCTTTTCTAAAAGAAATGAATTTAGAGTTAGATGAAAGAGATTGGAATAGATAATGTCGCCCCTGCGGGGCTGGACAATGGAATAGATGCTTTTACCGTAAGCTGCTCCCGATAAATCGGGATTACATACGGTTATGCAAATTTCACGCCTGCGGCGTTAGATTTTTTGAACTATTTGATAGTAATATTTAAGTAAAAACATATAAAATCATATAATGAACGATTCGGAATTTAACAATTCGGCTTTAGACCAGTCATTTTTTGAAGATGATGCATCAATGGATATTAAATCGTATATGTCATTGTTTATCAGTAACTGGCACTGGTTTGCAATCTCTTTATTCATTTCATTGGGCGTAGCTTACGGATTTAACAGATATTCGGTCAGGCTTTATCAGGTCAGCTCGTCTATATTGATAAAAGATGAAGCTCTTGGAGGATACGGCGGAATGGCTTCCATATTTCCGGGCAGAGAAATTTACGATTATAATCAGAATCTCAAAAACGAAATTGGGATACTGAAATCATTTCATTTAAACAGACAGGTTATTGATTCGCTTCCCGAGTTCCAAACCGAATATAAACTAATCGGCAGACGCGGCATTGCAGAACGTAAACAATATAAAGACGCTCCATTTATTGTTAAGGCGCTATCGGGCAATAAACCAAGTAATGTTTTCGAAATCACTGTAAATGGTCAGGATAATTACTCCATATATTTAAACGGCAACAGTAAAATATTGCTTAACAAGGCATTTGGCGATACGCTTAAATCGTCCGAGTTTAATTTGCCCGAAACCGAAGCATTTGAATTTTTAATTTCACGAAGAGACAAACAAACGTTTAACATTAATAACTCTTTATCAAACAGATATTATTTTAGATTTATTGATCCCAATATTGTTGCAAATGAGTATCTTACTAAACTTACAATAAATCCAATCAGCGATAAAGCCTCTCTTGTTACTCTTTCGGTTAAGGGGCATGTGCCTTTGCAAGAGATTGATTATCTGAATAAATTAATGGATTTATATGTACTGCGAGGTCTGAATGAGAAAAACAAAACTTCCGAACAAACAGTTGAATTTATTGACGAACAGCTTAATATAATAACCGATTCGTTACGGCAGGCTGAAGACACCTTGCAGGTTTTTCGCCGCAACAATCGGTTGGTTAATATCTCAAATGAAGGCACATCAATAAAGTTGAGGCTGGAAAAGTTTGAGACAGACAAATTTACGCTGTTGCTCAAGAAACAATATCTGGAATACATTATGGATTATTTTGATTCAAGAAATCAAATGAGTGATATTGTTTCTCCCTCTGTGATGGGAATTAATGAGCCTGTACTTGAGCGACTTATTACCGAACTTCGTAACCTTCAGCTTCAGCGGTCGCAGCTAACTCTGAATCTGGTTGCCGATCAGCCGGCTATTAGCACGCTTGACGAAAGAATTGTTGCAAGTAAAGAATCATTAAAAGAGAATATTGAAAACAGTCTTCAAAATATTGAATTATCAATTGCAGAGATTGATTTGAGGCTCAACGAAATAGAGGATGATCTGGAAAAATTTCCCGACACAGAAAAACAGTATATAAGGATTCAGCGCACATTCGATCTTAATAATACAATCTACAACTATTTATTGGAGAAACGAGCTGAAGCAAAAATAACTCAGGCTTCGAATATTCCTGATAATAAGATAATTGACTATGCCGATTATCAAAATGTGATTCAAATTAAACCAACTGCCTCAAAGAATTACTTACTGGCTATTGTATTGGGATTTGCGATTCCAATAATTTTATTATTGATTTTCAATTATTTAAACAACAAAATCATCGACAAAAAGGATGTTGAAAAAATCACAAAAGCCCCTATACTTGGTTTTATCAGTCATAACGAGTACAAGACTGATATTCCGGTTGTTGTAAAACCTTCGTCGCCTCTTTCGGAATCGTTCAGAGCCGTCAGAACTGCTTTAGATTTCTTTTCAACAGATGATAATCCGGTAATTTCAGTTACATCAACGGTCAGTTCCGAAGGTAAAACATTCATTGCGGTTAATTTGGCTCTGATAACCGCTGCATTGGGTAAAAAAGTGTTATTGGTTGGTCTTGATTTGCGAAAACCTAAAATTCATAAAATTCTTGATATTGACAATGATACGGGGATGAGCCTGTATCTCAGCGGTAAGGCGAAATTTGACGATATTGTAACGGAAACAAACATAGATAATTTCTATTTTGCCGCATCGGGACCAATACCTCCAAATCCGGCTGAACTTATAGCATCAAAAAAAATGTCGGATTTTATTAAAAAAGCCAGGCAGCAGTTTGACTATATAATTATCGATACCCCGCCAATAGCGGTCGTTACAGATGCTTTGCTGGTTTCGCGCTGCGCCGATATAAATCTTTTTATCGTAAGACAGCGACATACAACAAAAGATACTTTACACTTGATACAGGAATTTTACCAAAGCAAAAGGCTTAAAAACCTATCTGTTATTATAAACGACATCAGCCTTTCAGGTTACTACGGATATGGGTTAAGATATGGATATACAATGGGTTATAACGGTTACTCGTATGGCTATAATTTATATGGAAAATATGTTTCAAAGAAATATGGATTTAATAAGGATGATAAGTCTTATTATAATAATGATGAAACATAGCAAGTATTTCACTAATATTCAATTGTATTAAAAGAGAAAAGAGATAAATAGTCTGAAACAAATGGCAGAATCGCTAAAGCAAAAAACCATATCAGGAATGATTTGGAATGCCATAGAACGTTTTGGTTCATCATTTTTTTTGTTTATTTCCAATCTCGTATTAGCCAGACTGCTATCTCCTGATGATTTCGGATGTATCGGAATGCTGATGGTATTTATCAGTGTATCCGATGCTATTATTGACGGAGGTTTTGGAAGTGCATTAATTCAAAAAAAGAATCCGACCGAAACAGATTATTCAACAGTCTTTTACTGGAATCTGTTTCTATCTCTTTTTTTGTATGCGACATTATATTTAGCGGCTCCTGCAATAGCAAAATTTTATGAAATCGCTTTATTACGCGATGTTTTAAAAGTATTGGGCATAATGCTGGTTATTAATGCATTTATGCTGATACAGCAAAACATATTGAAGAAACAAGTTGATTTCAGAAAAATCGCCCAAATAAATTTGTTTGCTATTATTACTGGAACTTGTGTAGGAATCGTTTTTGCATTTTTAGGATATGGCGTATGGAGTTTGGTTATAAAAACATTGGTAACAGGAGTAGTACAATGTGCTGCTTATTGGTTGAATAATCACTGGCGCCCACAGTGGACTTTTAGTTGGGTATCTTTCTTTAATCTATTCCGATTTGGGAGCTTTATGTTTCTAAATACAGTAATCAATAATTTGTATCACAACATACTTTCTTTAATTATAGGTAAAAATTTTTCAGCCGCTACATTGGGATATTTTACACAGGCGCGGAAATTAGAAGATATACCTCGAAGCAGTTTGTCCTCTGTCATTAACAGTGTTACATTTCCGGTTTTCTCAGAGATTCAGGATGATAAGGAACGATTGCAAAATGCAGCAAGAAAATGTTTAAAATCGATGGCGTATATAAACTTCCCGTTAATGATGCTGTTGATTGTTATAGCAAAACCATTGATATTATTGTTGTTTACCGAAAAATGGGTACAATCTGTTCCTTATTTTCAAGCGCTTTGTATATATGGTTTAATGACGTCTATTATTGAATTAAATAGTAATATTATTATATCATTGGGAAAAAGTAATGTTTCTTTATTTGTGAGAATTGTACAAAGAGGCAGTGGGCTGATACTTATTATTGCCGGATTATGGTGGGGAATGAAAGGGATGTTATCAGGATATATTATATCGCAATATATCAGTTTTATCATAGCTGCTGTTTGTTCGGGGAAATTAATGGGTTATGGAGTAATTAAGCAAAGTAAAGATCTCTTTCCAACATTTCTTTTATCACTTATCGCAGCAATATTAACTTATTCGTTAATCATATTTATACCTGATATTAATTATATATGGCAAATATTTTTTCAATGCGCTATTTTTGCTTTTATCTATATAGGGGTTTCCAAGTTATTACATTTAGAGGGATTCGAAATCTATTATCAAATACTGAAAAATAAGTTGGTAAAAAATAATGGTTAAAGTAATTCCTTATGAAACGCGCTATCTGGAAGGCGTTATTGATGTTCTTCAGTACATTTGGAATGATAATGCAAACGATCGTTCGGAAAGGTTTTTATGGGAATATTGTCAAAATCCTGATTATAATGAGGTTTTATCTGTCATAGCAATAGATGAAAACGAAAAGGTAGTAGGTTTCAGAGGGTGGGTTGCCGGAAATGTAAGAGTAAAAGATAAGTTTTACAAAGTTGTCAGGGCGGCGGATGCAGTAGTTATACCATCTTCAAGACGACAGGGAATTTTTGAGAAAATGACATCTTATTCTATCGAATATTTGAAAACGAAAGAGATTTCTGCTATTATTAATTTATCGTCTAACAAATATTCAAATTCGGGTAACAAAAAACTTGGCTGGGAAGATTTAGCCTTGTTTGATATTTGGTATCGTATAAATATCTTTTCTTATTCAAAGAAGAATTTTGTTCCTTCCAAAGTGAATTACAAAGATGGAACGATAGAAATATTTGATAAAATTCCTTCCTCTTTAGTTTTACCTGTACAAAGTACGGATATTTTGTCATTTTCTTTAACAGAAAAAGAATTAAAATGGCAACTGGAAAGACCAAACACTTATTACATAGGCGCTTGCTCTGTGGATAAAAATGGCACATTAACATCTCTTTTTATCTTAAACAAAGCAAACAATAAATACAGTATGAAATATTTTTATGCTTCGGATAGTAAAATTGCATCAAAAGTATTCAATGAAATGACAAAGAGAATTTCATACCGTTTTATTTCAGTATGGGCTTTTGCCTTACCTAAAGAAAAAAAGGAACTTTTACACAAACTCAGATTTCACAACGTAGGTTATAAAAAATTAAGAAATAAACCTCCTGTTTTAATAAAAACATTATTGACCTCCGAAAATGGAAAAGAAGACTGGATAATGGGCGGGTTAGACATGAGAGATATTAGCAATTGGGAAATAAACTTGATCGATGCATTTTAGAAAAACGAATAAAGTAATTACTTTTCATGAAGTAAAAAATTATGCTTGGTTTGAAACAGTTGTCAAATACTTGAAAAACAAATATAATATCATAACCGCCAAACAGTTATATGAATTTTATTACGACCATAAATCTTTTAAAAATGCCTGTTTGATAACTGTTGACGATGGTCATAGCAGATCTTATGATGTGATATATCCAATTCTAAAAAAATATAATGTTCCTGCCATTTTTTTTGTGTCGCCCGAAATTGCAAAACGAGAAAATGCAACCAATTTTTGGTTTCAGGAAATAAGAGATTATGATAAAGAAAAGCTGGCAAACATCATAAAAACACATTCAAATAAACAAGATAATCCGGAAAAAGATCATAAAGTTTTAATAGAGAGCGAAACAATTGATAACATTTGGAAGATCATTTCAAAATATCAAAAATTATATTCCGTCATAAGGAAAGAGCCGCAAAATATGACGATAGAACAAATTCGTCAAATAGATAAAGAAGGATTGGTTGAAATCGGTGCGCATACATTAACGCATCCTTTTTTGGCAAATGAAACAGATATTAGAGCAAAAGAAGAAATACACTCCTCAATAAAACAATTAGAGGAAATATTAGGTCATACCGTTTTAACCTTTGCTTATCCAAATGGAAGACCGATTTTTGATTTTGGCGAAAGAGAAAAACAATTTTTAAAAGAAACATCTGTAAAATTAGCATTTTCCTCGTATCCTCATAATTTCTCTTTATCAGATGACGCTTTTGCTATTCCAAGATATGGATTAACGTATGGCACATTATTGTTTGTTAAAATGAAACTGTTTTTAGGTAACTATTATGTGGTTATCAAAAAAATAATTCGAACATCAATAAATATTTTTCAAAAATATGATGCTTAATTATTTTCCTAAGTATATTACCATAAGGTCTATTGTTTTATATTTTACAGCATTAATTATTATAAATGTCCTGTTTTTGAAGAACATATTGCCATTTCAATTCATGCTGTTTGGAATTGTAGCAGTTGTCGGATTTTTTTATTTTTCAAATACATTGACTAAAAAATGGCGCAAATATTCTGAAAAAGTATTCATTAAAAACTTTTTTATCATAGCGCTTGTTATCAGACTATCGTATGTGCTTTTTAGTTATTGGTATTACATTTATATGACGGGACAGCCTTTTCAATATCATCCCGTAGATGTGCTTATGTATGATGAAGTTGCTAGTGATTTAGCGACAAGAGGATTTGCCCATTATGAAGACATTATGCAACGCTGGGTACCTTCTGATCGTGGATATCCGACCTATTTGGGCGTTGTGTATATGATATCAGGAAAAAGTATTTTAATTGTCCGTTTGATAAATACTGTAATAAGCGCTTTTACATGCTTGTTGATATATAAACTTGCGAAGAGTAATTTTGGAGAAAGGATAGGGCGTATAGCCGGAATCCTTTCTTTACTAATGCCACACTTTACTTATTATTGTGGATTACACGGGAAAGAAACGGTAATGATTTTTTTAACAGTTGCTTTTGTTGAACGTGCGGATTATTTATTACGCAGTAAAAATTACAACTTTTTTAATATTATAGTTCCTATTTTATTAGCTGGTAGTTTGTTCTTTTTCAGGACAGTCTTGGGCGTAACGGCTTTAATGGCATTTTTTTTGGCAATTGTATTATCATCAGAAAAAAAAGTGGGCTGGGGAAAACGAATTTTGACGGGAATTTGTATAATTGCTGCTGTAGGATATTTCTCCGGAGGTCGAATTGCTACGGAAGTAGAAACCATCTGGGAAGGAAGAAGCGATAACCAACAAATAAGATTAGAGTCTCGGGCAAAAACTAATGTATTTGCCCAATATGCAGGAAAAATTGTATTTCTTCCAATGATTTTTACCATACCTTTTCCAACAATGATAAATATTGAAAATCAAGAAAATCAGCAATTGATGAATGGAAGTAATTTTGTAAAAAATATAACAGCGTTTTTTACTATGCTGGGAATTTTTTTGTTATTTTATCGCAAAAAATGGAAAGGACATATACTTATATTGTCTTTTTTAATAGGTTATTTAGCTGTTGTAGCTTTAAGCGCATTTGCTCATTCGGAGCGATTTCATTTACCAAGTCTCCCCTTTGCATTGATTATAGCTGCTTATGGTTTGTCTCAAATGGATAATAAAAAGAAAGTATACTTTAATGTATATTTGATTATTATTTTCGTAGCCATTATTGGCTGGAGTTGGTTTAAATTAGCGGGACGAGGATTGGTTTAGTTGGCAATGTACGGTAATATGAAAATACTGATGATTGCTATCGTCATCTGCCATTTGGTTTCTGTTTTCGTTTAGTGCTACATTAAATTTTGTATTGCTTTCTTCTGTATATTATATGACGCATGGAATGATATTAAGATACTTTTGGAACAAACATAGAAATCAAGAAAGAATTTTAGCATTAACATACAATAATGAGAATACTAATAATAGCAAGCTATAATTCTAACCGATTTTCTCCTTTTGTAATTGAACAAGTTGAATCGCTTAAATACTTGGGCGTAGAGTTTGAATATTTTGGGGTTGTAGGAAAAAGCGTTTTAGGCTATTTGAAAAATTGGGCAAGGTTAATTCGAAAAATTAAAGCATATAAACCCAATATTATTCACGCTCATTATGGTTTATCTGGATTATTGGCAAATCTGCAACGAAAAATTCCGGTTATAACCACTTATCATGGAAGCGATATTCATTCGAGTAGGAAAATTTTATTTATGTCCAAAATTACCATGCGTTGGTCTGCGTACAATATTTTTGTGGGACAAAGTTTATTTGATATTGCTAAATATAAAGGCAAAAATTATATTATCCAATCGTGCGGATTAGATCTATCAATTATTAAGCCCGTTTCATCTGCAATAGCAAAGGCGCAGTTAGGGATAGATCAGGAAAAAAGTTATATCTTGTTTGGTGGTTCATTTGATAAACAAGTAAAAAATTACCCATTAGCTAAGCAAAGCGTAGAGTCGGCAGGTAATTGTCATTTAATAGAACTCAAAGGATATACAAAAGAGCAAGTTGCTCTTTTAATGAATGCTTGCCATTTGCTTCTTGTTACGTCTTTTCGGGAGTCAGGTCCCTTAGTTATAAAAGAAGCTATGGCGTGCAATTGTCCTATTGTTACAACTGATGTAGGAGATGTCAAGTGGGTTATTGGAAATACTGAAGGATGTTATATTACTTCTTATGATATTGACGATTGTGTTGAAAATATCAAAAAAGCTATACAGTTTTCAATAGAAACTGGAAAAACCAATGGACGAAAAAGAATAATCGAAATTGGACTTGATAATGAAAAGGTAGCAAAAAAAATACTCAGAGTATATGAACAAGTACTCTCAAAAAGTAAAAACAAATGATTACAGTTATGAGAAAAGGAATTTTTGCCTAGTTCAGAATTATATAAATTTAACAATGCCAAAAAATTTAACCGTGAAATAATAAACTTCAGAAAAAACATTGATTTTCTTGACAGAATACAATTTCAGCAATCAAGAAACTTGCAAATATATAATTTCGAAAAAGCTATGCGAATTTTACTCGATATAGGACATCCCGCCCATGTTCATCTTTACCGCAATTTTTATAAAGAGATGATAGAGAGAGGGCATAAAATATTGGTAACAGTAAAGGATATTCCTGTGGCGAAAGAGTTATTAACCATTTATGGAATACCATTTAAGGATATAGGAAAGAAAGCCAATTCAATAATAGGGAAGGGATTTTTTCAATTAAAATTCGGCGCTCAACTGCTTGCGATGACATATAGGGAAAAAATTAAAATTGGACTTGGAACGTCAATTACTAATTGTCATGTTTCTAAATTGTCTCCAATGAGGTCAATATTTTTTAACGATGATGATGATGATGTGCAACCATTGATGACAAGTTTTGCACATCCGTTTGTCGATTGTTTGTTATCTCCCGATGTGTTAAAAGGGAAAAGAAAGAAAGAAAATACAATATTTTACGCGGGTTATCATGAATTAGCATATCTGCATCCCAAAAGATTTACTCCCGATCCCGATATCCTTAATCAAGCGGGACTTACAAATGGCGAAACATTTTTTGTTATGAGATTTAATGCGTTTAAGGCGCATCATGATATTAGAGCCAAAGGTTTATCGTTGGAGAATAAAATGTATTTAGCCAAATATTTATCGGGTTTTGGGAAGGTGTTTATTACTACTGAAGCGGAGATTGAACCTGAACTCAGGCAATATAAACTCAAAATACCATCCCATAAAGTACACTCTCTTATGTATTTTGCTAAACTCTTTGTAGGCGACAGTCAAACAATGGTGTCTGAAGCGGCAATGTTGGGCGTTCCTGCGTTAAGATGTAATTCATTTGCCGGACGCATATCATGCTTTGAAGAGCATGAGCAAAAGTACGGGCTGGCATATTCATATAAACCCGATAATTTTAATGATTTGGTCTTCAAAGTAAAGGATTTGGTTAATAACCCCGATACTAAAAAAGAGTGGAGCGAAAAGAAAGAGAAAATGCTGAATGACAAAATTGATGTTACAGCATTTATGGTATGGTTTGTTGAAAATTATCCTGAAAGTAAAGGAATTATGCTTGAAAATCCCGATTATCAATTCAGATTTAGATAATTCTGAAATTTTATATCAAAAAAATCAGGTTGTACGCATTTTTCGCACAACCTGATAATATAATTTCTTAACTGTAAATCGAGTAGAGTTAA
>Ga0082212_10005294_pt1 | contig 17625 bp, 17 predicted proteins | sample TergutNt197P3_FD_71548 | JGI IMG/M metagenome (GOLD analysis project Ga0082212, IMG submission 71548) | Neocapritermes taracua P3 segment gut microbial communities from Petit-Saut dam, French Guiana - Nt197 P3 | ecosystem: Host-associated > Arthropoda: Insects > Digestive system > Gut ... | reverse complement strand
AATCCCGGGGGGGAGCCGCAGGAAGCCAAGAGACCCCAACCGGAGTTGTGACCTTTCGGAGGCAAAAATAGCGGGCAGATGCCCGCGCAGCCGTTCCGCTCTGCGGGGCGATCATGGGTTTTAGGGGCGAAATGCCCCTAACGAGCGGCTATGTGGAGTCCACATAGCTTTGCTTGCGTCAATTATGCCGACGTTTGCTTAGACTTCATTCTGCCGATTTCATGGGAAAGCTGACGAATAAATATACATAAGGAAATACGGAATAATTTAAATTATTAGTCGGCATTAAAAAGTAATTTTACAATAAGCTAAATATATTTTTTTATAAATTAAAAATGGTAAATCCAATTATTCGTTTAGATTTACTATAAAATCAACAGTCATTTGGATTTTGTCAACGCGCTGTCTATTGTATTCAACGGAGAAATGATGTATAATATAATTATAAATAAATACAAACGCAACGGAGAAAAATATTATGCTGAATGAAACCATAGGTAATGCTATTTTAAAATTACGAAAAGCAAAAAACATCACGCAAGAGGAACTGGCAAAAATAATCGGCGTGACCAATCAGGCAGTATCAAAATGGGAAACCGGCGGCGGATTGCCTGATATTGAGCTTTTGCCTAAGATAGCTGATTATTTTAATGTTTCGATAGATAAGCTGTTCGGAAGAAGTATGAGCGATTACAGCGACATCGGGACAGAGATAGCAAAATATATCCAATCGTTTGATTATGATAAAAAGTTAAAAATCGCTGTCGAGCTTTGCTGGGTTATCCAACGCAGTTTATTTACTTCAGACATTAAAAATTTTCAGGAACATCAAACACTTGAAAACCTTAATCAAGAGGATTTACAGCATAAAATATATTCACAGTTATTAGACGACAGGGGTATAACATTCATGCGTTTGAATGATGACTTACAATATTTTCTGCTCATACCGGAAACTCCGAGCGGATTCGGAAGTGTTTTGACTTCTGAGATAGAATATCAAAAACTTTTTAATATACTCGGCGAAGAAGATAGCTTTAAATGTATATATTTATTATATCAAAGAGAGAACAAAGCATTTACGCCGAAACTGTTTGAAAAGCATTTCGGAATAAAACAGGAACGCGCAATAGAAATTCTTGAAAAACTAAAAGAATATGAATTGATTGAAACAACAGAAATCGAGCTTGACGATGAAATACAGACCGTATATAATTTCAATCCAAATTCAGCTTTTATTCCCCTGTTGGCATTTGCGAAAGAAGTAATCAAGCCGCCGCATTATTTTCGTAATAATTATGATATGAGAGGCAAACCATATTTACAAAAAAAGGAGGGAATTTAATATGAATGAAATAAACCATGATACCGAAACGCTATATTTTAAGCATATCGGCAAGCAATTATTTAAAAATTCGTTTTCAGATGTAAAATTCGATGTGTTTTTTAAAAACTCATTTCAAGCGGATAAAAACCATCAATTCAAAGATGTTTTTGAGGGAAATGATTTATATATGCAAATTTTAGCAGAATTAGCAAATCAGAATTTGAATTATTATTTGAAAAATCTTGAAATTAATGTTGATGAACGCAATTATAAAGTAATTAACTTAAAATATGATTACTATAATAAAAATGAAATCGTATTAAAAACAAACATAAAATTTAATATCAAAGAGGATAACATATCATGCTGAATATGAAATATCTCTTGCGCGGGGCAAAAATATCATTCGGATTTAATCCGCCCGGAAATATCATGTATTTTTTTATAAGTATAGTGCAGACAACCCTATCTGTATATATTACAGTTATATTAGGAAATACAATTAACGAAATTCAAGATAAAATCGGCGGAAATAGTTCTTTAAGCGAAATTATCTTTCCTATCATTCTTCTTGGTATTTTTTCAGTATTATTATGGATTTTAGTAGAACTTCGCTGGCGGTTCAGCGATGATATTCTACCGTTAAAGAGCAGAGTCAGAGCGCAGACAAAGATAATAGATTTAAGCAGGAATATTCCCGTGCGTGAATTTGACCGCGAGGATTTTAACACGGAGTATTCAAAATTTGCTGATGGATATAATGAGCTTTGTTCATTTTTACCCTCGCTCACTTCTTTAATCAACATGACATACAGGTTAATCCTTTCATCTGTGATTCTTTTTCAGATGCACTTTTCATTCCCGGTTATTATTTTAATATTTCTTGTGATAGGTTTTGCCTTGAATATAAATTACGCGAATACGTTGAATGATTTATGGGCGAAAACGCAGAAGATTTCAAGAAAATCAGATTATCTTGCGAAGCAGTTTTCAGGGAAAAACAACAGAGATACGCGGCTGCTTCATTTGAAAGATAAATTTGTGAATGACTGGCTCGAAATCAATAAAACGCTTACGGGTTTAAACGCAGAGGGACGAAAAAAAACAGACAGACCGTTTGCGATATATATATCATTCTGTGAACAGATTGCAGGATTGATTGCGATTGTGATATGTTTATTTCTCATCGAAAACGGCGCGCTCCAAATAGGCGCAATATATATAGTTTGGAATTTAATATCTGGCGCAGTCGGAAACGCACAAAACTTTCAGCGCGCTGTAACAAACTTAATTTTAAACGGCAAAAAGTTCAAAACAATTTTTAATTTCTATGATAAATATTCTGTAAGCCCAAAAATAAAAAATCAAGGGACAAGTAATTTTATAAAATCGGACATACCGATTGAGATTAAAAACCTGACATATAAATACGGCGAAGATATAACGGCTGTGAATGATTTATCTTTAAGTATAAATAAAGGCGAGAGTATCGCGCTAATCGGAGAAAACGGAAGCGGCAAATCTACGCTAATACGGTGCATACTCGGCTTATATAAGCCTGAAAGCGGCTCAGTTAAAATTTACGGCAGCGAATCATACGAAACAGACGAAAAAATCATCAGGCAAAATATCAGCGTTACGTTTCAGGATTATTGCTCATATCCGTTTACTCTGCGTGAAAATGTAGGTTTCGGAGATATAGATGATATTGCCGACGATGATAAAATATTAAGCGCGATAAAATTTGCGAACGCTGATGAAATATTAAGTAAGAGCGGAACGCTCGACGCTGTATTAGGGCGGCAGCTTAACCCGGACGGATTTGAATTATCAGGCGGGCAATGGCAGCGGCTTGCGCTTGCGAGGGCATATATGAATATGCGAGATATTGCGATATTCGATGAACCGTCGGCAGCACTCGACCCTATCGCGGAACTCAAACAGTTTGAAACTCTTAAATCCGCGCTGAAAGATAAAACGTCGATTTTAATATCACACAGAATCGGTTTTGCGAGGCTTGCCGATAAAATCGTGGTCATGGATAAAGGCAGAATTGTTGAGCAGGGTACGCATGAATATTTATTATCTCTCGACGGTAAATATGCGGAAATGTTCAATGCACAGAAAAAATGGTATGATTTAGATTACAGCGAAACCGAAAAGGAGGGAGCGTAATGAGTGAATTAAGGCAAAAAATTGAGCGCGAAATTGCCGTTCTTGAAAGTAAAAGAACTAAACTTGACGAAACTTTATCCGCAATCGACGCAAAATTAAACGGTAATATAAACGAAGCCACGCGCGGAGAACTTGAAGATATGTACGGCGAAATAGAAGATAAATTCAGCAAGGTAGAAGAAAAGATTAACGAACTTCAAGAAAAAATTGAAGCAATGGACGAAGGCGAATATCATGGTCAAGTAAACCAAAGTATAATCAGCGAAATTAAAAATCTGCCCGGTTTTAAAGAAATTCAGGAATAACGAGGACGAATTTTTATGAAGAAAACAATACCAAATATATTTTATATATTGAAAAATACGCTTAAAATCGCTCTGAAAAGCAAGAAAATAAAATTTTATATCTTTATACTTTTCTCGCTGTTTATTCTTGACTATGTATTTAAAGCGTTGCTGCCTATGATAAGAGCAGAACTGATAAACGGCGCGGCAGGGTTAGCGAATCAAACGCCGGATTATTATGCTATCGCGTTTTCTCTCGCCGGACTGCTGTTATACACGATACACCTGTATTTCTTTTGGGGAAAAAGAGGCATTTTAGGAACATTAATCGAGGGCGAAATAAAAAATAACATGAACGCTTATTTTTATAAACGGCTTTGCAAGATAGACTATTCGCTGTTTAACTCGCCTAAAATATATGAAGATATTAACTTTGTGCAGAATAATATACCGAACTACGCCTCAAATTTTTTTGCCACGCCGTTGTTGATGTCATTGTTCGGCACAGCTATATCTATTTTTATCACGATGTTCTTTTTAATCAGAATTAATATTTTCGTTGCCCTGATAGTTTTAGCGGGTAACATTGTAGGCATTTTTCAGAAACTCTACGAAGCGAAAAATAATTATTATATAGCGGTAGAACAAATGCCTGAAAGACGCTGGAGCAGTACATACTCGTCTGTTATGACGGACAGGGCATACCTGAAAGAAGTCAGATTTTTCGGTTTAATTCCGTATCTATTAAAAAAATGGGAAGATATAAATAAAAAACTGAACAGACAGAACAGAAATATTACGGTTAAATATATCATGCTTGACATAGTAAGATACTTTATTTCAAACGCTTTTAGTATCGCGGCGTTAATATTAACGGCTTATTTTATATTGCAGGGAACAACAGAAATTGGTTCGTTAGTATTGGTTTACGGAAGCTCATCGACAATGCTCGATTCATCAGGCAGTTTGTTTCAGAGCTTCGGTCAGTTAAAGCAGGTTTCAAATTATACGGACAGATGGCGTGAATTTGAACAGTATGAAATATTTGAGCAGGACGAATACACAGGCGCACCGCCGGAAGAAATCAATATAAAGTTTGAAAATGTCAGTTTCAAATATGAGGGTATGCAGAATAATGTTTTGGAGAATTTCAGCGTTGATATAAAAAACGGCGAAAAGATTGCGATTGTCGGCGAAAACGGCTGCGGGAAAACGACGTTTGTTTCACTTCTCAACGCTTTATATCACCCGCAGAGCGGTAATATATCCATAAATGATACAGATATTTCAGAAAATACAGGGCTTTTACGCAAATACAGTTCGACATTGTTTCAGGATTTTCCGCAGTATGAATTTTCGGTAAGGGAAAATATAACGCTCGGCGATATTTACAGGGACATTCCTGAAAATGAATTGACGGAAGCGGCAGAGAAATCCGGGATATATAGTTATATTAACGCTTTGCCGAAGCAGTTTGATACTCCGATTGGAACATTGGACGATGATGGGATAAATTTATCAGGCGGGCAATGGCAGAAACTCGCGCTTGCGAGAGCGGCGGCGAGAAAAGACGCGAAACTTGTGATACTGGACGAACCTGCTTCGGCACTGGACGCTATCGCCGAATCTGAACTGTACGAAAACGCTTTTAAATTATTCGATGGCAAAACTGTTATTATTATCTCTCACCGTTTGAGTGCAACAGCGTTTGTAGACAGAATTTTGGTGTTTAAAAATGGCGTTGTAGTTGAAAACGGAAATCATAGAGATTTATTAGACAAGAGAGGCGTATATTATTTGATGTATTCGGCGCAGGCAGGGTTATATAAATAATAATGTTCCGAAAATAAGCATTTCTGTTATTGGCTTTTGCTTTGTTTGTGGAAAAAAACCGTATTAAATTAAAGCAGGACACGACATTCATAAATTTCCTATTCCTATTATATTGCCCAAAATGAAAAAAGAAACATTATTGAATGTCAAAGAATTTAATACAACAATTATCAAAGAGCCAGATGTAAAGGCGCAGTATTATAATAGCGAAAATAAAGAAAATGACAGCATTGATTCAGAATAAATTCTTATGTAATGATATAATAAATTAATATACAAATCAAAGTGATAGCGTGAAAAATAAAAGATTTTTACGGGCGAAGTTTCTCGCTCGCAAGGATAATATATTAAGAATATAGACGCAAATTGCCGTCTATATTTATTTTTAGAATTTCATGCTATAATTATATAAAATATAAAATTATAAAAAATTTTTAATTTACTTAACAGAATGAACCTTATCGTTACTATTATAGTATAAGATACTATTTATGAAGTAAAGGAGAGGTTTTATATGGATGTAAAAGTTTTCAAAATGTTAAACGAAGCAGACGAACTAAAAGGTGATTCATACGGTAATGAGTTTTTTAACGATTTGATACAATTTTACGAGGAAGAAAAAATTAGTCTACTTGATTTAGAAAAATTAATAGACTGCCTTGTTAATGTTGATGAAACGAGAGATATTTTTTCAGACAGCATAAAAAATATAGTAAACGACACAATAAAAAATAATCAGTCAATCGACAATATGATAGAATTATTCAATGCCTGTAATAAAATGTATAACAATTTAGATTTTCAATTCAATTTTATTAACGTCTTGTATAATGGAATAATTAATAAAACTGTTACCGTAGAAGATACGCTAAAAATGATTCAAAATTAAAAAGTTTATACGGCGCGAATTTAAAAAAGAGAGGTATATATGAGCAATAATTATGCGAAAATTATCGCGGAACAATATTTAAAACAATTCTATGCGTTTGCGCTTTCGAGAACGCACAATGTAACCGAAGCAGAAGATTTGTCGCAGGAAATAGCGTATCAGGCACTATATGCTCTCTCGAAAACGAAAGAAGGCGATATTGAAAATTTATCAAAATATATATGGTCAGTAGCGCATAACACATATAAAAGATGGCTGCGTTCATTCAAAAGGTCGTCAATATTATTTGACAACGACAGATTTTACGGGCAGGCAATCGAAGATTCTGACATTGAACAAGAATTTATAGAGAGAGAAACCAAAAATAATTTGCACAGAGAAATATCTCTGCTTGCGAATATGCACCGTAAAGTCGTTGTAGCGCATTATTACGAAAATCTTAACAGCAGCCAAATAGCAGAAAAACTTAATATATCTGCCGAAATGGTTAGATTTTATCTAATGAAAAGCAAACAAAAAATAAGGGAGGGCATAGAAATGACACGCGAATTTGGAGAAAAATGTTTTAACCCTGCTCCGTTTACAATACATCGCGGCACACTTGATTTTTGCGGAGTGAACGTATGGGAAATATTCAAGAGAAAATTAACTTGTCAGATTGCTTTGATTTGTTATGACAATCCTGCAAGAACAGATGAAATCTGTCTTGAAACAGGTACACCTGCCGCATATATTGAAGATGAACTCCAATTATTACTTGAGTCGGAGCTTGTAATAAATCCTGTAAAAGACAAGTATCAAACAAATTTTTTTATACTGCGAAAAAATGCTATGAAGCAAGTAAAAAATCAGCTTGACAAATTATATTCTCAATATGTACCGTCAGTAATAGAAATCTACGAGAAATATCTGCCGGAAATGAAAACGTGCGGTATTTTCAGATATGACGCGAGAGATAAACGGTATGCTTGGTTTTTTGAGAATCAAGTGATAAAATTTACTGGAGATAATTTTAATATACCCGAACATGAATATATGATATTGGCAGATGGTGTAAAAGGCTTTATATACGCGCAGGAAGCAACAGAATCTACAAGCACAAAAGGTCATGCGGTTATCTATTCGGAAAAAGATAATATAAAAATACACGCTTCTGCGCCTGACAAATATCGTTATCTGCGCTGTGAACGGGAACTTATATTTGACGGTATGGACTTAAACGGAAAAAATAATTTAAAAAAAATATCTGCTCTGTATGATATTTATAAAGATGATATAAAAGAAAGCGAAATAGAATTATATGCACAGCTTATTGAACAGGGCTATGCTTTTAAAGGAAATGGAAAAGTTGTGTGTGATGTAGCGGTTCATACAGAAAAAAGCAGGCAATTATTCAGCAAAATTAATAATGAGCTTGAAGTTATATTAGCTCCGCTGTGCAAAGAAATCTATGAAAACATATCAAGAATTATAGCGTCAACTATTCCGCCGCACTTAAAACAATATATACATGGATATACCGTAACGGAAATTCAATTTTACGCAAGCATATATTTCCGAGAAGCATTATATGACAAGTGTTTTTTAACCATGCTTGAAGATGATGACAGAACACCTGTTTCCTGCTGGATTGATGAATTATAAATAATAAAATAGGAGTAGATTATTTATATGGATAGTACAAAGAAAAATAATAAAGAAAAACCAACGCACTCGCTTTTCAGCAATATAATATATATGTTTGGATTGCAATGGCAACACAGCAAGTTGTTCTTTATATTCCTGACGGTGCTTATACCGTTATCTCTCGGTATGTCGTTCTGCAATATTTATTTGCCGTCGCTGGTTGTATCTGAGGTGATAAGCGGCAAGCCTGTAAATCAGATGATAATAGCCATTGGGATGCTCGGACTGATTATCGCGGCGATTAATATTACGAACAAGCTGATTGACAGTTATATGGATATAGTATCGTCAAAATTCAGCGATTCCGTAAATTTTATGCGGGTAAAAAAATCTCTCCATACAGATTATGAGAATACTGAAACATCAAAATACAGATTATTGTTTCAGCGTGTGAATGAACTATTTTGGTCGAGCGGCGGCGGAGCGCCTATCACCCAAATGCCGAAAGGGATTTTCGGTTTGATGACGAACATCATTGGTTATTTTATGTTCGGCGCGATAATATCTTTCGCAAGTCCGTGGATTGCCGTTATTCTCACTTTTACTGCTTTGATAAATTATTTTGTGGTAAAAGCAATCCAAAATTATCAGCACAAACACCGCAGCGACACATCATTGCTTGATAAAAAGCTGTGGTATATCGCTACCAACAGCGGCACGTTTGAGAGCGCGAAAGATATACGGTTATATGGCATGAATACATGGTTTATCAATATGTATAAAAAATTGACAAAAGAGCGGCTGAAATGGGACAGGAAATTCGCAGGAAGATACTATATTTCAAATATAGTGGACGCTTTGCTGATTCTGCTCCGTGACGGGTTCGCGTATGCGGTGTTGATTTATATGGTTATAGACGGAAATATGCAGGTCGATGAATTTGTGTTATGTTTCGGAGCAGTCGGAAGTTTCGCGGGCTGGGTGAGTGGTATTCTCGGCGGATTTTTAGGGGTAAACAAAATATCGCTCTCTATATGCGATTTGCGGGATTTCTTGAACTATATTGATAAAAATAAAAAAACAGCCGGCTGTAAACTGCCCGAATCCGATACGCCCTGCGAAATTGAATTAAGAGATGTATCGTACCGTTATGAGGGAACAGAAAATTATATTTTATCTGATGTATCGTTGAAAATCAAGGCAGGCGAAAAAATAGCAATCGTTGGGCTGAACGGAGCAGGCAAAACAACACTGATAAAAAATATTTGCGGATTATATAATCCTGATTACGGAAATATTTTAATAAACGGCTATGATAAAAAAGATTTTAATATTTATGACTATTATTCAATGTTTTCCGTAGTGTTTCAGGATTTTCACTTTTTACCTGTTTCCATCGCGAATACCGTTTCAAGCAAAACTGACGAAAATACAGACAGAAATAAAGTGCTTGAATGTATCGGACTGGCGGGGTTAAGCGATAAAATAAAACAATTTGATGAAGGCATCGACAGTATGCTTGATAAACAGTTAAATGAAAACGGCATAGATTTGTCAGGCGGCGAAAAGCAAAAATTACTTATTGCGAGGGCGATATATAAAAATGCGCCTGTATTAATCCTTGACGAGCCTACAGCCGCGCTTGACCCGATTGCCGAAAGCGAACTGTACCAAAAATATAACGAGCTTACGAAAAATAAAACGTCGATATATATATCACACAGGCTTGCGTCCACACGTTTCTGCGACAGGATATTATATATGGAGGACGGCAAGATTGCCGAAATTGGAACGCATGACGAATTAATGAAATTAAACGGTAAATACGCTTATTTATTTAATATTCAAAGCCATTATTATCAGGAAAATATTAATGTGGAAGAAGAAGGAGCATGAGATATGAAAAGCATAAAATATCATACTTCTATGATAGGACGGGGCTTGGCAACACTATTAAAAATGGAAAATGCGTTTGTGATATATCACTTATTAATCGAGGCAATATCGCCTGTCGCGCCGTATTTGAATATTTATATGTCGGCGAGAATCATAGACGAACTTGTTGGAGATAAAAATATAAATACTTTAATTCTGTATGTGCTTATAACCGTTGGCGGCAATATGTTCTTAACTCTTATTCTAAGCGGGCTTAATCATCTGAAAGGGTATCACGAAAATCAGTTTTATAAGAGCAAAAATATGTATTTTTCAAAAAAAGTGATGTCAATGGACTATGAAAATATAGAGAGCAGAGATGTAAACTTGTTATTTGAGCGTGTGAAGATGGAAACCCGGAACGGCTACAATGAATTTTATTTATATACTCGTTTTGGTAACTTTCTGAAAGAAATAATCAATATAGCCATCGCAGTTGCGCTGACGTTCAGTTTATTTACAAACGAAAATGTGTCGTTGCTATCCAAAATAATTATGCTTGTCTTGACTGCGCTTGTCGTTATAACAAATTATTTTACCCCCAAAAAAGCAAACAAAATAAACATGAATATGTATAACCAGTTTACGCCGCTTAACGGTATGTCAATGTTTTATGATAAATATTCCAGCGATTATAATGCGGGGAAAGATACCCGGTTATACGCGATGGAGGATTTTATCGCAAGCCGACGAAAAAAGTTAGACAACGATTTCCGCAGCATTAAAATCACCGCGATAAAGCAAACATTAAAATATACGTTACTTAACGCAGTTTCAACCGATGTACTGAGAATATCAACGTATATCTTTGTCATTCTTGCCTGCGCTGCCGGAAGCGTGTCGGTAGGAAGTATGGCGAAATATGTAAGCTGTATTGTTATGGTTATAGGCTCTTTTTGTAATATTGTTTCTTCTTTACAAATGCTTGCGGACAACAACAAATATCTTGAACGGTATTTTCAATTCCTCGATATTCCGTCAAAAATACAAAAAGGGACGCGCACTATTGAAAACCCCGCCAATCATAATTACGAAATAGAATTTAAAAATGTCAGTTTCAAATATCCCGGAAGTGAAAATTATGCAGTCAAAAATCTCTCAATGAAAATAAATACAGGCAAACGCATGGCAGTCGTTGGAATGAATGGAAGCGGGAAAACGACGATGATAAAATTATTATGCAGGTTATATGACCCGACGGACGGCGAAATAACGCTCAACGGGATAAATATTAAAAAATATGACTATGACGAATATATGAGCATATTTTCGGTTGTTTTTCAGGATTTTAAATTATTTTCGTTCCCGATTGGGCAGAATGTCGCGGCGTCTGCCGACGTTGATAAAAGCAAAGCGGAGGAATGTTTATCAATGGCGGGGTTAGGCGACAGGTTAAATAATATGGCGAGCGGATTAGAAACTTCGCTCTATAAAGATTTTGACGAAACCGGCGTGGAAATATCAGGCGGAGAAGCGCAGAAAATCGCGATTGCGAGAGCGTTATATAAAGACGCGCCGTTTATCGTTTTAGACGAGCCGACTGCTGCGCTTGACCCCATCGCGGAGTTTGAAATCTACTCGAAGTTTAACGAGATAGTGGGGGATAAAACAGCGATATATATATCGCACAGGCTGTCATCATGCCGGTTCTGCGACGATATAGCGGTTTTCCATGAGGGCGAGCTGATCCAGCGCGGCAGTCATGATAATCTTATCGCCGAAGAAAACGGCAAGTATCACGAGCTGTGGAACGCTCAAGCGCAATATTACAGTGCGACAAGCGAAGTTGCTGAAGCGAAGAGTGAAAAAGAGCCGAATATACAGGCGCAGAGCCAATAGATGCCACACCGATATTTATGCAATCACAGTTATCGGCTTGTCTTGCTTTATTTAGTTTAAAAGCATTGCCCTACATTTCAGCATCTTCTTTCGTCTTTAGTATCCCGTTGGCGGTTGCTTCAATAATCATCAGGTCTTTTTCATCAAGAGTGTCAAGCAAACTGTCTACTTGTCTACGCTTTGTGCTTTTGGCAGGCTTGACATCTGGATAGAAGAACTGGTCAACAGAAATGTTGAACAAAGTAATGAGTTTGTAAAAAATATGCAGACTTGGGTGCTGTCCCTTGTTTTCGATGTTCGTCAAGTATCGCGGGTCGATGTGGATAATGCTGGCTGCTTGTTCTCTCGTCATTCCCTGTTTGATGCGGGCTTCCTTGATGGCTTGACCCAACGCCCGGAAATCATATATTTCATCTTTGTTACGCATATAAAACCCTCCTATATCATTTTACTATTCCTATTTTGACTTTTAAACGATTAGTAAAACGTATTATTAGGTTTTATAGTTCCTATTGCATTATATACAACATATAACTGCCATGCGGCAAATAAAAAAAAGCCGCAGAAATGGCAGGAGTTTTCTATGCTTAAATTCTTAATTGTTTTCGGCGGCTTTTGAAATATAGAGCCGCCGTTTTCTGTTGCCGGATTCGGAGGATATAGCTTACTGGCGGCAAAAGGAGATTGCCGCTATGCTGACACATTTCATTCGACATATTTTTACATTATTCGACTTATCAAAAAAATCATATTTTTTTCACAGGGCAAATATACTCTCGAATATGGTTTTTTAAATCATATAACAGGAATAAATAGAACGTATCGCGGAATATTTTTCTTTTGTGCTTCGTCTTTTATTGCTGATTTTCGATTTATGGCGAGTATGCCGTATTATGGAAAATGCGCTATACGCGCACCGCCTGATTCATATTTTTTTGAAACAACAAAATCAAAAAATATGGATATATGGAGGTAAATAAAATTGAAAAATAATACATTAGATAGAGATTTACTGACTATAAAAGAATTTGCGGAATTTGTAGGACTAACCATAGCATCGCTCCGGCACTATGACAATACGGGCGTATTTGCGCCCGCTAAACACGGCGTAGAAGCTGAAAGCAAATATCGCTATTACTCCCCGCTGCAAATCACAACCGTCAAGATGATTCGGGTGCTGACCGAGATAGGCGTACCGCTCAAAACGATTAAAGAACTGACGCAGAACCGGACGCCCGAAAAACTGCTGAAAGTTTTAAAAAAGCACAGGGACATAACTGCTGACAAGATACAATTTTTACAGGAAGTATATTCGATTATCAGCACGTTTACCGAATTATTATATGACGCAATAAGCGCGACGGAAACAGACTTGTCCGTGTGCGAAATGCCCGAAAAACGGATTATAATGGGCGGTAAAAATGATTTCAGCGGAACAACCGAATTTTACGGAGAGTTCATACGTTTCTGTAACGCATCGTATGAACCGAAACTGAATCTGTCTTACCCGATAGGCGGGTATTGGGAGAACATGGCAACATTTTTAGGTGAGCCGTCAAGACCGGAACGATTTTTCTCCCTCGACCCGAAAGGGTATGAACATAAGCCAGCCGGTTTGTATTTAATCGGTTATACGCGCGGGTATTACGGGCAGACAAACGACCTGCCAGCGCACATGGCGGCGTTTGCCAAAAAGCACGGCTTGTTGTTCAACGGAGCAGTTTATAACATTTATCTGACTGACGAAATAAGCGTGGCTGACCCTGAGCAATATCTTTTGCAGGTTTCCGCGTCCGTGAAGGAAACGCGGCGCGTATCCTCTCGCAGTCTATACAATCAATTCTAAAAAACAACCGGTAAATATATGATGTTTTCCGGTATAACCTGAGTTCTTACTCAACAACAGCTACTTGGAAAATCGTAAAATAAGAAAGCATGACTTTAAATCATGCTTTCGATTTTATATTACCTAATATCTGTTATTATGGTGTTGCATAAATTTTAAAGTCGCGTTGCTTAGTGCTTATTTTGTACGTTCTTCTAACTGTTTGATAAATTCGTGTTTGTTTTTTGGCGCAATTACAATTATATCAAATTTATTATACGCTATCTCTATTCTATCCATAGAAAGTGCTGACGAAGCCATAGCACTTTTCGATTCTTTTATTGAATTGATATTTTTATAAGGTATTTTTCGTGTTATTAAGCCCGATTTAATAATTAATGATGTTTCGGCAAAGAAATAACTCGTATTCAGCCACATGGGAATTAAAAGCAACCCGCTTAGTGCAAGGCAAAATACGCTAAGAATTATATTTAGAATTATATATTTCCCAAAAAAGATAAGAAATACGGTAAATATAGTGAAAGCTAACATTACCACGCATACAGCATGAAACCATAAATCGACTTTTGCTTTGAATTTCATTTTGTTCCCTCCGATAATAAATTTTCATTGTATCTGCCCATTTTTCAGAACGGCGCAGAAAATAATTATTAATCAATGTAAAAAATTATATCATAGAAAAATAAACAAAATAAAACGTCTTTGAAAAATATTTACGAAACATTAAAATATCAATCGTTGAGTAAGAATCCTAATCTCGAAAACATTTTATATTTTTTCCAATAGGGCTATAACATTAGACCCCTGTAATGATGAAAAAACTTTTTGGTGTGTCTAAAAAGCATTGATTTTATCGGTATTTTTATAAATGTAAATTTTGTGTGACCCTATTGACTCTCTAACGGTTATACCCCTTACAATAATTTCAAGGGTAGATTATCCCGAATCATATCTCCGGCAAACAGCTTCAGGGCTATTTGTCGGGCTTTTTCTTTTCCGGCGCAGTTCTGCAAGCGGGAAGAGAGGATTCATGGGCAGACCGCTAAATAGGCAGGTACGCTGCCGTTCGCCGCCACCACCGTTCGTTTTAGGGCATTTTTATTTTAAATCGAATGGAGGAAACTGTTATGTGGGAACGTAACGACGGGACAGACGAATCAAATATTATGCAAAATAAATTTACCGCATATCTCGTAACTGCGATACGCAGACGGAAAATCCAGTATATGCGGGCGAAAATGCAAACGCAGCAATATGAAATATCTTTGGAAATACAGGGGAATTATATGTCATTGCTCATTGAGTCTGATATAAATATTGCTCTGCCGCTTCTTGAACAGCTCGAAAATATGAAATTACGGCAGTCTTTGGAACAGACGAAAATACGCGATTTGCATATATTCCTCGCGAAAACGTTGGAAGGACGTTCTTTAGCTGAGATAGCGGCGGAACTGGGTATCGGGTATAACACGGCGGCATCGGTTTATTACCGTATGGTTGCCCGGTTGAAAAAAGAACTGCGGGGTGATGAATGAATTTCAAAGAATTAATAGAGCGGGCAAAAGAAAAAGACGATAATGCAATCAAAGAGATAACAGAGATGTATAAGTCCCTGCTGGTGAAAGAATCCATTGTAAACGGCGTATTTGACGAGGACTTATATCAAGAATTATGGCTGACTCTCTTGAATTGCATACAAAAAATCAGATTTTAAATATTCTGACCGGAGGCGTGTTGCTTCCGGTTTTTTATACAAAATTGAAAAAAATAAAAATTTTTTTCAAAAAATGCAAAGATTCTAAAATTATTTTATTTTTATTAAGTATAAAGGAAAATCAGGCAAGATTATCTGCTCTGGTAATCCATACGATTTAATTGTTTTGCTATGACAAACAGCCGTTTTTGCGGCTCATAGCCTCTCGCCGGAGGTTATACAGGATTTGCGGACAGTGTGCCACGACGCTACACAGCCGAGCGCGCCCGCAGAATAAGTGCCGCACAGCGGCAGCCTGTCAATACGCGGTCACAGCGAGCGCAGGAAATGGGTCGGCGGGCGGTGTTATATATCTATCCAAAGAACTATTTAAATATTTTTCGTAAATTTCATTTATCAGAAAGGGGAGAAAACATGAATATACCGCAAATTACAAGTATTGAAAACGCTTTAAAAGTATATTATAATAATTCAGAAATAGGGAATGTCGAAATAATTGAATTATTTGGGCGTCATTCTACCGCAACTATATCAAGATTGAAAAAGATGGTAAAAAATGAAATGGTTAAAAAAAATGTATTAGCATATAATATGTATAAAGTAAATACCGTTATCGCTTTTATTGTTTGGGGCATTGATATAGAAGATTTAGAAAAACGAATAAAAAAAATAAAAGAATTAAAATTGTAAATATTTTATAAAATTTATAATTCAGCCTTGCAAAACATAATGATATATGTTATACTAATACAGGGTTGAATTCCATTAGGAGGGATTCAAAATGCCAATAAATAAAGGCAAAGGAAAAAAAGACGGCTTGCAAAAATACAATGTACGTGTAAATTATCATACTGATAAAGGAGAATACAAACAAATTTTTCGAACTGCTTATGGTTTGGAAGCGGCAAAAGAGTTAGAAAGAAATCTAAACGATGAGATAAACAATAAAGAGATAATTAATAAAGATGAAAAGGTTGCAAAAAAATTTACCGTCCAACAGTTATTTGATGAGTATATAAATATCAAACAGTACGAAGTTCGGGAGACAACGATTGCGAAGAACAGACAAAATTTTAATTATTATATCTTGCCGAAATTTAAAAATATTCTCATTGATAAAATAACAGTTGCGTCACTCCAACAATGGAAATTGTCAATGGAACAAAAGGATTTGTCATTAAACTCCAAAAAACAAGCGTTTAGTGATTTTCGGGCAATGCTGAATTATGCGGTAAAAATGGAATATTTACCGAAAAATCCAATTTCAAAAATCGGAAATTTCAAGGATAAAATGAGCATTGAACCGGAAATGGATTTTTACACGTCACAAGAATTTATTAAATTTATCAGTACAGCAAAAAAATTTGCGGAAGAGCGTCAAGCAAAAAATCAGGATTTATCAGAATGGGATTTTTATGTTTTCTTTAATATAGCATTTTTTACAGGGCTAAGAAAAGGCGAAATATATGCTTTGAAATGGAGCGATATAAACAGCGGGTATTTATTTGTAAAGCGAAGTATAACGCAAAAATTAAAAGGCGGAGATAGAGAAACCCCTCCGAAAAATAAAGCGTCTGTAAGGACATTACAAATACCCTTACCATTAATTCAAATATTAAAAGAACATAAAGAACGACAGGGACGATCAAAATATTTTTCTGATGATAACAGGATATGCGGCGGTGAAAAGTGTATAAGAAACACCACCGTAAAACGCAAAAATGATATGTATGCAAAAACAGCAGAATTGAAAATTATTAGGATTCACGATTACAGGCATTCTCATGTTTCTATACTTGCAAACGAAAATATTAATATTCAAGAAATTGCACGTAGACTTGGACACTCCCGAATAGAAATGACTTGGAATACATACAGTCATTTATACCCGCGAGAGGAAGAAAGAGCAATAAATATATTAAATTCGATTGCGTAGTATTATCCGAAATTTATCCGAATTAATTAAATGTTATAAAAAATCAAATAAATGTAAATACTAAAGAATAAACGAAAGGTTTCATAAAATGGAGAGTTTGAAACTTTTTTAAAAGATAGTAAAGGGTGAAAAAATGGTAAATACCCATTCCCATCACCCGCTCCAATTAACTGAAACCTCCGATTCTTCGGGGGTTTTAAATTTCAAAAAACAGTCTTACA
>Ga0082212_10005293_pt1 | contig 17628 bp, 17 predicted proteins | sample TergutNt197P3_FD_71548 | JGI IMG/M metagenome (GOLD analysis project Ga0082212, IMG submission 71548) | Neocapritermes taracua P3 segment gut microbial communities from Petit-Saut dam, French Guiana - Nt197 P3 | ecosystem: Host-associated > Arthropoda: Insects > Digestive system > Gut ... | reverse complement strand
ATAACCTTTTCCAGAAAAAGAACCGATAAAATCAAGGGTTTCTGCCGAAAGGTTGGGCATAAATTTGGTAAGAAAATCCAGTCCCAAAAAAAGAAAACCAAAACCCAGAATGGCTGTTCCCCATTGTTTGAGTTTTTCCCATTTTAGTACCGATAAAACAAAACCAATGCCTACTGCTGGTAAAGCTATAACGCTTATTTTAAGTGAAAAACCTATGATGGAGACAATCCAGGCAGTAACGGTAGTACCGATAGCAGCACCCATACTTACACCGATAGCCTGCTTCAGGGTAAGAAGGCCTGCGTTTACAAAAGACACTACCATGACGGTGGTTGCCGAGGATGATTGGATTATCGCAGTTACCCCGAATCCGGTAAGGATCGCACTTAACCTGCGTCCAGTCATAAAGGTAAGTACCTTTTGCATGCGCTGACCGGCAGCCAGTTGGAGGCCGTCGCTCAATACCTTCATCCCATAAAGGAAAAGACCAAGGCTTCCGGCTATTGCAAAAATGGCGCCAAGGTATATCATATACTTATACAAAGTATACCATGTTTGTTTACATTATAACTATAGCATAATGAATAAAGACAATGTTTCAATATTGGTGATTTCCGATTCCCATGGAAATATGCCTGCTTTATTCGCAGCCCTTGCATGGGCGCATCAGGCGAATACAGCGCAAAACACAGATTTTGCCGCAGCAATTTTTCTGGGAGACGGAGGGGACGATCTGGAGCCTGTTTCAGCAGAAGCCGGGTTTGCTGTTCCCTGGTATAAAGTCCGGGGCAATGGGGATCATAACTTTTTAATTCCAGATACACTGGTTCTGGAAATTCCCTTTAAAGGGGAAAATTCGCTCAATGTACCCCGAAAGCTCTTTCTTACCCACGGAAACCGTTTTGGCGTGGATGAGGGCGGACAAACCATCGCTGCCGCTGCCAGAAATGCAGGAGCGGAAGCTGCTTTGTTTGGCCACACTCACACACCCTACTGCTCAATGGTAAACGGAATCTTCCTGCTTAACCCCGGCAGCATAGGGCGTTCCCGGAGTAATGCCGGACCTACCTTTGCAGTTCTGGAATGTTCCAATACCAGTCCTTTAAATGCCCGGTTTTTTTGTTTAGCAAACAAGAGCAGAAAAATTGAAGTGCGTAAACTGGAACTATAATGTCTTACAGATTAAAAGCAAAAGATTACCGCTGCATAATTGTATAAATTTCCAACGGTACAGTAAAATATTAAAATCAATCTCCCTTTAGCAGCGTTAGCAGTCTTGCTTCATCGCCATGCGCTTCAAGGGACCGGAGACGCGAAAGGCTTTGCAGAAAACCATAATTGGCCCTGATAAGGTTATTCCGGCTGGTAATTAACAGCGAAGAAGCCTCACCAAGATCGGATACGGAACTTTGAGAAAGGCGGTAACGTTCCATTACATAGTCAAAATGCCGTTCGGTGTACTCCAGGGTTCTGCGTGACGAAAGAACCGTTTCTGCCTGCGAAAAGGTATTAAGAAGGGCGCTTTGCAATTCGGTTTCCAGCGAGCTTACTGCGCTAACATAATCCAGCGCTGCAGAGTCTCTGGATATTCTGCTTTTTGTAATATTGTTTGACAGAACCCAGAAATCTATGGGTATAGTTCCCCTGATTGAAACACCTCCCGAACTTGTATTGGAAAACCTGTCTGCACCTAAATAATTAATACCAGCAGCAAAAATTGTGGCGCTTACTGTAGGGGAAAAAGACCTTTTTGCGATAGAAAGATTTTTTTCTGCTATTTGAATATTAAGTGCAGCCCTGGAAAGGGATGGATTATTTGCCATAAGGATCTTAAGAAAACCGGAGTATAACGCATCGCCGTCTTTATCGGAAATTCCCGCAAGACGCCGGATCACATCTTCATAAACGCTAAAATTAATCTCTTCCAATTCAATTGTTCCGTCAAGACCGGTAAGCGCTTTAAGTCTTGTCATGGAAAGGGCAAGGTTCCGCCGGGCCTGATTGCGGGAATTCTCCCGCGCCTCTTTATCTGCCAGCGCCCGGAGGTAATCGCCCAAATTAATAATTCCGTTTGTATGCCGTATCTCCGCAATGGAAAAGATCAGGCCAGCTGTCTGTAAAGAAGATTCCGCTGCCTCAAGATTTGCAGCTGCTTCCAATACTGCATAGTAGGCATTGTCAACAGAATCCAGGACATTAAAATATTCTATCAGCGCTCCTTTACGTACATTCTCTGTTGCAATTGCATAAATGGCTTTTAAAATAAAACTCTTTCCACCTTCAAAAAGTATTTGCGTTATGGAAAAAGTAACTCCAGCAGTCAGCGTATCAACAGGATTAACCAATTCCCAGTTTTTCTGATAATTCATCGAAGCGCTATACCCGGCGGAAATTGAAGGCAGCATGGAATACAGCTGGTTCTTTTCATTTAGTATGCTGTTCTGTATCTGCATATTGTATTGGGCAAGGCTGCGCGAATTTGCCAGGGCAAGGTTACGTACCTGTTCAAGATTGATTGTTTGTGCGGATAAACCTGCATTTATAAATAATAGCATGCCCAGCGTATATATAATTTGTTTCATGTTATTCATACCTCAGTGCATCAATAGGATAAAGTTTTGCAGCTTTTAATGCAGGGTAATAGCCGAATATTACCCCTACCAATGCGGCAAACAAGACTGAAATGACAACAACCAGAAAGTTAATAGCTGTAGGAAGACCAGCTGCAGACAATATCCGGGAAGCAAGAAAAGCCATACCAATTCCAATGGCCCCGCCCATAAGACTTAATATTACCGACTCGGTAAGGAATTGCAGAAGTATATCGCGTTTACGGCCGCCAACAGCCATCCTGATGCCGATTTCCCGGGTACGCTCAGTAACAGAAACCAGCATTATATTCATAATGCCAATGCCGCCTACCAGAAGCGATATTCCGGCAATGGCGGCTAACAGCGAAGTTAATGTTTTTGACGTTGCCGATGCCATATCAATCATGTTTGCCTGATTCATAATTACAAAATCGGAATTTATTCCATCGGGAATATAGCGGGATTCGCGAAGGAGCAGTTCAGTCTCTTTCTGGGCAGTTTCCATATATTTTTTATCGATTACGCTCATCAATATCATATTAACATAGGGGGAATTGTTAATCCTTGTCATTGCCGTATCCATGGGGACAATAACAATATCATCCTGATCCCTGCCGTCAAGGTCGGCGCCCTTGCTTTCCAAAACGCCAATAACGGTAAAATAAATTGTGCCAATTCGTATCTGCTGCGAAATTGCCCTGTCTGCATCGCCGAACAGGTTCTTTGCCGTAGTACTGCCCAGAACCGCAACGGTACTGCGGAGCGACATATCCTCATCATCAATAAAATAGCCGCTGCTTACATTCCAGTTTCGTGCAATAAGAAAATCAGGCTCAACTCCCTGAAGTCTGACCTGGACGTTTCCTTCTCCGCCAATTATATTGGCATTGCTGTTCTGAACAATGCCTGAAACCGCTGCGGCAAAACTTGATTCATTTTTGATTTTCTGTAAATCATTTTTACTAAAAGCAGATACCCGGACACCCGCAGATCGCGGCGGCGGCCTGTACGAAATCTGCAGTAAATTGGTTCCCATGGCGGTTATCCGCTGCTCAATGGCGCGCCGGGAGCCTTCGCCCAGGGCAACCATGATAATTACCGATCCAACACCGATTATTACGCCCAAAGATGTTAAAAGACTCCGCATACGGTTACGGAGAATGGAACGAAAACATGTTTGGAATAACTGAACAAAGTTCATGCCGCCTCTTACAAAGCCCCCTGCGAATCCTGTTCTGACAGCAATGCATGATCCTGTTTCCACCGGGCAAGATCGTCCGGGGCGCTGCGCCGCTGTTTTACTTGTTTGTCAGACACCAATTCTCCGTCGCGCAGGGTAATGATACGCCTGGTGTAGACAGCCAGTTCAGGTTCATGGGTAACCATGATGATTGTTTTACCCTGTCTGTTAAGTTCCTGAAAAAGCCCCATGATTTCAAGAGTCATTCCCGTATCAAGGTTGCCGGTTGGTTCGTCAGCCAGAATAAAGGCCGGATCGTTCACCATTGCCCGTGCAATTGCAACACGCTGTTGCTGTCCGCCGGAAAGTTGCGAGGGGAAATGATCCATACGCTCAGCCAGCCCTACTTCCCGAAGTACCGCCATTGCCCGGTTTTTTCTGTCTGCGGTGCTTTGATGTTCAACATTCTTTCCCCGGCGGCGGTAAAAAAGGGGAAGTTCAACATTCTCCAGCGCAGTGGTTCGCGCCAGCAAGTTGAACGACTGAAACACAAAACCGATTTTCCGGTTTCTGATATATGCGAAGGTATCAGAATTGGATTTTGAAGTTTCAATACCATCCAGGGTATAGGTTCCGCTGCTGGGTTTGTCCAGACAGCCGAGAATATTCATTAGTGTTGATTTACCGGAACCTGAAGGCCCCATAACAGAAACAAACTCGCCTGCTCCGGCAGAAAAATCAACGCCACGCAAAGCCCGCACAACCACAGCATCATCAACAGCCAGCCTATTGCCTTTTGATAGTGCGCTGCCTTTCGATGGCGTATTTTGCTTTCCTTCCATGCGGTATTCACGCTTTATCCCCCGCATATCAATAACAGGTAAAGCATTATCAATGGTTTCTTCTTCCATCAGATTTTCTCCCGCAGAATTACCTGTTTCCCTTCGAGATCTTCAGTTGTACGAATCTCTGTTAACGATCCGTTTGTGATACCGGTTTGTACCTGTATTACCTCAAGTTTACCGCTGTCGTTTAAAAACCAGATGTTTCGCATAACAACCTCTGCACGACGGCCCTGACCGGAAGGCTGCTGACGGGATGATCGCGGACTTTGAGTTCCCGACAATAACCTGGTTATGTCATTATTCGTGCTGGTATTACGGGTTGCCATGGCTTGCTCCCGTTCTTCTATTGCAGCTTTTCGCTGGTCTTCGTCCATATTTGCAAGACTTGCAAAAAACACCATTTCGCCGATTTGTTCCATTGTTAAAGCAGTAGGCTGGTAACGCAGAGCTGCATTGGAAACCAGCAGGATATTATCAGCCCGCTCTACAATAAAATTAACAGCGCAGGTCATTCCGGGCAGCAGGACTCCGTCATGGTTTTCGACATTAATAATAACCGTGTAGGAAACCACATTGTTTGAAACCACAGGAACCATCCTCAGGGTTTCAACTTCTCCGGTAAAGCTGCGTCCGGGCAGACTCTCCAGAGTAAAGCGCACAGCCTGCCCCTTATATATGGAAGCAACATCAAGTTCGCCAACAACAGCTTCTATTTGCATTTCCTTAAGATTTTCAGCAAGGGTAAAAATGCTGCTGGAATTATTGCTGGAGGAATCCACTACCGTATCGCCGACATTGATATTCCGGTCCAGTACAATGCCATCGATAGGTGAAGTAATGTAGGCATATTGATTTAACTCAGTCTCAATAACGCGCAAATTTGCTTCGGCAACCGCTAAATCCGCTGCCAGGTTTTCCACCGTAGTCAGGCTTGTTCTTAACTCGTATTCAGAAATAAAATTCTTCTCCGCAAGTATCTGCTGGCTCCGGTAATTGATTAATTGTAATTCATAATTTGCCCGCGCTTTAGTAACCGCAGCACGCTGCTGATCCCGCTTCAGTCTGATTACTTCAGTGTTCAATTCAGCCAGAACATCTCCTGCCTTTACCGTATCGTTGTAATCCACATAAATTTTTTCAACTTTTCCGCTCATACGGGGCAGTACTTTTACCGATGCTACCGGGTTAATTGTACCGCTGGATGTAGTTGTACGTTCAATTGCTCCCCGCCGGATACTGGTAAATTCATACGTAACGTTTTCTGTTTTTTTACCGGAACAGCTGCAACTTAAGACAGCTGCCAAAAACAATAGGGCAAACTTCATGGTTTAATGATACATGCACTATACTTCCAAGGCAATATAGCAAAAATGGCACTCTGCCAGAAGAGTGCCCTTGCATTAATTTCCGCAATGCCTATTTAACGGTACAATTTTAATCATGATTATTCCCTCAATCCATTACCTCTTTCAGTCTTGTTGAACAAAACTTCTGAAACCGTTCCGGCTCCTCAAAATGAGGTGCATGGGCGGATTTTTCGAACCAAATCATTTCTTTTTGAGGAGAACGCAAGACTTCAAGATATTCAACGGACAGCTCAAATGGCACATTGTAATCATGGCGTCCACAGCAAAAGAAAACAGGAACACTTATTTCAGGAACATTTTTTATAAGGTTTTCCTTATTCTGATGATCTTCCAGATGTTTAAGAGAAAACATTATACCTCTGACCCATTTGGATAAACCAAAAAAGCCAATATCCCTAAGAGACATATTTTTAATAAACATGCCGATTGCCGTTCCTTTGTATACTTGTCCGTTAAATGCGGCAAGCCATTTTCTCTGAACGCCCGCCGAGCGTAAATCTTTATATGGAGGCTTACCGATAAACTCTAATTCTTTGACAGCTTTTTTATTGTTCTTTCGGCGGGCTTCGTCCAGGGTAAACTGATAGGAAATTATTTCTCCTTTTTCCATATTGGCTACCTGCCCTATACCTACATAGGCATATATTAGGTCCGGTCGTTTGGCGGATAAATACGCACCGATAATGCTTCCCCAGGAATTTCCAACTAAAATGATTTTTTTTTGATTGAACCTGTTCAACAGGGCAATGGTTAGTTCTTCCGCATCTGTAATAAATTTTTCAATTTGCATATCATTTTTATTAAGATGTGAATTGAATGATCGTCCTGCTCCTCTCTGATCCCAATTCACAACTACAAAATCATATTCAAGTAAACGCTGGCTCTTTCGTGAAAAAGCAATTTGAGCCGTTCCCGGCCCTCCGTGTAAAAACAGCAGTATCGGTTTTTCAATATCCTTTGATCGCAGGGAAATCCATTGCACAATGCCGCCGAGATTTATTTTTTCTATTACGTCAATGCCATATTGTTTATGCATTTCTTATGCCTCTAAATATGAATAATAACGAATCCGGTTATTACGCCGAATAACATTATTATAAACGCTTTATTTAATTAATATCTCCTTATTGAAATACAGTTTCCATTCCACGCCTGCTCAATACGTTAAGCGAAGCCAGATCAATATATAAATAATATCCATCCCCATAGATATTTAATTTACCGGTAGCTTCTACCCATGAACCAGTGGCAGGATATGGCTGTGTGTTTTCTTCCGCCCACCTCACTTCAAAACCGACATTAGAATCATAACCGCAACAGCCACCAGGTCCGTAACGGACAACAAAACAATATTGTTCATCGTCTTCATAATTCTGTTCCCTCTTGAAAATACCTTCAAGTTTAATTGTTTTCCCTAAATAATCTTCAGTATTAAGGTAAACATCGTTAACCTGTGTGGCAAACATTTTTTCTCTAATTTCTACAATGTTGCTTTTTGGAGCTAAAGCTGCAAAGCGGGCACTTTCGTCAATGGTTCCGTATTTATTGACATTTATAATTGTTTGTATAACCCGGACAAACCCGACTTCTTCATCTTTTCCCAAAATTTCGTTAAATTTTTCGATATTATTCTTTGTCTTAACATAGATAATGGATAAAACAGAAATAATTACCGTAAAAATAATTAAGCCTACAATGAGGCTGTTTCCTGCAAATTGGTTTTTTTTCACACTTTCCCCTCCCTGTATTTATTTATCGTTCTTGAATTAAGCAAAGTTTCGGCAAGCCAAAACAGTACAAAGACAAGTATGTTTATCAGCACTACACTTGCACCTGTTGGCATGGCATATATATACGAAATAACTACACCTATAAAAAAACAGACTATTGAAATAACAGCAGAACATAATGTAACACTTTTAAATTTTTTAAAAAGGCGCATTGAGCTAAGCGCAGGGAAAACAATTAAACTGGAAATCAACATGGCCCCCATCATACGCATACCCAGCACGATGGTAAGTGCGGTTAAAAAGGCAATGAGTATATTGTACAAGCCGGTTTTTATCCCCGTAGCTTTAGCAAAAGTTTCATCAAAAGTAATAATGAATAATTTGTGATAAAACAAAATAAAAAGAATCAACACAATAACTGAAAGTGTTATACTTAAATAAACGTCCGCTTTTGACATGGCAAGGATACTACCGAAAAGGTAATTGCACACATCGGTATTCATGCCCGTTGTCTGGGATATAATTGCTACGCCTAAAGCAAGAGATGCGGTTGAGATAAGTGCAACTGCAGCATCGCCCTTGATTTTACTGCTTTCGCTCAGACGCAAAAGTAAAAAAGCTGCGGCTATTACTACCGGAATTGAAACACTTAAAGGAGCCATATTGAGTGCGGTGGCAAGGGCAAGTGATCCAAAACCAACATGAGAAAGTCCATCCCCTATCATTGAATAGCGTTTTAAAACCAGACTTACGCCAAGCAATGCTGCACATACTGATACAAGTGTGCCCACAATAAATGCTCTGACCAAAAATGAATAACTAAACATTTCAAAAAATACATCAAGCATTATTTCCCCCAAAAAATTCTTTACCTGTTTCAGAACGCTGATAGTCTTCCATACTGCCAAAAAAAAGCTGCCGCTTTTGTAAATGCAGTACCTTTGTTGCACAATTAATTGATCCAATTTCATGGGATACCATAATGATTGTCATACTAGTTTCACGGTTGATTTTTCCAAGAAGGCTGTACAGTTCCGCACTTATCAGGGGGTCTAATCCGGCAAAAGGTTCGTCCAGCACAAGGAGTTTTTCTGCGGCACACAGGGAACGTGCCAGTAAAATACGCCGCTGCTGACCGCCTGACAGTTCACGAAAGCAATGATTCTTTAATTTCACAATGTCAAGCAGCCGCATATAATCTTCCGCTTTCTGTTTTTCAGCATGATTGTAAAATGGCCATAATCTTTTTTTTCCCAAATTCCCCGCCAGTACAATTTCCAAAACTCCGGCAGGAAAATCCTGTTTGGCTGCAATTTGCTGCGTAAGATAACCGGTTTGAGATTGAATAAAATCAGAACTAAATTTAATAGTTCCTTCCATTGGGTTAATAAGCCTCAACAAGCATTTTACAAGAGTTGATTTTCCGGATCCGTTTTCCCCGGCAATAAGGAGAAAATCCCCTGCCTCTACGGAAAAATTGAGGCCCTGTACTACAATATGTCCGTCATATCCCAGCGAAAGGTTTTGGCAGTCTATCATCACATCAGTATAACGCCTCCCGTAAATTAATGATATTGTTCCGCTGAATTGCCAGATAACCAAGGCCGGAATCAAAATCCTTTTTTGTAATATTGTGGCAGGAATGAAGTAGGCGTTTCTTTGCGCCGGTTTCTTCGCATATCGTATTTGCCATTCGCTCGCTGGAAAGTTCAATGTGAAATACAACAGGAATTTGCCCGGCTCTGATTTTATCGATTAAAAATTTTACAGTTGCCGCACTTGGTTCGGTTTCCGTGGAACAGCCGGGAAAAGCAGCATAGTAAGAGAGACCATAGGTATCTGCAAAATACCGGAAGGGGAAACGGTCGGCAAATACTATTATTTTCCGTTTTGCACCGGAAACCAACTCGGCAAAGGCGGCGTTAAGTTGCTCCAGTTCTTTAACGTAGTCAGCGGCGTTTTGCCTGTAAAAACCGGTATTAGCGGGATCGGCTTCGCAAAGCAGGGCGGTAATTGCCTGTACAATCAGTACTGCGTTTTGCGGAGAAGTCCAGACATGCTCATCGTAAGCTGTTTCATCTTCATACGCCCCTTCGGGTTGGTTGCCGGCAGAAATTGTATTTTCTGCACCGCCATTTGGCGGTGCGGCATCATCATCTTCCATGCCCTCAACAATTTCTTCTTCGACAATTTCTACTGCGTCCATCATTGCGAGTATTTTCATGTCATCTGTATTCATTGATTGCAGAATCCGGTTAATCCAATTATCCGATTCACCGCCGCCATAGATAAAAACATCGCTGTTCTGAATGGTAATTATATCTTTGGGCGAAGGCTCGAATGAGTGGCTTTCGGATCCAGGCGGCAGGAGCATGTTCAGATATACTCTATCCTTTGCGATGTAGCGGACAAAATCATATGATGGGAAAATTGTCGTAGTTACATTGATTTTACCGTCCTGATTGCGCTTAACGGTATTCTTATTCTGTCTGCAAGCAGTTACACCGGACAGTACCGTAAGCGTTATCAGTAATAAAATTACTTTTTTCAAAATAACCTCCCTGAAAATGAATTTAGGTTTGCATGGTGTTTAAAAAGTAATGGGGGTTTTCAACCTTTTTCAACCTATTATTGTAAAAAATAGAAAATTTTCTTTTTGGATTCAATTTCATAAGATTATTTTACCGGTATTCCGGGTTTACTGCAATGCACTTTCAACGGCTTTTACCATTGTTTTGCTGCTTGCAGGAGCGCCGCTAACAGCATCGGCATCCAATTTTTGAGACTCAATAATACTCCAGAATGGCTTTTGGGATTTTCATCTATTTTCCTTCAAGTTAATCTATTTTAAAATCTTCTGAATTGAAATTACTGTAATATCTTCCGGTTTTTGCTGAAAATTTTATTACAATAAAATCACCGCCATCTCTCCCGCCTGTATAATATTTTTCATATTCATCTTTCCACAATTCTTTTTTAATTTTCTTATCATCCAATATTTCCATTGTCCCTTTAAGCATTACCCCGCGGAAAAAACGTTTATCATAAAAATAAATACAAGACTTTGGATTGTTCCTGTATTGCTTTATCCGCATTGAAGGACTGTTTGTATGCCAGTAAAATGATTTTATTCCTTCACGTTTACAGGGAGCCAGCATCGCTTTTGTATTGGGAAAACCATCATCATCTACAGAACTAATAAAACTAATACCCTGTTTGTCAATTAAGTTTCCTATTGTCTCTACGGGATTTCTCATCATTCTAAACTCCTCTTATATAGTATTATTGTATAGTATTATTGTTTTCCAAAACTCATCTTTCCAGTCTTTTTTTACATTCTATTAACGTGCAAACATCAGCAAGCTGTTTAGTAGCAGTTATGCCGAACCGTACAGGAAAAGTAGGTACTTTGCCCATCGTCTTTGCATCATGAATCAGTTGCTTTGTACTTCTGCTGACATCTGCTTTTAATATTTCCATACGGTTTTTTTCTTTGAACCAAACCGTCACGCAAAAGTATCCTTCACAAACATGGAGCCAGTAGAGGTTTTTTTCTTTTCGCGTTCCCTTAGAAGTTGTCCACCAATGCTGCCCTCTTGCAAACCATGCTTTATGGGGCGTGTACCATTGCCATTCCTGCTCTATTTCCAATTTAGGCAAGACATCCTGAAATGTTTTATAAGCGGCATAGCTACTGCCAAGCACTTGCTCCAGAACTTCGCTTGCCGGTGTTACGCCGGGATCCCTTAACCGCAGTTCATCGTTATTGTTCATATTGCTCCTAAAAATAGTATCTGTATTTAAGGTAAGAGGGCAAGCAGGATACAAATATCATTAATAATTGAGTACTCTATACATTATGAAAACGCCACGCAAACTTTCTGCAAAAGATTACCGCAAAGATGCAGTTACTCTGGCGCAGTATTTAACGGGAAAAATCCTCTGCAGAAAAACCGGCAAAAAAACACTTAAACTGCGAATAACAGAAACAGAAGCATATTTTGGCGAGGATGATACTGCCTGCCATGCTCACAAAGGAAAAACAGAACGTACCGCTGTTATGTACGAAGACGGTGGTCATACATACATCTACCTTTGTTACGGTGTGCACTGGCTCTTAAATGTGGTAAGCGGAAAAAAGGATTTTCCCGAAGCGGTGCTGATTCGCGGCGTAGAAGGATTTAACGGGCCCGGAAAACTTACCAGGGAGTTGCACATAGATAAATCCCTTAATAAAGAAAACCTCGTGGAATCAGAACGGCTTTGGATCGAAGATGATGGTAAGCGGCCTTCCTTTACAGCAGCCAGACGCATTGGGATTGATTATGCCTCGGAAAAAGATAAAAACAGGCTCTGGCGGTTTATTGTGAGTTAAAAAAACGTTAATGTAAACTCAATTATCCAAAAATTAACCTTTTCTTTATGGTTTTTTAATAATTAAGAAGTATTAAAATTTATGCCGCCAGGAGGGGTATACAATGACAAGAGAAGCTGTTCTTTTAAGGAAACCAGATAACAGGATGGCGTATAAATCATGGGTCAGTCCCGCAGCTGTTGTTCTTAATAAGAATCTTATTTCCAGGGTTAATCGTCCGGCAAGGTCTTATCCTAACACATTACAGCGCCTTGCAAAGCATTTTTGGTTTATCAGCTACGACAAAAATATTATCGAAATTGCAGATGAGCTGGAACAATATACCGATATAACCGTTATTTGTATAACTGATGAAAAAAACCAGCCTATTGGGATCATAATGCGGGAAAAACTTTTTCTTCTATTGGGAAAACGTTTTGGCAGGGATATCATGTCAAAAAAAACTGCCGGAGAGTGTTCAGAAGCTGTTAATGTATATGCCGGGGAACGGAATATATTTATTCTTCTGGAACAGCTGAGAAAGCAGGATGATAATGACAAAATGGAAAACAAGTATATTGTTCTGGTCGATTCACAGGGCGTTTTTAGCGGTATGCTGTCGCTTCAGGATGCAGCTAATTATATGATGGAAATGACAAATAACGATATTGCCCAGGCAAGCCTTTTACAGGAACGCCTTTTGGCCAATATTGATGATATTAAAAAATTTGATGTTATTATGGATTCATGGTGCTGTTCTGCAAAAGGAATAGGAGGGGATTTTTATTTTATAAAAAAAATAAGCGAAACAAAGTTTTTTGCTTCCCTTTGCGATGTTTCGGGTAAAGGAGTTACAGCTGCCCTTGTAGTATCCATAGTTTGGGGATTGCTGCAAAATTTTAATATGCATAAAGGGCTAAAAGAGCTGCTAATAAACCTTAACTCTTCAATTATCAGATCGTTTCACCTGGAAAAATACCTTACAGGCTTTTTCCTGATTTATGATACCGAATCCCGTATACTTCAAATAGCAGATATGGGACATGCTCATGCTTTGTTTTTGCGGAAGGGTAAAAAAGTATCTATTCAGAAATCAAGAGTAAATCTTCCCGTTGGAGTAGAAATTAAACTTGAACCTATGATTTTTTCTTTTGCTGTTCAGCCAGGAGATACACTGGTTATTTACAGTGATGGAATTTCTGAACAGGACAATCCTGCCGGGGATGAATTCGGAGAAACCAGACTCGTTTCTCTAATACAGAAAGCTCTTGTACAAAAAAAGAATCTAAGCGGGCTGCTTCCGAAAGCACTGAAAGAGTTCAGGCAGAATACTCCCCAGCATGACGATATGACTTTTTTACAATTCTGTTTCTAAAAAGCTGTATCTATTCTTCTATTTCAGGTCAGGTAATTGTGAAGTATTAGTTAAAAGTAAAAAAAATATACCGATACTAATGGTATGAAAAGGATTATATTCATTTTTGTATTGGGCTTTTCATTGGCTGTCCTGTGTTCAGCACAAGCCGGAGAGGCTAACAGAGGGATATTTTATCAGGAGGGGATCGCTTCCTGGTATGGCAGGGAATTTAACGGCCGGCCTACTGCATCGGGTGAAATTTTTAACGATTCACAGTTTACAGCGGCTCACCCTGTATTGCCCTTTGGGACTATGCTAAGGGTTACAAACCAGTACAACAATAGAACCGTTACGGTTCGGGTCAATGACAGGGGCCCTTTTGTGGCTGCCCGTATTCTCGATCTATCCCGGGCAGCAGCGGAACAATTAGATATGATCGGTTCTGGAACGGCCCTTATTAAGCTGGAAAGCATATATGAAGTAAGCATGCCGGTACAGCCTGGCCAGATAGTTCAGGCACGCCCTGCATCGGTGGAGTTATACTCCAATACGGATGCTTCCGGCCAGACTGTTTTGAGTCAACCAGTGCCGGCTGAACATGCAGATACTCCGCAGCCTCAACAACTATTGACGGAAATGAACGGCGTCAGATTTAAACCTGCTGTTCCCGAAATCTCCACAGGCAAACACTATCGTTTACAGGTTGGCGCTTATAAACAGCCTGAGCATGCGGTAGAAGTTTTTGAAAAGCTAACAAAAGCTGGACTTAATCCTGCCTATGAACGATACGGCGATTATTACAGGGTAGTTCTGGCAGGCCTTAAGCAGGAAGAATTGAAGACAGTATCGGAACGGCTTGGTACAGCTGGTTTTAAAGAAGTACTTGTTAAAGAAGAATAATTTTAGCTTGCAGGCAGTCGGCAAGGTTGCCTGACAAATCCATTACCAGCCTTTACTAACATAATGCTCCACGGCCTTGCCGTGGAGCATCTTATTACGCTATATTGTTATTCATGGCATCTCAAAAAGAATTCACTGTTTTGGACTTAATCGACATTGATCTAAAGGAACATAATTCATTAAACCTCCGCTGCATAGGAGGCAGAAGGGGTTTGGGCAAGGTTATTACGGAACCCAACTTAAACAGGCCGGGTCTTGCAATAATGGGTTTTTTCGATTCTTTTGCCCATGAAAGGATTCAGATTTTCGGCCGCGGGGAAGTTGCGGCAATTAAAAAACTCACCGGTGAAAAAAATATTGATTCTATCAGCCAGCTTTTTTCCTATCATGTCCCATGTTGTATTTTTACCCATAATCTTAGCCCGGATCAGGAATTTTTTGATAAAGCAGAAAAAGCAGACTGCCCTTTGCTCCAGACCGATTTGCAGACATCGGAATTTGTAATCCGCCTTACACGAATCCTTGGGAATATATTTGCACCCAAAAGAAGCATCCATGGAGTACTGGTAGAAGTATACGGCCTGGGCGTACTTCTTCTGGGCGATTCGGGGGTGGGAAAAAGCGAAACAGCTCTGGAATTAATTGAGCGGGGCCACCGTCTTGTAGCCGACGATGTTGTAGAAATGCACTGTATCAATGGCAATGTCCTTTTGGGAGAAGGCGCCAACAAAATTATCGGCCATCACATGGAAATCCGGGGCCTGGGAATAATTAACATAACCCATCTGTTTGGAGTCAGGGCAATTCGGGACAGTAAGCAAATTCAACTTGTAGTGATGCTGGAAGAATGGGATGCGGCAAAAAATTATGACAGGCTGGGCAGCGAAGAAAAATTCATGGAATTTCTGGGAGTTAGTATTCCCAAACTGGAAGTTCCGGTAAAACCCGGCCGGAATATTCCCATTATTATAGAAGTTGCAGCAATGAATGAAAGGCTAAAAAAAATGGGGTATAACTCATCCAAAGAATTTAACCAAAATATTCTAAAATGGATAGAAAGTAAACAGGTTCGTTCGGTTTATTATGGGTCAGAGGATGTAATTTAAACATGTACCAAAAAAAGGTAAAAGTAATAAACCGGGCCGGGGTTCATGCCCGGCCTGCTGCTTTACTTGTTCAGACCGCAAAAGATTTTGACTGCGAAATTGCTTTTGAACGCGGGGATGACAGGATTAACGGAAAATCAATAATGGGTATTATTACCCTGGGTGCGGCCTTTGGGGCTGAAATCAATATCATTGCAGAAGGTAAGGACGAAGAAAACGCTGTGGAAGCACTTATCAGACTTTTTGAAACAAAATTTGAAGAAGAATGAGCTTTTTCCAAAAACTGAAGTTTTGGAAAAGCCTTAAGTAGTTATTTTTTTCCTAATTCATTAATCCGCTGAATTTCATCACGTATAGCTGCAGCTTCTTCAAATTCAAGATTTTTTGCATGCTCCAGCATTTCATGTTCCAGCGCTTTAAGGAGTTGCTTGCGCTGGGCGGGGATCAGCATATTAAATGATTTTTTTAACACTTCAATGGAAGCAGAAGCAGCACCAGCTGCTTCTGCAGCATGACGTTCCAGGATGGCGGCCACTGCCTTTTTAACCGTAGCCGGCGTAATGCCGTGTTCCCTGTTGTATGCATCCTGGGTTTCACGCCGCCGTTTGGTTTCCGCTATGGCTTTTTCCATTGCATCACTCATCCTGTCAGCATACATTACCACCTTTCCGGCGGCATTTCTGGCAGCCCTGCCAATAATCTGCACCAGGCTGGTAAGAGATCGAAGAAAACCGATTTTATCGGCATCGAGTATTGCGATAAAAGAAACTTCCGGCAGGTCTATTCCTTCCCGCAGAAGGTTAATCCCTACAAGCACATCAAAATCCCCGGCGCGGAGGGCAGTAAGAATTTCCACGCGTTCAATAGTTTCTATTTCGCTGTGAATGTAGCGCACTCGAAGCCCCAGACCGGTAAGATAGTCGGTTAAATCTTCAGCCATTTTTTTTGTTAAGGTAAGGATCAAGGAACGTTCCCCGGCTTTAATTCGTTCACGCAGTTCGGCATAAATATCTTCCATCTGGCCTTCGCTGGGACGCACTTCTATTTCCGGATCCAAAAGCCCTGTCGGCCGTATCATCTGTTCCACAACCCGTTTTGATTTTTTTGCTTCTGCTTCTCCCGGAGTAGCGGAAACAAAAACTGTTGTCCCCAGACGGCTTTCAAACTCGTCGTAACGCAGGGGTCTGTTATCAAGGGCGCAGGGCAGACGGAAACCGTAATCTACAAGGTTTTGTTTCCGGGAACGATCCCCTGCATACATCGCCCCAATTTGAGGTACCGTTACATGGCTTTCGTCAATAAAGGTTAGATGAGCCGCAGAACCGTCAGGATTTTTTAAAAGATAATCAATTAATGTGTCAGGCGCTTCCCCCGGCTTACGCCCGGCAAGCGGGGCAGAATAGTTTTCTATCCCCGGACAGTAACCCATCTCATTAAGCATTTCCAAATCGTACTCTACCCTTGTTTTAAGCCGCTCCGCTTCCAGGTTTTTCCCTGAGTTTTTTAAGAATTCATAGCGCGATGCCAACTCTTCCTTAATAAAAGAAAGCGCCCCGTGTACCATTTCTTCCGGCATAACAAACTGCTTTGCAGGATAAATTACCGCCCTATCCAGGTCTTCCAGAACTTTACCTGATATTGGATCAAAGCGGCGGATACGTTCTACTTTGTCCCAGTCAAAATCAACCCGGTATGCTTCTTCCAGGTATGCAGGATATATTTCCAGACAATCACCCCGGCGGCGGAAGCGTCCGCGCTCCAGTACCGCATCATTCCGCTCGTACTGGAGTTCCACAAAGCGATGCATCAGTGTATCGGTGCTTACCGTATCTCCCAAACCGAACTGCGCTGTCATTTTCCGGTACACTTCCGGGGTTGCAAGACCGTAAATACAGGAAACGGTAGCGATAATAATTACATCTTCCCGTTCCATTAAGGATCTTGTAGCGCTAAGCCTTAAACGCTCAATCTCATCATTTATTGAGGCGTCTTTTTCTATATAAAGATCCCGGCTTGCAACATAGGCTTCCGGCTGGTAGTAATCGTAATACGAAACATAATACTCCACGGCATTTTTTGGAAAAAACCCCCTGAACTCGCGGAACAGCTGGGCTGCCAGGGTTTTATTATGGCTTATTACCAGGGTTGGTTTTTGCACCGCCTCAATAATTTTTGCCATGGTAAATGTCTTGCCCCGA
>Ga0082212_10005292_pt1 | contig 17633 bp, 9 predicted proteins | sample TergutNt197P3_FD_71548 | JGI IMG/M metagenome (GOLD analysis project Ga0082212, IMG submission 71548) | Neocapritermes taracua P3 segment gut microbial communities from Petit-Saut dam, French Guiana - Nt197 P3 | ecosystem: Host-associated > Arthropoda: Insects > Digestive system > Gut ... | reverse complement strand
ACTGCCTTTCACCATACCTTCCTTGAAATGCTCGGCAATTTCAGTTTCGGCGACTACTTTAAGAAGGAAGCGATCCACTGGGCTTGGGAATTTCTCACATCAAAAAAGTGGCTCGGCATCGAACCGGGCAAACTTTCTGTTACCGTCTATAAAGATGACCACGAAGCGGCAAAAATTTGGCTAGAAGAGATTAAAATCTCGACGAATCGGTTACAATATCTCGAAGAGGACGAAAACTTTTGGCCCGCCTCGGCTCCTTCGCTCGGTCCCGACGGCGTGTGCGGACCTTGCAGCGAAATCTATCACGATACGCCCGGCGGTGCCGTCGAAATCTGGAATCTCGTCTTCACACAGTTCAACCGTGTCGGTGATCCGCCGGAAAACTTGCGACCATTGCCGAGCAAGAACATCGACACCGGTATGGGACTCGAACGCTGCGCCGCCGTGTTGCAGGGAGTCGATACGAACTACCACATCGACATTTTGCGTCCGCTGGTCGAAACCGCCGCCGAAGTGTTGAGCGTTAAATACGATCCGAAAAGCGATAATGGTCGCCGATTGCGGCGGATTGCCGACCACATTAGGGCGTGTGCCTTTGCGGTGCATGAAAATGTCTATCCCGGCAACAAGGAGGAAAAGTACGTCATTCGCCGCTTGCTCCGCCGGGCGGTGCTCGACGGTCGCCAACTGGGACACAAGGAAACATTCCTGCACCAACTCGTGCCGAAGGTTGCCGAACTGATGAAGGTGCCGTATCCTGAACTTTCCGAAACGACGGACAGGGTATCCAAAGTGATTGCCGCCGAAGAGGAGCATTTCCTCGGCACCGTTGACAGCGGCATCGAGAAGATCGAAAAGATTTTTGCAGAAATGAAGAAGACCACCCCTACCCCTCCACGGGAGGGGAATAATTCCCCTCCTTTGGAGGGGTGCCCGAAGGGCGGGGTGGTTCTCGGTGCGGACATTTTCGACATGTACCAGACGTTTGGTTTTCCGCCGGAGTTGTTTGAGACGATGGCGACCGAACAGGGTTTCGGTTTCGACTGGGAAGGATATAAAAGGGAAATGGAGCATCACGGCGAGATTTCCGGCAGTGCAGAGAAAAATCTGCTGTTCAAAGACGATCCACTGGCGGAAATTAAGAAAACGCATAAGACGGAATTCGTCGGATATAGTCGATCTGAATGTAGAGATGCAAAAGTGATCGCTATTCTTGCTGATGGAAAACTTGTTGATTCCGTGCCGAAAGGGAAAACAGTAAAAATCGTTTTAGATAAAACTCCATTTTACGGAGAAAAGGGGGGACAGGTTGGCGATAAAGGTGCTCTCCTCTACCAATGGAAAAGTGACACTTGGGGCGCAGCGTTCAGTGTCGAGAATACGCAAGTGGATGGCGATCTCATCGTACACGTCGGACATCAATACATTCCAGATAAAGACGATGGATTTCCGAAAAGTATATTGAAAGCTGGTGATGAAGTTTTGGCATGGGTCAATAACGACAACAGGCAAGCAATTTGTCGCGCCCATACGGCAACACACTTACTCCATTATACCTTGCGCCATTATCTTGGCGGGCACGCCGAACAACAGGGCTCAAAGGTTGCTGATGACGAACTGCGATTCGATTTCACCCATCATCAGGCGGTTGACAAAAAGATGCTTTTGAAAATTGAACGTTATGTCAACGGATGGATTTTTTGTAAAGAGGAAGTTTCGTCAAAAGAGATGGATATCAAAGAAGCCAAGGGGGTGGGGGCAATGATGCTCTTCGGCGAAAAATACCCGGAAACGGTACGAGTTGTTCGTGCCATAACCTCCTACAATGATGGTGAGGACGATGATCTCTGCGAAAGCATAGAACTCTGTGGCGGTACACATGTAAAAAATACAGCAGAAATCGGTTCGTTCAAAATCATTTCCGAAGAGAGTGTTTCCGCAGGAGTTCGTCGTATTACCGCATTGACTGGTATGAAAGCAGCGGAAAAATCGCAACACGACTCGGCACTGTTGCAAAACGTGGCAACGACGTTGAAAATACCGGCGGAGAACGTTCTCCAAAAAGTCGAGGCAATGGCGGCTCAAATCAAAGACTTGCAAAAACAGTTAAAGGCGGCACCCAAGAGCGGGGGGCATACGCCCCCCGGTAAATCGGCGGATGACTTAATCAAAACCGCCGAGTTGATTAACGGCATCAAATTCATTGCTTGTGAACTTCCCGACACGGACTTGAACGCCGCCCGGCAATTGGTCGATCAGATCAAACAAAAAACGGAGTCGGTTGCCATGTTGTTCGCTCTGACTCCCGAAGAGGGCAAAATCACCCTTTTAGCGGGAGCAAGCCGCGATCTTGTCGGCAAGTACGACGCATTGGAATTGGTGCGCCGATTGTCTCCTTTGGTGGGGGGCAAGGGGGGCGGTGGTCGTCCCGACATGGCACAATCCGGCGGCAGCGATGCCAGTAAACTGGCGGAAGTGTTTGCCGAAGCGAAAAAATACTTCGGGTAAACATTTAGCCGGTACACTGGTTTTTACTCTTCCGGTTTTTTATCCGTAAAGACTGCTTTCACCACTTCTATCGAAGTGGTGTTCGGTGTCGAAAACGTAATCGTCTGCGACTGCGCATCCGATGTGACTCGAAACATCTGCAAAGAAGGATTCCTTGCCAACACAGATTTACGGAAACGAAATTCTCCCGAACGCTTGTCCACCGCCATAATCCTTGTCGAATAAGGATAATTGTCCTCAGAATCGGGGTCCTCCAACTTCGCAATATCTCTGTTTGTACGCGCCACGGCAAACAACATTACCGGCAAACGGTCTGGAACATCGATAAGCCGAAATGTCGTATCCACTTTCGTTGGTTCCGACCAACAGGGATTCCCTTCTGTATCGAACAACATCATCTCCCCCGTGTCGATGGGCATGCTCGGCACACCTTGCACTTGACTATACGTCACTCGCCGAGGCGGTTCCATCGGTTTAATGTGAACGTTTTTCGTGAATAACACCAGAAATCGGTCTTCGACGAATTCGACATCGCACCGCATCGTTGATCCCATATTCCCTTCCGAAACGAATCGTAGCATCGTATTTCCGTCGGGTAGCAATTTTTTCTTTGTCTGTAAATCATGGATTTGCAGCGACTTCGTTCCCCAATTCGCTACGGACAAAAACCGATCCCCTCCTAACATTTGCACAAATGTTACGCCACGGTTGACTCTACTATGCAGGACATCCGAGCGTACCGACGAAGTTAATTGTTCGTCCACCAAGTTTGCGATTTGTAATGCCCTGCTACGTCTGTCGCTCATATCCCGAAGATCAGAAACGTGAAGAGCATAATCGTCTCCTTGAATTTTTTGTGCAAAAATGATGTTCGTTTTGTACACGTAATAAACGGTGCTGACCGGCAGGCGACCGTTTTCGAGTTCTTTACCGCTTGCCGGATCAACCGCCAACACCTGTTTGGCATCGGGAAAGATCAAAAACAGACTGTCGTCATCCCCGATGATCGAGCAGTTATCATGGAGAGTTTTCCGTACCCAGAGTGTATGTCCTGTCAACGGTTCGAGCCCATAGACGCAATTTGCATCCCAAATACAAACGACGTGCGGTGAGACGAAAACCGAATTTTTGGGGAACATCATATTTGTCGAGAGCCGTTGCTCCACCCCTCGGTCTCGGCTTGTCTGTTTGCTTTCCAATACCGATGTCAATGTTTTCGACCACAAAAACTTCGCTTCCGATGGCGAAGAAATGTCGATACCGACGATGGAATTGCCTAGCACCAGCAGGAGAAAATTGTTGTGTCCTTTAATGTAAAGGGAATGTTCGATGCCCCCCTGTGTGTATCCGGCGGCATATCCGGTCATGATCCATGTTTCCAAGTATTTTGCTCTCGACAGAGCGAGCCGCCATCGTTCCTCACCGGAAAACGGATCATTGCAACACAAGAACACGTCCGTTGCATTCATTGTCCAGGGACTAATGACGTAATTGTACTTTGCCGGTTCGGAGTCGGCAGCACCCAAAAACGGAATCGGTTGCTGATTTCCCGGCATACGGGACACGTCGGGATTCTTGGCAACGGCTAAAAGACGGTTAAGATGTCGTTCCATTTCGTTGCCGTCAGCGTTGATCTGCGTGGATCGGTCGTTGATCACTGCCGGTGTATGCTGCATTTCGACGATTCCCGAATTCCATGCAAAGGGGACAGACAATTCCGACCATTCCAATGTTGTCGAGGATTTTTCCTGCAAATTCAATGCGGGGGACAAATTGTAATTGACGTATTCTTCCAGTAACAACTGTTTTGCTTTTTCCGCTGCTTGCGTGTGACGGAAAAGATGGACGAACATCGACCAACGTTGAATCTTGTGCGGCAGAAAAACGGTATTTTGAATCCATTGATCGGGAAAACTGACAATATGGGACGGCTTTGTGAGTCCATCAGAATTTTCCGACAACCGTTGAAACAGCGATTCAGCAATCTCTTCCCAAGCCGTTCGCCATGCCGATCGATTTCCTGCGATGACGTTTTTATCGAACAGCCCGCCCAATGCACGATGAAGTTGCACTGAATAGTCGTTGTTCACCGGGATCAGAATCGTGTGATCGTATCCAAACGCAAAGACTCTTTCTAAGATGGGAACGAGATCATCGGGAGTGCCTGATTGGAGAATCCCTTCAATTTGAGCGTAAAGGATGATTCCCCATTCATCGGGAAATATGGCGAGCGATTCGAGTTCCAGTCCGGCATCCGCCCAGGTGGGATAATCTTTTCGCATCGCTTCCAACAGATTTCTGCGGAGCGCATCGGCGGCTTCCGGTGTCGGCTTTGTCCGCATTGATGCACGGAACGACTCAATCGCTTCGGTAAGTTTGCCTTCCGCCCGGAGAACACGTCCTTGTTTTAACAATCCATCGGGATCGTTCGGATCGGCATCAAGCGACGCTTGGGCACGTTGCCGTAAGGACTCCTTCTGATCGAAACTTGTAATCTGTGTCGGCGACTGCGAAAAGAATCGTCCCTTGATTCCGACTAAATTGCCGAAACGGATCGACTGTTGAAAAATATCCTTCGTTGCCAAATCCGGTGAAAAGATATTGAATCGGTTTCCTGCAAAACTTGCACCGAATCCTCCTCCCGGTATCATTGGTCCCATGGGTATTATTTGTACTCTTGGCGGCTGCGGTTCGTCCGAACTCGAACTATACGAGTCATCATCGGTTTTTGCCACGGACTCTTCGACGGGAGGCGGGATTGTTTCTCCTGACGCATTATTCCAGACCAATTTACCTTCGTTCAAGTCGGCAATCGCCAACTGACCGTCCGTGAAGGGGATAAAGTATTGGTTGCCGCTGTGGACTCCGACACCTGCCGGTTTCAAAGCGGATGGAAAAACGATTTTATGCGATGCAATCTCTTCCCCCTTATTCATGCCGAAAACGGTAAGACTGGTCGGTGTAACGACAAAGGCTTTGTCATTCTGGATGCAGGCAACGTAAAGGGCGTTGGCGCGGGAGATCGTTTTTTCCCATTGGAGTTTTCCCGACAGCAGGTCAAGGCAATACAGAGCGGGACGGTCTGGCGGAGCGACCAAAACACGCTGTCCGTCGATAATGATGCGGGGAACTTGCCAACCGCTCTCCGCAAAGATTTGCATGATGTCCTGTTCGCTGATGCTTGCCGTCGGCATGATCCGCCGCTGATTCATGATTCGGCGATTTGTCGGAGAGTTTGTTTGAGCAGGAGCGTAACTGAAACACCAGATCGGCGACAGAGTCGTTGCATCAAGAGCGGTAACGAGTCCGGTGCCGGAAGGACAAAGCACAATTCCGCCGGATGCCGACGGAAACAACGGATACGCACGCCGAACTAAACTTGACGTAAGAGATGTTTGCGCTTGGGCAAACGTCTGCTTGGCAATCAGGCGACCGGTTTGACTTTCCAACACGAAGAGTTGGAGAATGCCGTCGGTCTCGCCGATCACGTAAAGCCGATTGTGAAGCGGCAAGGGTGCGCCGAGAAACCAAGTATTTTTGAACGTCTTTTCGTCGTCCGTGAACAGTGTTTCGTCCACGGCTATCGGTCCTTGCTGTCCGCGAGGCACCGGTGTCGAATAGACGATGTCGATGTATTTTTGAACATAAGGGAATTTACCGACTTGCCAAAGAATTCGTCCAGTTTTTCTGTCCCGCGCCGTGAGGGTACTTCCCGGCTCAAAACGGAGGTCTTCCTCGCGTCTTCCGGGAAGGTTGGGTTGCCGGGCTAGACGCTGCGCATCGATTTGAAAACTATGTCCGTCAATGCAGAAGAATCTTTCTCCGTCGCTGCTCAACTGTTGGGCGATGCGGTCATGCCAATAGAAAAACCGAAAGGTCGTGCGGGGATTATAACCGTAACCGGAAGCAAGCGGTGTAACGCTCGTCTTTTCGGGAAATCGGTACTCCGATTCGGCAACCGCCCAAAGCCGTTTGCCCGTGTTTGCATCGACGGCAATGGTTTCGCCAAACGTGCGGGTGATCAGCAGGTCGCCGACAAGCAACGGTTGCGATGCCGGAATGTACACGCTGCTGTTGCTTTTGAGCACTTGGGTAATGGAATCAATTTCGCGCTCTTGGAATAATTGGGAAAAAGTCGGCACCGACCAATTTTGTTCCAAGAGCGGAGTCGTCGCTGCGGTATTTGCATTTTGGGAAGGGGAGCCCGATGGAATCCGCCAGCCGATCTGTTCGAGCCAAGTCGGTTCCGAGATGCCCTGCGGTGGCTGTTCGGCACCATTCTGCAGTCGGTTTTGCAATTCTTCGAGCATCTTTTTCGATGCGGTTTCCAACGAGTCGGGCAATGCCGGATGTTGCCGTTTCAATCGTTCGAACGAGAGAGAGGCGGCGGCGTAATCACCGCGTTCAAATTGAGTCAGGGCAACGAGAAAGGTAGCGGAGGCTCCTGATGATGTCGGAAAATACTTTCGGGCAACTTGTTGAACATCATCCAGCGAGCCGTTGGCGACGGCATTTTCCAAAAGCCGTTTTGCCGTCGGTTCAAACTGAAAGGCGTAAGAATCTCGTGCTTCGCGGGGCATTTTCCGAATCCGGTCGATGATGTATTCGTCGATGGTCAGACGCAGGGTTCGTGTTTCTTCTGCCGATTCTTCCGGCATGAGAAAAACGGCATCGGCACTTTCGAGGATTCCGCCGAGTAGTTGGGCGGCTTCTCTATCCCGACCGGTTTCAAAGAGTCGGTCGGCTTGTTCGAGTCTCCGCGAAAGAGTTCGGTCGGGAAAGACGACGGCTTCGTAGAGGGTATTGACCGGTTCCGTCTCCGTTTCTTGGGCGGTTCCGAGTGTTAGGCAACTGCAAACGAGCAACAACGTGAATAGACAACGGACAGGCATGGTATTTCGACTCCAGGGGAATGCCCTAGCATTATACCGTAAACGGGGACAGAATGTACGGTACGTCAGCAATTTTCCTGACAGTTTTGGAGAGAGCGTATGGTAGAGTTGTCGTCCATGCAATTTACACTTTTCTGTCCTGTTCATTCGTCGTATCGTGTTCAGCAGATTGCCGGTATGTTTGACGTTCCTCTCGCCGAAAAAGCGGAACGGACGTTCGACTTTGAATCGCCCATCGCCGACACAGTCGGCGGCTCTCAAGATTGGCAAATCGGTTGTATCGTCGGTCCATCCGGCAGTGGAAAATCGAGTATCGCCAAACATCTTTTTCCTCTTGCTTACGCGGCGGGCTCTGAACGGCAATGGGATTCCAACAAAGCGGTGATTGACAACTTCGGCAACTTGCCTATAAAAGACATTACGAATATGTTGACCGTCGTCGGTTTCAGTTCACCGCCGAGTTGGATCAAGCCGTATTCGGTGCTGAGCAACGGAGAACAGTTTCGATGTGATCTTGCGAGGGCTTTGTTAGACGGCAGCAGAGGACTCGTCGTTTTCGATGAGTACACTTCGGTCGTTGACCGCAATGTTGCCAAAATTGCATCTGCTGCGCTTGCCAAAGGAATCAAGACCAGCAAAATCCCTTGCCGATTTGTTGCCGTAACATGTCATTACGATATTCTCGATTGGCTGGAGCCCGACTGGGTTCTCGACACCGCCACCGGCTGTGTGTCAAGGAGGTTACTTCGGCGACCCTCCATCGAGTTGGATATCGTCCGATGCGAACGCCGTCTTTGGCACCGCTTTAAGACGCATCACTATTTGAGTGGTGAATTGGCAAAAAATTGCCGATGTTACGTTGCTCTTTTGAGCGGGGGGTGTAAGCTTCTCGGTACACCGGTGGCATTTTGCGCACTAATTCCGCAGCATGGTTTTGAACGTTGGTATCGGGTGAGTCGAATCGTTACGCTTCCCGATTATCAAGGAGTCGGCATCGGTTCCCAATTTCTCGATGCACTTGCCGAATTGTACGTTGGACAAGACTATCGTTTTAGCATCACGGCATCGCATCCGTCGGTGCGCTCGCACTGTCAACGTTCGGAACATTGGAAAGCAACCAGTGTAAAGAAGACGGGTTCAAATCGGTCGAGAGGGCGAGCGGTGGTGTCGTTTGAGTATCGCTGATCCCGATGCATAAGCAAGGAATGAAGAGTCTCTTGGATGCCGCTGGTGTCAATGCGTCAGTTTTTTTGTGCCGCCTTAATCTCTTCAAGGTCTTCGGCAAACCTTTGGACCGACTCCTCATCTCGGCGCATCACTTCGTTAAAATACTGATTCAACACACGCCGAATTTCTTCCTCTCCCTGCCGCCGCTCTGCCACCGCCGCTATCGGCACATCAAATCTTCCTAAATCACCCCAGAGCCGGTATCCCAATGCCCGCACGGCAAGGGACTCGTCCTGAATCAAGCGTATTAACGCCCGTTCTCCAGCCCAATCTCCATAGATTTGGGTTTCCGCAAAATATCGCCGACACACATCCGCAAGCGCACGGTTTTCCGGCGGCAACGGTACCGTTTGAATCCAACTTGGTAGATAGCGAATTTCCCCTAGCCGGTACCGCTCCGATTGTAACAATACACTCCCCAGCGCATTGATGTAAAACGGTTGCGGCTGATTCGCCGTTTGCCAAGCAATCCGTTCGCCGTTTTTCGGCACGACACCGAGGATTGGCCCCGTCATTGCTTTCTGCTCTTCCGGTGATCTTGTTCCATTCGAAGATTCCGAAATGTCGGCAAACGTGTCAATAAACAAGATACTGTCCGTTCCAGAGGCACTGATCATCCCGCGTGCTTTTTCTGTTTCGATTCGTAACGTTTGGTTCGGTTGCAAAGGACGAATAATTATTCGACCATAATCGACAAAAATTCCGGGTGTACCCGACGCGTCCAACGGCAAAATGCAAAGTTTAGCGTCGCCGACCATTTCGATTTGGAAACGAGCGGCAAGTTCGAACGTTCCGCGAAAAGGAGCAGCCGTCAAAAGATATTGATCGCCGATCAAGTCAAAGGGTAATGAGGGCAATCGCCACGGTGCACCTGACGACGATGCGGAAAAAATGACATCCGACAGAGATGTCTGCACAGCACGTCCAAGCACTTTGGGAACAGCGACCGTTGCGGACATTTGCGTAATCGGCTGCGGATTCGGCGACAGTTGCCGACTCCCTGTTACCGAAACAGGGTTTGTGATACTGAACCCTGCTGCGGGTCCTGTGGATTGTCGAGACAAAACCGAAAGAGGTGGTTGCCCATTCGGATGCACGGTGGCATATTCCGGGGCGGACTTCGGTGACGAAAAGGATTGTTGTTGAAACGTAATGATTGTCGCCGCCGTTGAGACCACCGGCGATACATCGGATATCGCGTTATCTGTGTCATCTGCGGCGGTAGGATTTGTTGCTTCGACTGTCGGCATCGCCCTGCGTTGAATGGATGTAAAACGGTCGGGTTCCGATTCTGTCGGCACCACTTCGGATGTCTCCGCAATCACCTCCTCTGCCGGTGCTACGGTAAAGGGTTCCGGTGTGAAAGCAGTTTGCGTAATCACTTCAAATGAAGGGGAAGATTCCGACGGTGTCAGTTCCCATGATGGCGCAACATCGATTTGCGGATTGGCATTGAGGAAAATGTCGTTCGCTTCGGCAATGTATCCGGCAATCTCCGATTCAATCACCTCATGTTCGGCAACGACATATTCGGGAACGGAATGTTCGACAGAAAAAAGTTCATCCGCGATGTTTTCCGTTAACGGGAGTGTTGTTACCGTCCTGCTTTGTTGATCAAGCCGTTGTCGGTCGAGTAATTGTCCGGCGAATAACAGAACGCAGATGAAGATTCCCAACAATGTTCCCAAAATGGTGAATGTCCAGAGCGGCGGTCTTTTTTCTGCCGGTGCTGCCGGGGTTACTGGAACGGGTTTCGAAGGAAACAGTCGATTCCAAAGCGAGGTGAAGTACCGATTTTTTGTCGTCTTGACGGTATTGGGAGTTTGCGGTGTGTCTTCTGGGTGAAAATGCGTCGGTGATTTGGCGGGGACAAAGGGAGGAAGTGTCGGTTTTTCTAACACGACATCGTAACATTTGTGCCGACATTCCCTGCTAGTGCGGGCAGGTTCACCGAGAACATTGGATAAAATATGATGAATGGAAGCGATTTCTGCAAGATATTTGTCCGCAGAAAGACAATAGGTTTCAAATTTTTCCTGGACACTGCCGGACATTTGATGATCAAGGTATTCGGCGACGTAATTGGGATCAAGTTCCTCTTGTTGATCGACGAGTCCGGGCACACCTAGAGAAGGATTACGCATAATGGACCGTATCCGCCGAAGCGTGGTTTCGGCATTCTTGTCGGTGGGAAGGAGTTGCTCCAATCGCCGATGCTGTTCGACATCGAAGACGTTGTCTTCAAAAGCCAAAAGGGTTCGAAGCGAAAGTTGCATGAGATGAAGTTAATTCGTGCTAGTAGTGGTTCTCTCGGCGAATCATGCAGAAATTCAAAAAACGAGTCAAGAGCAAAAAAACACACCGAAAAGCCGACACGTAAGTCAAAATCACCCGAACACACGCCGGATTTCCCATGGCGATGTGGCTCCCGCTTCCATCAGAGCGAACGCCCGGTCATTCAACGGGGTCATTCCGTTACGGATTGCCGTCTCCCGAAGTGCTACCGTGTCGTTGCGGTCAAGCAAACTCCGCATAACATCATCGTTTTCGAGCGGCAACGCTTCGGCAAGCGGAATGCGTCCCTGATAGCCGGTTCCACCGCACTTTTCGCAACCCTTCGGTTTTTTGTGCGTTTTCAGATGATATTCCTTTTTGCCGATGAGCAGATTCAAGGGGTCCGCAACCATTTCCGCACAATCGCACAATTTTCGGACAAGCCGTTGAGATATTACGCAGGAAATTCCGCTACGTAAAACGAACGGTTCAATGCCGAGTTCACAAAGGCGGCTGACTGACTCGACGGCGTTGCCTGCATGAAATGTCGTCAGCAAAAGATGTCCCGTCAGGACCGCCTGAAATGCCGACTCCGCCGTAGGACGATCCCGAATTTCGCCGACGAAAAGCACCTCAGGGTCTTGCCGCATCATATATTTGATCGTCTCGCCGAGCGTTCGGTCTCCCTGAGAAGATATTTCAATTTGTGCAATTCCGTTCAGTGCATGTTCGATGGGGTCTTCCAACGTGATGATACTGCGAAGTGTTTCGCTACGGTCTGCCAGTTCACGGAGCAGGGCGTATGCCGTTGTCGTTTTGCCGCTCCCTGCCTGCCCCGTGAGCAATACGGCACCGCTGTTTTTGCGAATCGACTCGATGAGCCGCTCTTGAATGTCGACGGGAAAACCAAGTTCATCGGGATAATGGTAACGGCGTTCCTCCGAAAAGAATCGAACTACGACCCGTTCGCCATGAAGCGTCGGTGCGGTGCTGATTCGCATCTCTTTGGCAACATTCGGCAACCGACCGATACGGACGCGTCCTTCCTGCGGTGCATTGGTTTTGTACGTGAGCAGATCGGCAAGCACTTTGAGTCGTGCAACGATTTGCGGGATTCGCTCTGCCGGGATGTTGCCGATTCGATGCAACACACCGTCGGTCCGAAAGCGGATGTCCATTCCGGTTTGTTCCGGCTGAAAATGTACATCGCTGACATTTGAGCGAGCGGCTTCGGTCAGAATGCGTTCGGTCAAGGCGACGATGAAATCCTCGCCGGTTTGGGTTGCGGCGGTTGTCCATTCCTCGAAGGGGAGTGCGTGGTCGCTCATAGATTGTACCGTTATCGTTTTGCGTTTTGCTATTGTATCACATCCTGCGCAATACAAACAAACATCTGCAACCTGCGGCGTTTTATTTTTAGATCGGCAGTTCCGTCCCCTCGTTCATAATGTCGATATAATCCGTATAGGAATAGACTCGATTTCGTTTTTTGCCCGTGATCTCCTGCACGATTCCCAATTTTTCGAGTTCCACAAGACACGCATTGACCGTTGCCAGTGCAAGTTGTGTTTGTTCTTGTAACCGTTTCGGTGTCGCCAATGGTTGCTTCAACAGGCATTGATGAATCAAATGTACGGAACCGGAAATTCGTTTCAGTTGACCGATACGTTGCCGGTCTGTGTCGAACAATTTCAACAAACGATGGGCGGTATCCGATGCCTGATTTGCCGTGTGGATAACTGCTTCCGTAAAGAAGTCCACCCACGTTTCCCAATCGCCGGTCAATCGGGTTTCATTCAATAATTCGTAATACCGTTGCCGATGCGCTTTGAGGTAATAACTGATGTACAGCAACGGTTCTTTCAACACATTCTCGGAATGCAGTAACAGCGAAATCATCAAACGTCCCAGCCGACCATTGCCGTCCAGAAAGGGATGGATGGTCTCAAATTGCAAATGTGCCAGGGCAATTTTCTCCAAAATGGAAGTTCGGACTGGCTGATCGTGCAAAAACAATTCCAGTTTGCCCATGCAGTCGAGGACACAATCCGGCGGTGGAGGCACAAAGGCAGCGTTTCCGGGACGAGTACCGCCAATCCAGTTTTGAGAAGAGCGGAATTCTCCCGGACATTTTTCCGTACCGCGACCTGTCGAAAGTAAAACCTGATGGATTTCCTTCAATAAACGGAGCGAAAGCGGAAAACCTTCTGCTAACCGTTTGATGCCGTGGTCGAGGGCGGCAACGTAATTGCAAACCTCTTTCACGTCATCCAGCGGCACGCTGACCGGCTGCTGTAATTCGGCAAGCAAAAGATCGGAAAGTGAAGACTGGGTGCCTTCGATCATCGACGACAACAGTGCCTCCTTGCGAACATACATGTAGATAAACAACGATATGTCCGGCAAAAGGAGCGAAATGTTGTCAAGTCGACCGAGTGCGAGCAGTGCAGCATCACATTTTTCACGTAGTTCCGTCGTCCATGTGACCGGCGGATGAGGTGGGAGCGGACTGGGAACAAAAGTCCGAAAATGTTCCGCAGTCGCCGTGTTGGCGATGTAATGTCCCTGCATTCCCCGTTGCATAGTACTCCAGAATTTGGATTTGCGAGTTTGTTATTTCAATTAAGCGGACAAAGTAAAATAACGAGGCACTCTAATTCAAGTTTTGAAATAACAGTACCGTTAATTTTAATTTAGAAGTCAAATTAAAATAGCAGAAATAAAAAACCTGTCAAGTGTTGCCAATTGCAAATCACGAAGTGTGCAAGTTGTGTTTTTTCGTCACTCCCGCAAAGGCGGGAGTCCAGAGAAACAGGGCTAAAATCTTACGTCTCGATTCCCGCCTGCGCGGGAATGACGGAATTTGGGCAATCTTGCACATCTCGTGAGCACCCAGGGCGAAGGGTGCCTTCACAATTTTGTTCTTTCGGATTTCATTCGACGGCTATTCCGCCGCTACAATCGTACCGCCGCCGAGAACGTAATCGCCGTCATACAACACGGCAGATTGTCCTTTGGCAACCCCCTTTTGCGGTTCGTCAAACACGATTTTCAACGTGTCCGAATCGATTTGCCGTACCGTTGCCCAATCCCCTTTCTGCCGGTAACGAACCTTCACAATACAGTGAAGCGGATTTTCAATTCGGTCAAACGGAATAAAGTTAATGTCCGTTGCCGTTACAGTGCGCACCAACAAGTCGCTTTCGGAGCCGAGTATGACAGTATTATTCTTGACGTTGTGCTCACAGACATAGTACGGAGCCGGAGCGGCAATCCCCAAGCCCTTGCGCTGTCCAATCGTGTAACGGATCAATCCTCGGTGCTTGCCCAAAACTTTACCGGTTTTGTCCACGAAATCGCCGACGGGACAATTCTGTTCTGTGTATTGTTCGATAAACGAAGCGTAATCGCCGTCAGGAACAAAGCACAAATCCTGACTTTCCCGTTTTTCGGCATTGGTCAAACCAAGCGACTCGGCAATGTTCCGAACATCGCTCTTTCGTAGAGTTCCCAGCGGAAACAAGGTTTGGGCTAACTGCGCCTGCGTCAGCGTGTACAGGACATAACTTTGATCCTTCGTTTCATCAACCGCTGTTTTCAAAAGAGACCGACCACTTACCGAATCACGTTCGATTTGAGCATAATGCCCAGTGGAGATGAACGGAATGCCGAGTTCCTTTGCAGCGTTCAAAAATTTGCCGAATTTGATAAAGCGGTTGCAAACAACGCAGGGATTCGGCGTTCGTCCTTCCAGATAAGTTTGCACGAATCGGTCAACGACGTGAGCCCGAAATTCGTCCGTGAAATCGAAGACATGGAACGGCAAATTCAATTTTTGTGCGATTGCTTCGGCATCGTCGGTGTTACCGTCGTGGGACAATTTCATCACGGCGGTCTGACAATCGTAGCCGTCTTGTTTCATTTTCCAAGCGGCAATGGAACTATCCACTCCGCCGCTCATCGCAATCAATACCTGTGTCATTCCGTTCGAGTGTTCTCTATGTTTTCTTTACCAATACTCTTCTAAAACCTTGCTTACCATTCACATAAGGAAAATGTTGGTCTTTGACAATTTCGTACCCTTTTTCCAACAATCCGTTTAGTATTGGTCGGGCAGATACCGCAAAAGGTTTTTTGTAATCGCTTGGAATATAGCAATTATCTACAATTAACATTTCTCCATCGTCATACTTCTTATATTTTTCAGGTATTTCATTCAATGGAATTATTTTAAGATGATTGTATTTCGTTCGGTCTTTAATGGGGATATTTGTGTACCAAGACCCGGCTGCTCGGACAATTTCTTTTTTGTGATTCAGATATTCATCTACTCGGTTATATCCCGCCCAAACTTTCTTCTCTCGGAAATACGGAACAAACGCCAACGTTATTGGATTGGCGATATTTGATATAATCAAGAACTTCTTGCCGCTTTCAACCATTGTTTTCCAAAAATCAATGGCTCTTGAAAAGGGGGGGTTCGTACAAACAATGTCGGTATCCTCATGAAGTATTTTCAAGGACAACGGATCGTCAAAACTGCCCGTGTAGCCTTCTGGAAAATGCTTGATCTCTCGCAAACCATCTTTGGTAAATACACATCCCTTTGTACGTTGACTCAACCGATCAACTCGTCCACTATAATACGTACAGATGAGTTTTGTTAACCCCAAAACGTTGAAATTGTTCAAAAAATACAATGCGAACGCAGACGTTTTTCTTTTGTCATTGTTATCTTCAACAGTGTCATTACAATTACAAAACACGGTTTTATTTTTCCAAATTGATTTGGAATACATATCTAATTCTTTTTCAATGTCTTCATACCTTGTATAAAATTCGTCGTTGTCAATTTGCTGTGCTTTTTGCAATAATTGTTTTTGAGTAATACCTCTTTCCGCAAGCGTCGGAACGGTTTTCTTAATGTACTGGTTTTCCCGGTCGTATTTTTCTTTGTCCATGTATGACATCTGGCACAAAAACTTTAGAACGCAAATCAACGAATAGTATCTAACCTTTTGCAAATTTTCATTTCGTATTGTACAATAAGCGGAGTCGGCAGTCCAGCGTACCGCCGAAAAATTAAACATGCGGTTTCCAAAAGGAGGCATTGGCGGCAAACTTCGTATGATAATTTTGCAGACATTGCCTTTAATAAAACATCGACAGAAGATCATCTTGTATTTTATGAACAATATATCGACCGTTTGGAAGATGCACGATCTCACTTGGCTGCGGCAAAGTCTTTCCTCGCCGTAAACAACTTGCCGAAGGCGAAAGAAGCGATTCAACGTTACACGCGGTATTGGGAATTCAAGGAACCGTTTCAGGTCGCACCGATTGTTCTCTTTACCGATCCTGAACTTTGGCAGGTCATGTCCGACAAGCGTTTTTGCGAATCGCTGTTGACGATACCACACAATCGAGAGTCGTGATGTCCTTGCTTACGCGGCGGGCTCTGTTTCGCAATCTTACGCTTGCGGCTCTTGCATTTTAAACGTTGTGTGCTACACTTGGAATGTTGACAATAGGAACGAAACACGTCAAGTCATGACAGCAACAATCAATATCAATCCAAGCGGCGACCTAGAAGCGATGGCTCAATCAGTTCTGGCTGATTTGGGGCTCGACGTGCCAACGGCGATCAACATTTTCTTAACACAGGTGGTCGAAAAGAAAACTCTTCCGCTTGAAATAGCCGAGACGAAAACGGTACAAAAAAAGATCCCGTGTTCGGAATTATTCGGTTGCATGGAAATTTGGATGTCGGACGATTTCGATGCGCCACTTGACTTTGTTGGTTCACCGGAGAGGAAACCGAAAATGTCGAGATCGGAAGTATTCGGTTGCATGCGTGGAAAGTTCAACATCCCTGACGATTTTGACGCACCCATTGAAGACTTCAAGGAGTATATGGAATGAAACTACTTCTTGATACGCATACCGCCATTTGGTGGATGAATGGACACGAAAAATTGCCGCCCGAAGTGAAGTCGATGCTGTCAGAAAATTCACATTCGTTGTACATCAGTATTGTTTCGGCGTGGGAGATTGCCATCAAGGCAAGTCTTGGGAAACTCCCGGAATTTGAGGGCGGTGTCAAAGCGTTTTTAGCAACAGTGGCGGCGATACCTGTCGTTTTGTTGCCGATAATGCCGAAACATATTGAGATGGTCGAAACTCTACCATTTCACCACAAAGACCCTTTTGACCGTTTGCTGGTCGCAACCGCCCTTGCTGAAAATTTAACGATTATCACTGCGGACGAGAGCATCCAGAAATACGACGTGCCGTGGATTTGGTAAGAAAAGTCCGCTCTCTAACGTTCACCGCTCATTTATGTTATAATACTCGCTATGGCAGAATCGCCGCTTGCAATTTTGGTCGTGGACGATGAAGAAAACCACGCCGATGTCATTGCCGTCAGTCTCGAAAAACTGGGGGCAACTTGCCAGACTGCGCATTCTCAAACCGACGCTCTAAAAATCATTAAAGAAAAATACTTCGATGTCATCATCACCGACCTGATGCTCGAACGTCCCGACGGCGGCATCGAAATTCTCAAAGCCGTCAAAGCGGAAACGAACGAAACCGAAGTCATTGTCATCACCGCCAACAATTCGGTCGAAATTGCCGTCGAAGCGATGCAACTCGGAGTGTTCAACTATCTGCAAAAGCCGCTCGACCTCAAACAACTGCTAACGATAAGTTCACAGAGCCCGCAGCGTAAGC
>Ga0082212_10005291_pt1 | contig 17633 bp, 10 predicted proteins | sample TergutNt197P3_FD_71548 | JGI IMG/M metagenome (GOLD analysis project Ga0082212, IMG submission 71548) | Neocapritermes taracua P3 segment gut microbial communities from Petit-Saut dam, French Guiana - Nt197 P3 | ecosystem: Host-associated > Arthropoda: Insects > Digestive system > Gut ... | reverse complement strand
TACCCCGCTGGCGAAATCGATCTCACTGCCGTTTGCGAGCCGGGCAAGAAATACCTCTTGTCTCTCGAAGTAACGGCACTGCCGCAGGCGAATGTCATTGCCCTCTTCGGCGATACCAATGCTCCGAAACAGGGAGCCGCAAGCGTCAACCGACGAGGACTCTGCGGTGATGTCTGGCTCACCTCCGAACCCAAAGGACCAAAAATTACCGATGTCAAAATCGAAACGTCCGTGCGGAAAGGGGAAATTACCGTTACGGCGACGTTGGCAAATGCTTTTATGCCAACCGGTAAAGAATTGGAAGAATGGAAGAACATGGGATATGGATACGAATTAGAAATCGAGATTTATGACCAAAATAAGAAACAGGTTTACAGTGTCCATCCCTCGGCAGTCTACTCCCCAATAATCAACGGAAATCTTACTCAATTTTCTTACACAATAAAAGATTGGAAACCGGACAAACTGTGGGACATACACACACCTGAAAACATGTACAGTGTTGTTACTCGATTGCAAGTGTATTATTTTGAACCACATGGGTTTGAAGGTTCGCCAGAGTATGCCACACGACGTTATGACCAAACCTATCCCATCCCCTTCGGCTTTCGCGAATTTTGGATTGACGGACGCGATCTGTATCTTAACGGTACGAAAATCTGGCTGTCGTGCGTGCCGCTGGATAATGCCCAAATCGGGGCTGCTCTTGCCAACTACGATGCCGCTAAAGACACGCTAAAGCGGCTAAAAGGATTTGGTATCAACTTTGTTTACACGCACAATTACGATTGCAATCCGGGTTCGTTCATCAGTTTTGCGGAGATTCTGCGCGCCGCCGACGATGTCGGTATGCTCGTCTCGTTTGCGATGCCGCACTTCGGGCATTTCACATGGGAGACGGCAGACGAAGGTAGGCAATCGACCGCCGGGCGATTGCGTCGGCAACAGCCGACAGAGGAAGCGGGTACAGATTCCAGTGCGGAGTACCGCACGTTGCCGCCCGGCGGTCGGCAACCTACCACTCCCTACGAACGCACGGCGGCGTTCCTCGTTCGTGAAGCCCAAAACCACCCCTCGGTCATCTTCTACTCCATGAGCCACAACGCCACCGGCTACACCGAAGACATGAATCCCTTCCTGATGGACGGCATTGCCGCTCCGCGAAGCCGATGGGCGGATAACAACCTCGCCAAAGCCCGACAAGCGGAAGCAATCGTACAGAAACTCGATCCGAGCCGAATCATCTATCACCACGCATCGGGCAATTTGGGACCGATGCACATCAGCAACTTTTACGGCAACTGGATTCCCGTGCAGGAAATGTCCGACTGGTTCGGTCATTGGGCGACGGTCGGCACCAAGCCGATGTTCACCTGCGAATACGGCGTGCCATTCACTTGGGACTGGGCAATGTATCGCGGTTGGTACAAGGGTGTGCGGGAGTTCGGCAGTGCGCCCGCCCCCTGGGAATTTTGCAATGCCGAGTGGAACGCCCAATTCCTCGGCGATGCCGCCTTCAAAATCGGCGAACCGGAAAAGAAAAATCTCCGCTGGGAAGCAAAGCAATTCCAAGAGGGCAAAACGTGGCACCGCTGGGACTATCCCGCTCAACTCGGTTCGCGGGAGTTCACCGACCAAGACCCGATTTTAGCGGAGTACATTACCGACAACTGGCGGTCATTCCGCACTTGGGGACTGTCGATCAATTCGTATTGGGAGCATGGTCGCCTGTGGTCTTTGCGCCCCGGCGTGGACAAGTCCCGCAAGAGTTACATCACGGATTGGGACAATTTGCAGCGACCCGGTTTCAGTCCTGACTTTCAGGATCAGCGGTACGAGCGAGTGGACATTGCGTTCGAGCGGGAGGATTGGATACCATCCGAAGGGGCAAAGGCGTTGATGCGTAACAATATGCCGCTGTTGGGATACATTGCGGGAAAGGATGGTGATTTTACGGAGAAGGGGCACAATTTTTTTGCGGGGGAAGTTCTCGAAAAGCAGTGGATTGTCGTTAACAATTCTCGTGAACCAGTACGAGTCAACGGTCTCCTCCATGTTCCCACCTACGAGAGTACTAAGACGGTGATGCGGATATTTCCTGAATTTGTTCTTGAAACAGGAACATTACAGCAAAAGCAGATTCAATACTCGATTCTTGATGGTGTCGAGCCGGGAACTTACACTGTTTATGGCGAATTCACTTTCGATACAGACGAAATGCAAGAAGATACAGTGCCAGTTTCCGGTAGGTCCTTTGCATTGTTGGACACGAAAGGAAAATTGGCGAAATTGTTCGATGAAGATGGTACGGTTTATCGTGTCATCAAGAATGGTAGTGTGCAAAAGGACGTATTCACGATTCACGTCATGCCGAAACCGGAGGCGATCCCTGCGGTGGCGATAGCGTTGTACGATCCGAAAGGTGAAACGGCAAAGTTGCTCGATGAGTTGGGGGTGAAGTATCGGTTGGTTAAGGGGGTTGGAGATTTGAAAATTTCTCGTCATTCCCGCGCAGGCGGGAATCTAGAGAGTGGATTTTATAATGAAAACAATCTTTGCGCCCTCTGCGATAACTTTGCGCCCTCTGCGGTTAAATTTACCGCAAAGAACGCAGAGGATTCGCAGAGAACGCAAAGGGAATTTCAGATTCAAACAGAAAAAACAACCTCATTTTCACCTTATTCCCCTAAACAAAACAACCTCAGTAGCCAAGCGGTTCCCAATAATGACAACCTCATTACCTTATTAAATCTGGCGGAAGAGAATGAGGTAATTAGGTTAGGTTTATTTGGTGACGACGTGCTACTGAGGTTGTTTAGTAAGAGAAATAAGGTAGAAATGAGGTTAAATGCGTTTGCCAATTTGGAATCTTCCTTCTGGATTCCCGCCTTCGCGGGAATGACGGGAGTAGCGGGAATGACGGGAATGCTTGCCCTCGCTGATGACACCCCACCCGCCGACGAAATCCTCATCATCGGCAAGAACGCTCTCGACCTCACCGGCGATGGCTTCGACCTCTCGAACGTTCCCGACGGTATGCGAGTCATCGTCTTTGAACAGACCGCCGAAGTGCTGGAAAAACGACTCGGCTTCCGCACCGCCGAATATGGACTGCGAAAAGTCTTTCGGCGAGTCGCAGACCATCCGCTATTGAAAAACATCACCGACGACAACCTTCGGGACTGGCGAGGTTCGGCAACGCTCTTGCCGGAGCGATTGGAATACACGACGAACGAGCAGGTGTTCAATGGCGTGCCGACGGTCGAGTGGTGCGGCATTACGGTTCCGCGAGTGTGGCGGTGCGGCAATCGCGGCAATGTGGCGAGCGTGCTGATCGAAAAGCCGACGTGCGGCGATTTCCTGCCGATTCTCGACGGCGGTTTCTCGCTGCAATACTCTCCGCTGATGGAATACCGACACGGCAAAGGAATGATCCTCTTCTGCCAAATGGACGTGACCGCTCGCACCGAGAACGACCCCGCCGCAACGCATCTCGTCGGCAACATCTTGCGGTATGTCAACGAGTGGAAGGGGGAAGAGAAGTGGAAGACGGTATTCATTGGTATGGCAAAGGAGAAGGAATTTTTAGAAAAAATTGGTGTTCCTTTTAATGTTAAAGACGGCACTCCAATATCGGAAAAAAGTGTTGTTGTTTTTGGACCACGCGGTCTCAATGGCGGCACTGAATTCAGCGATAATATTCGGCTTCTGGCTATCGGTTTAAGTGAGAACGAATTGAAAAGGACTTTTCTCCCTTTACCGGGTATCAACAACGTTACCGTCAAAGAAGCCGAACACATCTCGACGTACTTCGATCCTCAAAAAATGGATTCACCGTTAAGAGGCATTGGACCGGCGGACGTACACAATCGTGTCCCGAAAAATTATCCCCTGATTACCGACGAAAAAATCGCCGTAGGCAACGGTATTCTCGGCGTTGCGGACGAGGGACGCACGGTCATTTTCGGCATGGCACCGTGGCAGTTCGCTTCGGACAAGCAGAGTGAGAAGCGGACGTTCCGCCGCAGTGCGTTTGTCTTGGCGAGGCTTTTGGGCAACATGAATGTCGATCTCCGCACGCCGCTGCCGGAGCGTTTCAGTGGTGCGGTGGGCAAGGACGAAAAGCGTTGGCTGACGGGATTGTATCTGGACGAACCGGAAGAATGGGACGATCCCTATCGGTTCTTCCGCTGGTGAGAGCCGCCGACTGTGTCGGCGAAGAGCGGCGGACGTATCAAGCCATAACAATTTTAGAGAGTGTTGCAAAATAATACACTTTTTGCAACATTAGACACAATTTGTATTATTTTGCGCTTATTGCACTTGCCTACTTTAATGTCACATATTTATCTGAATGCTTTATTTATGCTGAAAACCCCTTTATTACAATCGTTTTTCGTCAAAAAAATTAGAAAAAACATTTTTTTGTGACTTTGGCACAATAATTGCTGAATTATTAACGATATGGCATAGCGGAAGGCGGTATGCCTTTCAAAGCGTTGCAGAAAGAGTTGCATCGAATAACAATCGTATTTCCGTAAGTTCGGAAGAAAGGAGTAAAAAATGTCAAAAATTGTACAGTCCCTTAAATTAGGCAGAGTTTTTGTGGGACTTATTCTCGTCGTGTCATTGCTCGCGGCAGTGCCTGCCAAAGCGGAGATCGTTCCCGGCGTGGATAGCGGTCTGTGGAAAGAACTTGCAGATATTGGAACCTACACACAGGGTGAATTTACCGTTAGGATTCCTCTTGCAGAAATATCGTTAAGCGGTTGGGAAAATGGAGTGTATTCCGGTGAGTACACGAATTTCTATATTGCGTTTACGGGAACAGGAAGTCAAGGTTTCAGCAACATAAAAGTCGGTACCAATGTGGACGAAGCCTTGTACGGCAGTGTATTCGCAAGCGATGTGTTCAGCGCATACTTTGAGGATGGAACCTATTACGTCTCTGGTTTCTATGACTACTGGCAAGAAACGGGGAGTATTTGGTTCAATTTTTCCGACACTGGCGTTAAAGATTGGGCAGGTAAACTTTACGGAGTAACCGAAACCGCCGTTCCCGAACCCGCGACGCTTGCCGTTCTAGGACTCGGATTGGCAGGACTCGGATTAACCCGTCGCCGACGCGTGAAGTAAAAATGAATTAGGCAGTGTCCCCCAAAAAATACATGGGATGCCTTGCCTCTGAATTCTTTATTGCTCCCTGTGGTTAAGTATGATCGTTGGGAAGATAAAGAATACAGAGGCGTTTTTGCTTGAGGACATCACTCTTCCAATGTCCAAATGCGGGCGGTATTGTCATTGCTTGTCGTTGCAATTTTCTTACCATCTGGCGAAAAGACGGCAGATAAAACGAAATTCGTATGCCCCTGTAATGTCCGCTGTTCCTCTCCCGACTCAACGTCCCAAATGCGAACGGTCTGATCGTCGCTTGCCGTTACGATTTTTTTGCCGTCCGGCGAAAACGCGGCAGACTGCACCCAATCGTGATGCCCTTCCAACCAGTGCAACTTCCTTCCCGATTCGGCATCCCAAACGATGGCAATGCAGTCATCGCTTGCCGTTACGATTTTCTTGCTGTCAGGGGAAAAGGCGGCATGGCGAACCCAGTCCGTATGCCCAGTCAGTTTTCGCAACTCTTTTCCCGACTCGGCATCCCAAATGATGGCGGTTTCGTCATTGCTTGCTGTTACGATTTTCTTGCCGTCAGGGGAAAAGAGAGCAGAATTGATCCACCCCTGATGTCCTTCCAACCGCGAAAAGAGGGCAGACCAGAACTCGTGTGTATTTTTCAACCCATGCAATTTTTTTCCTGATTCGGCATCCCTGATGATGACGACGTTTTCATCACCGACCGTAACGATTTTCTTTCCGTCGGGGGAAAAGGCGGCGAATTGAACCCAGACGGTATGTTCGGTTATTTTTTGTAACTCTTTTCCCGACTCGGCATCCCAAATGCGAGCAGTGCAGTCATCGCTTGCGGTAATGATTTTTTTTCCGTCAGGGGAAAAGAAAGCGGAATTGACACATGCCGAATGTTCTTCGAGTTTTTGTAATTCCTTTCCCGACTCGGCATCCCAAATGACGGCGGTTCCGTCATCGCTTGCGGTAACGATTTTCTTTCCGTCGGGAGAGAAGGCGGCGGAACGGATGGTGTCCGTATGTCCTCCGAGTTCAATAAAGGGAGTCTCCGTCGCTTGAAGATAACTGACGAACACAAACAGAATGAATGTAATGGAAAACAGGTTTTTCATGGGAATAATTCTGCAATAGATGCCGAAACGCCGGGTTATTATACCGATATTTTTGTTTTCCGTCAAATGTCGTGATGTGCAAACAGACGATAACCGCCGTTTTGCTTTACTTTTTCATCACCTCGACAATCCCCGCAAGCGATGCTTCGTTCGCCTCTCGTTGCGGCGGAAAACCCAATTCGCAAAGCGTCTGCGAAGTAATCGGACTGATACTGACAAGCGACGTTTGCCGAAGCGACTCGCCAAACATCTTGACCAACGATTTTGCGATTGCCGAACTCGTTACCGTTACAAAATCAATACCGCCGCTTTGCATCAATTCGACGATCTGCGGTTCAGGAAGAGTGCGATCTTCACTACGATAGACCGCTATTTCGGTAACAGTGCCGCCCGACTCGGTCAACAACCGCCGGAGAACATCCCGACCGCGATTTGCCCTAATGGACAAAAAACGTTTTCTTTGTTTTGCTTCCGGTAACAATACTTCCGCAAGACCTTCCGCCGTAAACGTTTCGGGAACAATATCCGCATGGTGACCGGTGCGCTGAAACAAGGTGACATCCGTGCTGTTACCAACAACCGCAATACGCTCTCCTACGTTCGCAACGCGTAAATCCTCCATCCGATCAAAAAAAGAATGTACACCATTACTGCTCGAAAAAATCAGCCAATCGAAATGACCGTTGCAAAGTTTTTGGATGGCATCGTCCGTTTCCGTCCAAGATTCCGGCGGCAAAATATCGATCACAGGTTGCACCAATACGCGATAACCGAGGGCTTCCAACTCGCTTTTCACAGGTTCGGCTTGGTGTGCCGCCCGGGTCAGCAATATCGACGGTTTTTTGAGCCGTTTCATCATTTTTGCGGTCAAATTTTGGAGCGATTTGTCCAAGTGCTTGATGGTACGAACATCGACATTTCGTTGCGGCAGAACGACGAAATCGAAACCGCTGGGCAATGCGTATTGGGATGTCCGAAAGGCTTCGCGGATAAGCCGTTTCCATTGGTTGCGGATGACGGCATTGCCGACTTTTTTGGAAACAGAAAGTCCCAATCGACAATATGGCAAGTCGTTCGGAGCGGCAAACAGCATGAGCGAGTCATCGGCGGCGGAACATCGGGCGGCGAACACGCGTTGAAATTGTTCAGTATTGCGAAGCCGTGAAGATTTTGGAAAACGGTTATCCATACAGGAGAATCCTATACTGACAACGAATGTTTTGCAAGCGACTCTTCTTTTCCTCTTGATTCGCACGCAGAAAAATCTTTTGTCTCTCCACCGGTTACCAAATTGTCAAACAAAATTTCCAAACATCCGTCGCCGATCTGTTCGAAAAACAATATCACGGCACCCTCTGCAATAACGCCATTTTCATCAACATTTTGGACAAACTTGTTAACGGAGTGACACACCTACTGGTTCGGTTTGTATCCATCTTGCAAAAGTCCTAACAATTTGTTACACTACACGTCATCCCCATTTAACCGCAAATGCCAATTTGCACGTACAATGCTATGAAAACAACAAATCATTTTCGTTCCGGCTTTACGCTGATAGAAATCCTTATTGTGGTTGCCATCATCCTCGGACTCTTTGCAATCATACTTCCCATCGCCAACAATCAACTTAAAAGTTGGCGGGTTTCACAGGTTAAATTGCGTATCCAACAGATTTCAGGCGCACTGGAACAGTACCAAACCGACAATCGAGTCTATCCGACGAATGAGCAGGGACTTTACGCCCTTGCTTTCGTTCCCGACCGAATGTTCACCTCTACCACACCCGGAAATATACCGGGACCCGGACCCTTCGACCCCAACAGTACCGGCGGAAGTCAGTCCGCCGGTAGCGAATTGCTCAATCAACCCAGCCAGTTTGGTCAACCGATCGATTCTACCGGGACATCTCTACCGAACAGTCCAATGCCCGGAACTGATCCCAATACCGGGATGCCCATACAAGGGGGGGCATTGACCGATCCCATTACCGGGCAACTTTTGCCTGACCAGACGGGAGGTTCTTCGGTCATCGGCGGACTGGGAACGACCGCTTGGACGTATCCGTACCACAATCCTCAACTTTATACGCAACAGCAGAAGCGTCCCGCCCCGTACATTCAGGACAAATACCTGTTAGACCCGTGGGGAACCCCTTATCGGTACGACAATTCCCGACAATATTACGGTCTCAATATGACGGGAACGGACATGCCGGCAGTTTGGTCAGCGGGTCCTGACAAAGTTGACGGTACGCCGGACGACATTCTCGGCTGGGATGCGGACGAGGCGGAGCAGTTGATTGCCGCTCATGTGGCGCAGGTGCAACGGGCGCAACAATCGGGTATGATGCCCACCAACCCGACAAATATGCCGACGCAGGGATACGATCCGAATAACCCGATGGGACAACAATTTGATTTGATGAATCCGAACCCGATACAACCGGGTCCGATACAACCGGGACCGATACAACCGGGTCCGATACAACCGGGACCGATACAACCGGGACCGATACAACCGGGTCCGATACAACCGGGACCGATACAACCGGGACCGATACAACCGGGACAGCAGTTTGGTTTTTGATATTTTCGTAGCGGTGGGGTGATTGTCGAACAATCGCCGAATTTTGTGATGTCAACACATCTCTTTTATTAACCGTTTTAGCACGCTGAAGCGGTTAAAATGCAAAGTTGTTTTGAACGAAACCAACGATGACACCCGAACTCCTTTCCCCGGCGGGCTCCGAAGAATGTCTGTACGCCGCCATTGAAAACGGTGCCGATGCCGTCTATTTCGGCCTCGCCAAGCCGCATAATTTCAATGCGCGCAGTCGTGCCGAAAACATTGCGCTCGAAAAACTCGGCGATACCATGAACACGCTCCATCGGCGCGGCGTAAAGGGTTATCTGACTCTCAATACGCTCATTCACGTTGACGAATTGCCCGCCGTGGAGTCGTTGCTCCGGGAAGCGATTGCCGCCCAGATCGATGCCGTTATCGTGCAGGACATCGGCGTAGCGGTGTTAGCCCGGCGACTCTGTCCTGACTTGCCGTTGCATGCTTCGACGCAAATGAGTCTGACTTCTGCTACTTCCATTGAACTTGCTGCCACGCTGGGAATTCGCCGAGTGATTTTGCCGCGAGAACTCTCGATCAAGCAAATCGGTGAACTGCGGCGAAGTACCGAGGTCGAACTCGAATGTTTCATTCATGGGGCATTATGCATCAGTTATTCCGGTCAATGTTACGCCAGTCTCGGTCTCGGCGGTCGCAGTGCTAATCGGGGATGCTGTGCCCAACCGTGCCGATTGCCCTATTCCGTTGTGCAGACGGATACGAAACAGAAGCCGATTTTGAGTCCGCACGATTTTGCCGCTCTTCCGCTTTTGCCGAAGTTGATCGCCACTGGGATTCACGCTTTCAAAATCGAGGGTCGGCTCAAACCGCCGGAGTACGTTGCCGAGGTAACGAGGGTCTATCGGGAAGCAATCGATCATTTTGTTGGCAGAGTACCGGCTACATGACGACGCAGTGCCGATGCCGTGAAAATAATCGGATATAAATCTTCGTAGTACCACAGTTTCGCAAAATACAAACCTATCGGCGAGGCTTCCAAAAAGCGATCCGACTCGACCGCCTCTACAAGCCAGTGTAGTCCGCGATGATACGCAGATGAGACATCTTTTTCGTCACCCCCGCGCAGGCGGTGGTCTAGAGAGTTGATGTTCACGTCTAACGTCTGGATTCCCGCTTTCGCGGGAATGACGGAAGTTGCCCCCATATGTGCCGAGAGTGCTTCCACGACCACTGCCGTTTCTTCGACGCTGTTGCCCCAACTACCATCGACATTTTGGCTGGCAATCAGATACCGCAAACCGTTGAACGTCATCGCATGTTCCTTTTTCGTTTCGGCAAGAGCGAGCAAAACCTTCGCAGTGCCGTAATACGGATTGACATCGTCGGGCATCGTTTGATTGCCGAACCAAAGGGGAAACCAACTGCCGTTTTTCTGTTGCGTGCGTTCGAGAAAGGCAAACATCCGCTCTTCGGCTCGGAGCATTTTATTTTTCAATAAGTCAATTCTTCTGCCGTCTGCCGTCTGCTGTCTGCCGTCTAATTTTTTCCGCCACACTTGAAATGCCCTAATTACATGTGCAGTAATGTCGGTACTGCTTTGGTCGAACGGCAACATTCCCCAGCCTTGACAGAACGTTGGAATACCGCCGTCCCAGTTTTGCAGGGCTAAAAGCCAACGGATACCAGCGATAACGGACGAGATCGGCGATGCAGTAGCCTGCACTCTTTCGCCGTCGGGGTGGTTGTTGGTATTATTGTGGAAGTTTGTTTTTTTGGATCGAATCATGAGCAGTGTCAATCGTTCTCTTTCATTCATTATACCTTTTTGTTGCCTCTGTGTGATCGTTGAGAATGTATGGTAAAATAGTGGCATGGATTTTCTTAATGGGATCAATTCACTTACGTTAATCTTTGTAACGCTTTGCGTTTTTGCGATAGCCTATCGTTTTTACGCACTGTGGATTGCCACACGGGTATTGAACATTGATCCGCAGCGTCCCACACCAGCAGTGGAATTTGCCGACGGTCACGATTACGTCAAGACCAACAAGTACGTTCTTTTCGGTCATCATTTTGCAGCCATTTCTGCGGCGGGTCCATTACTCGGTCCCGTCCTTGCGGCACAATTTGGTTTTTTGCCCGGCTACCTCTGGATTCTCATCGGTTGCGTGCTTGGCGGAGCAGTCCACGATATGGTCGCCCTCTTTGCGTCAGTACGCTATCGTGGAAAAAGTTTAGCCGCCATTGCTCTTGCCGAAACCGGTACATTCACGGGGCGTATTGCCTTCGTTGCCATTCTTTTCATTCTCGTTTTGACGCTTGCCGGTCTTTCGATTGCCGTCGTCAATGCGCTACACGATAGTCCATGGGGAACGTTCACCGTTTTTGCGACTATTCCGATTGCCATGCTGATGGGGGGCTATCTCTATTTCCGTCCCGGACACGTTGGAAGAGCAACGGCGGTCGGTGTTTCCTTGCTGATTGCCGCCATCATTGCTGGTCCCTATGTTGCAGCTCATCCTGTTTTGCGGCACTTTTTTGAACTCGACCGAAACACTCTTGCCATTGCCGTTCCAATTTACGGATTACTGGCATCGTTGCTTCCGATATGGCTCTTGCTTTGTCCGCGAGATTATCTTTCAACTTTTTTGAAAATCGGCACCATTGCCGCTCTGACGTTCGGTCTTTTTTTTCTGCGTCCGACACTTCAAATGCCAGCGGTTACGGAATTTATCCACGGCGGCGGTCCTATCATTGGCGGGCCGGTTTTCCCTTTCATTTGCATTACGATTGCGTGCGGTGCCATCAGCGGTTTTCATGCCATCGTCGCATCGGGAACGACTCCCAAAATGATTGCCAGTGAGCGAGAGATTCCCTTCATTGGCTACGGTGCCATGTTGACCGAAGGTTTTGTGGCTGTCATCGCTTTGATAGCGGCATGCGTGTTAGTTCCTGCCGATTATTTTGCGATCAATTCACCGTCCAAAGAAGTGTTCGATGCATTGGGTATGACCGTTCAGGAGTTGCCTCGATTGGCAACAGAAGTTCAGGAAAACATCGAATTCCGACCGGGCGGAGCCGTGTCACTTGCCGTTGGAATGGCGTATATTTTTTCGTCTATTCCCTTTTTAGAAAAACTGATGGCGTATTGGTATCACTTTGCCATCATGTTTGAAGCGGTGTTTATCCTAACCGCCGTCGATGCGGGCACTCGTATCGGTCGGCTCTTTTTGCAGGAAATGATCGGCAAGGTTATTCCAAAGTTTGCGGACATCCATTGGGTGCCGGGCATTATCATCACGAGTTGCCTTTTCACCGGTGCGTGGGGCTATTTGCAATATACAGGGGACATTAAGGCAATTTGGCCCCTATTTGGATTGAGCAATCAACTACTGGCGACATGTACATTATGTATTTTAACGTGCATGTTGATTCGACTGGGCAAAGTGCGTTATTGTTGGATTACGGCGGTGCCGGGCGTGTTTATGGTTTGCATTACGATGTGGGCAGGTTACTTGCAGATCATGCAGTATTTACCGAAAGGTGATTATCTTCTGGCAACACTTGCGGCGGTGGCGATGGGGTTGGTCGTGATCATTTTGTTCGGAGCGATTGGACACTGCGGAAACGAAATGGTCTTCAAGAAAAAACATCGTTAATAAAGTCCATCGCATCATCTGTTTTACGAACACAGCAATTTTTACACATTCTCACGATTCTCGTTCTTTCCCCGAAAATTGCTCTTCTTTCCTTTGCAAAAAATTGCTACAATAGATACCGTTCGACAATGATAATTTTGAGAATCTCTTTGTGTCCTTCGTGTCTTTGTGGTTCAGTTCAATTTAACCACAAAGACACAAAGAGCACAAAGGAAAATATCCGTCTTTTAACATCGCATCATCCATGAATATTCGCATCCCTTTCATGATCGTATTGCTCGCCGGACTCACCGGAGGGCTTGCATCCTCCGCTCTTGCACAAACCCTCACCCAAAAGGAGGAACTCCTCGACAAAGCCCAAGCCGCTCTGCTCTGGTTCAGGGAACTCGGAACAGAAATCGACCAAAATCGAGTACCGTCGAAAACCTATTGGGAACAAATCACGCCGATTGAACTCATTCAAGCCGCCGCTCTGTTGCACGATTTACGGCAAGCCGAACAATCCGACCTTGCCGAAAGGCTTTTGCTCATTCTCCCTTTTTACAAACTGACTCCCGAAGAGTCCTTTGAAGTTTATGACCTTCTCGGCGATGCCATTTTGTTTGAACTCGGCGACATAAGCACTGCCGCCCTGATGAGAATCCCTGCCGACGCAAGCGATTTCCGAAAAAATATGCTGAATAATGCCGAAAAGGTCGTGCTCTATCGAGAACCCGAAACGGCACTCGAAGTCATGAAAGCGGTTGATGTCCTTTCTGTAACCGGTCGTCCCGTGTTAGTTCGGCACTATCTCCGCAAGTATTTAGCCGGTACTCCGGCGGCAACTCCCGAAGAGTCGGCGAAAATTGTCGAGACCATTGGCACGCAAAAGTTGATGCAACTGGCTATTCATCCCGACTTCGTACCGCTCGGCAAGGAAGCGGTTGCCAAAATCATTGACGAGGCAAAGAAGCACTGGCAAGATGACGAAAGAATTGCCGAAGCACTCAAAGAAACGAATTGGTTTGACCACCCCGCCCTATCGGGCACCCCTCCAAGGGAGGGGAATAATTCCCCTCCTGTGGAGGGGGTAGGGGGTGGTTCCCCCCGCATCCGTCCCGAAGCGTTACCCGCCTTGCAGGTATTATGGAAGGGCGATCTCCTTTCCGTGCAGCAGGTTTTCGACAAATTGGCAACCCTCGAAGACGAAAAGGAAGCCGACGAACTGACGGCAATCCTCCTGTCGCTGCGACCCGATATGAAGGAAGCACTCGCCGCCGCTCTGATGAGCAAGAATCTGAAACTGCGATTTCTTGCGACACGCGGTCTTGCGGCATCGGTTACGCCGCAGGAAAGTTTTTTGCTCTATCCGTTTTTGTTCAATGACGACATTCCCGAATCGGAAAAAGACACGATAAGAAACATCGTGAAACAACGGCGTATTGTCATCCCCAATCGGGAACAAGCCGCCGCAATTTTGTTCCAGCGAGGAGAGGACTATTTTGAACGTCGCCGACCGCTACGTACTGATGCCGAAGGAAAGGTCTCCATTTGGAGTTTGGAAAATGATGAAAGCGGCATTGATAGTATCAAACAAGAGTGGCATGGCATCGAAACCGCCTACTTATATTTTGCGTACTATTACAACACGCAAAGTTGCCTCACAGCGTCGGAATCCTCCGCAAACTATGATCGCTATCAATGGACTGAATTCATTTTGGGTATGGAACTCTGCAAGGGTGAGATACCATTTCATGTTAAAGACGATGCGGAAAGAGAGACACTTTTCCAAATGAGTCTCGATAAAAATTGTTTTTACGCAGCAGCGGCTCTCGTTCGCGATTTCAGTAGATCAGACAGTACCGATTTTCTGAAATCCACCAACGGCAAGCCGCGAGTATTAGTACAGGCGACTGCTTCCAAAAATCGCAGTGTCCGTTTTGCGGCATTGGAAGCGATTATGGAATTAACGGCGACACAGTCGCCGGCTCTCGAACCCTTTGCCGGTTCGTCTCTCGTTGCGGAGGCACTCGTTTGGTTTTCCAAGTCGGATGGGGAAAGCGTGGCACTTTCGGGACATCCGCAGATGGCAGTTGCCAATCAAACGGCAAGTCTGCTGCTGGGCGGCGGATACAAAACCGATGTGGCGGTCTCGTGCCGGGAACTTTTTCAGAAAGCCGCCGCTTCGCCCGATGTGGAATTGATCTTCGTCGATGCCCGAACGGCGCAACCGCCGGTTGCCGAATTCGTGCAAGCCATGCGGCAGGATGCCCGAACCGCCGAAATACCGATTGCCATTTTGAGCGGTAACCACCCCGCCCTATCGGGCACCCCTCCAAGGGAGGGGAATGCGCGTAATTCCCCTCCTGTGGAGGGGCAGGGGTGGTCGCTCTTGCGCCGCAACACGATGACGCAGTTCGACCGACGCAGTCCCGACAGTCCGTTCCGCACTTCGCTTTCGCTGACGTATCCGCGTGTGGCAGATGAGAAGTCGGCGTTGTGGGTGGTTAACGATCTGCTTGAAAAAACGGGTGTCCGCTCAAATTCCCCTCCTGTGGAGGGGTGGCATTTTGCGCAGCAAAATGACGGGGTGGTTCCTGACGCACCAATGACCACCCCGCCGCTGCGCGGCACCCCTCCACGGGAGGGGAATGTGCGTCTTGAACAAGCAAAACAAGCACTTGGTTGGCTTCGTGAAATCAAATTAGCAGAATTGGAGTCGGGACAAAAGATTTACCATTTCGACGATTTCGATGCTGTTGTGTTGAATGCGTTGCACAGCGAGCGTCGGGTTGTAGAAGGTTTGGCACTGGCAACAGTGGTCAAGTCGGCGGCATTGCAATCGGCAATTTACGACTTGGCGGCGAATGCGGTCTATCCGATGGCACTGCGAAATCAGGCGGGCGATGCTTTTGAACAAAGCGTGGAACGTTTCGGCATTTTGTTGCGCGGCGCACAGATTCAGCGTCTCTATGACCGGTACAATCAGAGCGAACACGAAGAGAAGGAATCGCAGGAACTGTTGGGGCGATTGCTCGATGCGGTGGAACGCAAAGCGGGGAAGTAAACCGTCGCTTGCGTTTTTGTTTTGCTTGGGCGTGAACCCATCGCAAAAATGCTCTTGCCTCGTATCCGAAAAAAAACTACAATTCCCCGATGGTTTTACGTATTACCGGAATGAATACTCGCTTTTTCCTCGCTGCCGTCTTGTGCTTGCTCCTGATCCCTTCAGGAGCAGGACAGGAATTGGTGCATTTTCCCACCGAAGAGTCGGTCTGGGGAAATCCCTATCCCGGCTTGGGAAACGTCAGTCCCAGTGCGATCAACCCTTATTCCTCCCTTTCCCCTGCGATGCCCCCCTCCGTAACGCTGTACGCCAACGACTATGGAACGGAAAACTATTCGGAATTGCTACCGACCACTCGATCTACCGAACTGTATCTCTCTCGCTTTCCGAGTAAAAAACGAACCGGCATTTTTCAGAAGGTCAATTTCAACACGCTCTGGACACCCCGGAATGGCTCCAAAGGGTTGGGGATGACCGAACTTGATCTCTCGGCAGTGTTTGCCGTACCGATGCCGACACCTGATTCTCCTCTCGTATTGACACCGAAGTTTTCGACAACGTTTTTCGATTCCAAACAGTGGGGAAGCGAAACGTTCTATACGACCGGACTCGGTATGTTGTGGATTCATCCGATTGCCAAGGACAAATTGACGCTTCACCTCGGAGCGAGCGTCCTTTACAGCGGCGATTTCCGTGTACGTGCAAGCGAGGCAATGCGCTTTCCCGTCTATGCCGCAGGAATTTGGAATCTCAATCCCCGCACGAAAGTCGTGCTCGGAGTGGTCTATGCCGACCGCCGGGACAGTTATAACTGGTTTCCGATGGCGGGACTCATTTGGACTCCGAACGATGAAATCAGCGTGGAATTGCTCGTACCGCGAATGCGGATTGCTCAACGGGTGCATTGGTTTGACTCCGCCGGAGAAGATTGGCTTTACACCGCCTTTGAATTCGGTAGCGGGTCATGGGGAAGCGAATATGCCGACGGCAGATTTGAATATCGGGATTTGCGATTTCTGTTGGGATACGAACGTCGAACCCGCTTCGGCTTGACGTTCGGTTTGGAAGTCGGGTACATGTTTGACCGGAATGTGGAATCAGAGATGTATGGCAATGACCGAACAGAAGATTGCGTTTTTCTGCGTCTGCGGACTTCATATTGACAGCAGATTGCCATTGGCAGTCTCCTTTATCATTAGCCCGGATAATTCATAGGGCGTTATGTTTCAAAATTGGTCGTTGTGGTAAAATGTTGCTACAAAACAAGTTACAGAGCAACTGCAACACACATCACTCGCAAACGACCAAAACACAGTGTAACCTGCCCCACTCTCCGCAACTGTCTGTCGGTTACTAAAAATGTTTAGTTCAGTGAAAGAACGCCGGTTTATCCGAAAAGTTCTTCACTTCCAAGCACTCGAATATCCCGCTTTTGCAATGCGTCACAGGCAGCATCGGGATCGTTGAAACGGAATACGATAACCGCACTGTCCGCAATGTCTCTTCCTTGTTTTGCGAGTCCGATTCGTTGTGAAAAACCGTACATATACTCGATATTCAAATTGGCATCGTCGAGGACATCGAGAATATCTGCCAGTCCGCCGGGACGATGACCGACCGCAAGAGCAATGACATCCGAGATACGAACGATCACACCATTTTCTTCAAAAACCTTTTTTGCACGTTCCCATTCTTTGACGAGAATACGAAGGATTCCAAACTGTTCTGTATCGGCAAGAGCCATCGTTTCGATGTTGATGCCGTTTTCCGCAAGTGTTCGGCAGGCTTTCCGCACATTACCCGGCTTGTTTTCCAAAAACAGCGAAAGTTGTTTTAGTCTCATAGTTTTTCCCTGGCAGAACGTATCGACGGTAACAAACGTGTACTCCGAGTCTATCCTTTTTCGCCAGCATGTGCAAGTCGGTAAGTAAATTTATCTATAGGGAACCTCTAAAAACTCGTTAAATTTTTGGTAGTCCTCGACAGATGGGAAAAAGTTGATAGGCTCTCTGGCATGATCTATGGGTAAATATGGCATCCAATTTCGTTGTTTTCAAACATCCGCTCCGGCTCCCAGCGGTCAAGGGGGCTTCC
>Ga0082212_10005290_pt1 | contig 17633 bp, 16 predicted proteins | sample TergutNt197P3_FD_71548 | JGI IMG/M metagenome (GOLD analysis project Ga0082212, IMG submission 71548) | Neocapritermes taracua P3 segment gut microbial communities from Petit-Saut dam, French Guiana - Nt197 P3 | ecosystem: Host-associated > Arthropoda: Insects > Digestive system > Gut ... | reverse complement strand
AATTCCACTTGGTATGTGATAAGCTTTGGTTGTCCATTATGGATGTCCTCCTCTGATTTTGGCTTTGGTTTGCGATGCCATTGTCAATTCTATCAGAGGAGGAGTTGTTATCATATGTATCGCGTCCGCTTATCTATTCTCCCGCGCCTTGCGCGGGGCTTAATCTTGAGTTATATTTCCTGCAGTTCGCATAACCGCAATAGAAAGACCACAAAGCCTGGCATTGCCCAATATTAAACTAAAATTTGGCAATGCCAGGCTCTAAAAATACCGCAGTTAAAATAGCAAACGGCTACTCATATCCCCATACATTGTTTTTCAACATTCCCAAATACCTTCTGTTTTTTAAAGCTATGGCAATCATTAACAAAAATGCGATATGCAACAGCACAGCGGAATATTGGCCGGTTATTAGGCACAGCAAAGCGTCAACGCTATAAATGGCAAAACACAGGGTATACTGGAATTTTGAGCTGCCTAGTATTGAAAGGATTGAGGAGGCTACGAATGAAAATATACATAGGCCAAAAGATGCGTAAAACACAAATCCCAGTACCATATTGCCTTGGGCTGATTTTTCATACCCATACGAATAGAACAAATCAAGGATGTGCATGTTGAACGCCCCAATTGACTTGTCCACATTGAAAAGGAGCAATCCGGCTTGGATAACGGAAAAAACGGCAATCGCATAAAGCGCTACAGAGAAAATCTTTATTTTTAAAGTGCATGAACGCTTGAGGGATACGTATTCTTGATAATTCATTAAATCATGGCGCAGGATATCCCCGTTTCAACACGGTTATGGGAATGCGCCTCCTCCATATTGAGGTTAATTAATTCTGGGTATAAATGCTTGGAGATCTCTTGACTAGGGCGAAACCTGCATTCAAAAAAACCAATTTCGCCAATACCACCTGGCAGTTGTTTGGGCATGACATGGCTATTGCCCTCCAATGCTGCTCAGCCATGGGTTTGGGCAGCAGGTTTGTGGGCATCCAGAAATCACAAGCTAATCAGTGAACAGGCTTTGCCTTGGCGGTTGTAGCCTAAAAAGCAGCTTGCTATCGGCTGTTTGCCTGTGCCCTTCCAATAAACTTGATTTCTGTCTCAAGCTCAATTTGAAATTTCTCAAAGACTGTTTTTTGGACATGATCTACCAATCTGGCAATATCATTTGTGGTCGCATTTCCTACATTGACTATAAAACCAGAGTGTTTGGGGCTGACCATCGCCCCTCCAATTTGGCAGCCTTTAAGCCCTGCGTCTTCAATAAGTTTGGCCGCATACATGCCTTCTTCTTTTGGGCGTTTGAAAACGCTCCCTGCGCTGGGCAATTCGATGGGCTGCCTTGACCTTCTAGCCTCAGACAATGTGTCCATCAGCTCCTTGATTTTGTTTTGGGGAGCCTTCTCAAGCAAGAATGTTGCACTAAGCACAAGCAAGCCTTTATCAAAAACTGCGCTTGCCCTATATCCAAAATCCATTTGCTCGTTAAGCAAAATACTAGTTTCCATGTTAGGACCAAGCACCTCGACAGACTCGACCACGTCTTTTGCTTCTGTGCCATATGCCCCGGCATTCATACTGACAGCCCCTCCGACAGAGCCTGGTATGCCGAATGCCCATTCCATCTTCGATAATGAAGACTCCAAAGCCCGCATAGACATGCTCTTTAGAGATGCGCCGGACTCGGCATGCATCCTTTGCCCGTCGATGGAGATTGCGCCCATTTTCCGGGTAGAAATGACTGCGCCTTGAATACCCTCGTCAGACACAACAATATTCGTAGCATTGCCGATCACATAGAAAGGGACACCCTCTTCTTTCAAAACTCTGATGCAACTTAGCAACGAGCTCTTGCTAGTTGGCAGCAGGTAGATGTCGGCGAGGCCCCCTGTCTTGAATGACGTGTGCTTGCTCATATGCTCATTGATCCTGACTGTCAAGCCAGGAATTATATGCAGCTTTTCAAACATAAACCCCAATGCTCCCAAAGATGCAATTCACCAACCATTGAATTTCCATCAATGATTCTATTATACCAATTAAAAGCCAAAAAGAATACCTTTCCATGGCGAATCGCTGTGGATGACACTCTGCTAGCGCTTGATTACTAGCTAAATGATCCTTATAGAGCTATAGCAATCGAGTTTAAAAAATTACTAATTTTTTTTGCTTGGCCATCATATATTGGACAAGGCAGGACTACGCAATAAAACCAAAGGGCTTAGAATTATGGATCTGAATTTTGAACCAATTTACAATTTATTCCCAAACAGTGCAGGAGCCAAGCTCAGGGAGATGGATTTTGGAATTATTGAAGAAATCCGCATCCGCGCAGGCAAGGAAATGGAAGTTGTGGCTTCAAACCAGTGTTTTTACATCAAAGAAATATTTGGCCAGGAAGACATCCTCCTAATGCTGCAGAACGGGGCCAAACAATCATTATATGCCCATGCAGAACAGCTTAAGCAAGGTTTTTTGACAATCCAAGGCGGGCACAGGATAGGGGTATGCGGGAGGGTGCACCATTCAAATGGGGTGATCGAGTCAATCGATTCCTACTCATCTTTGAACATTAGGGTTGCACGGCAAATATTGGGAGTATCCAAGGATTTTGTGCGCCTTGCCTTCAATGATGCCCACAAGCCTTGCTCGCTGCTCATCGTCTCTGCGCCAGGGGTTGGCAAGACTACGTTGCTGCGCGATTTGGCGCGGGTTATCTCTGATGGCGGCCACAAAGTCGGCATTGTGGATGAGCGCGGGGAAATCGCGGCTTGCGTCCAAGGCGTTCCAACTTTGGAAGTAGGGATGCGCACAGATGTTATGGACAACTGCCCAAAAGCCGTCGGGATGAGAATGTTGATTCGCTCAATGAGCCCTGAGTTGATAGTAACAGACGAGATTGCAGGCGATGATGACCAAAGCGCAGTCGTCTCGGCAATATCAAGCGGCGTATCTGTTCTTGCCAGTGCGCATGGGTCGACAATTGAAGAGCTTTCATCTCGCCAATACTTGCACGGGATTGTCCAAAACGGGTTATTTGACAGGATTGTGTTTATGGCAAGGGGGCAAGGAGTGGCAATTCCTATGAGGGCTTACGACTCAAAGCTAAGGAGGATTTGAGGATGGCAAAGCATATTGGCTACATATTGATCATGGCAGCGTCATACGCTGTAGGGACATTGATAAGTTCGTCCTATTCGGCTTGCCTGAAAGAAGTTTCAACAATGCGCTCTATAGCTATCGACATTCGAGAAACGATAAAACTGGCGGCTATTCCAATCCATGAGATATTCAAAGCTTATTCCCATGGCGACGACAACCCTTTTATTGAAGCTTTCAAGAATGCGGCTGCCAGCCTTGAGCACGGGCGCGAGAGCGCAAGCCAAGCATTCTCAAGGGAAGTGGGAAAGCTGGCTTTAGACAGCGGCCAAGATGCCTTGCAAGCAATCCTGTCTGTGGGAGAGAGTTTGTCGCTGCCCGACAGGGAGAGGATACTAGCCGCCCTATCCATATCGATAAACCGGCTTGCAGCAGCTGAGGCGGCGGCAAAAGAGACTTTGGAGCAAAAAGGAGCATTGGCTAGAAAGCTATCGTTGGCCGCAGGGGCTTTTATTATTATTCTAATAGTTTAAGAGGAGAAAAGAATGGACATCGACATTATTTTCAAAATTGCAGGCATCGGCATCGTTATTACTGTAGTAAACCAAATCCTGTCAAAGAATGGCAGAGATGACATGGCGACTATGGTCACTGTTGTAGGGGTCATCCTTGTGTTGATCGTTGTTGTTGACATGATAAACAACTTTTTCACAACCGTACGGACACTCTTCCAATTCTAGCAAAGATTACGGAGCGTTTGAAAAATGGATATATTAAAAATTGTAGGCATTGGCATAATAACCCTTGCCCTTTACATTTACCTCAAAGACCAAAACCAGGCGTTTGCGCTTTATGCAACCTTGGCAGGGGGCATAATCATCCTGACTATAGGCTATACATACCTTTCACCCGTAATAGTGGTGATTTATGACTATACCCAGAAAACAACGATAACCAACACACAACTATCCGCAGTCTTCAAAATTATTGGGACCGCTTACCTGGCGCAATTCGCTGCCGACATATGCACTGATGCTGGAAATTCGTCTTTGGCTGGGAAGATTGAAATCTCAGCCAGGTTTATGATCGCCTTCTTTTCTTTGCCTTTGGTTCTCACCCTTTTCGAGTACATCTCGTCAATTATCTAGCAAACTGTTTTTATCTTTTCAGGTTCTAAACAACCAAGCCCCCCAATAATATATACAGGACAAGCAAAGGCGGTCCAATGTGGTGGAATAAATGAAGAAAAAAATCTTTACTGCGCTGATAGTCGCCCTCCTTCTTGCAACCCTTCCCTCCTTTAAAGGAATGGCGAAGGGGACTGTCCAAAGCGAAGGGGTTGGCTCAATAGTTGAGGAGCTTTACAAACAACTTGACAGTGGCTACTTTGACGAGTACACATCAAGGGAGAGTTTTGCGGAAATGTTTGGTTTCTCATCAATCCCAGACTTTCTGCGGGCCTTGCTCAGGGGCGAGTCATCAATCTCCCTGGCCAGCTTCGTCAATGCTGTATTGGCTTCAATAAGGGGACAACTTGGAGATTTGATCAAATTGTGCTTCCAGGTTGTGGCTCTGGCTGCGCTCTGCGGATTGATCTCAAACATGTCCTCCCCAGTTTTCTCTGACGCCATACGGGACAGCACATTTTTCGCTGTCTACCTGGCTCTCGGGACAATTGTGATCAAGGTTTGTTTCGACTCGATAGCCGAGTGCACAAAGGTGGTCTTGGAGCTTGTGGATTTCATGAATGTCGCCACACCTGCATTCCTGGTGCTGCTTGCAGTAAACGGAGGCATACTTACAACCGGCGTCTTGAGCCCCACTCTGTTGATGTTCACAAACTTGACGACCTACATAGTGAACTCATTTGTCCTGCCGGTTATGGGTTTTTCTGTCATTATGCATTTTGTCGAAAATCTGCTTGATGGCATTGATGTGTCTCTTTTCACACAGTTCATTAAGAAAGGGTGCGCCTTTACTTTAGGGATTATGTTCACTTTTTTCTCGGCGGTCATCGCCTTTGAAGGAGTAAGCTTTGGCAGTGTGGACGGTGTTACTGCAAAAGCAGTCAAATATGCCGCAAGCAATTTGATCCCAGTTGTAGGCGGTTTTTTAAGCGGATCCTTGGATACGATTTCCGGTTTTGTGCTTGTCATTAAAAACACAATTGGCATTGTCGGCATGTTAATTGTCGTGTCGATCGCGGCTTCCCCGGTAATCAGCCTGACAATGGTATTCTTTGCGCTTAAAGCCAGCTCGATAATCGTACAGCCATTCGCTGATAAACGTTTCTCGGAATTTGTCGACAATGCAGCCGGGTGCATGTTGTTCATTGACATGTGCGTGCTTGTTGTAGGAATAATGTTTATCATCATAATTGCGTTGTTCTTGATGGCTGGAAGCTACATCACAATGCTGAGGTGAAAAAATGAGGCAATGGGCGACTAACTTGGTGTTCTGTGTAATGACAATGATTCTGCTCGGGTATGTCTCCCCAAGCGGGAAGTATTCAAAACAGGTCAAACTTGCGAGCTCTGTGCTGTTTGTTGCGGCAATACTCATACCAGCCATCAGCTACATCAGCCACGAGTCCTACGACGATGTATTCCTAAGGACATCTTTATACGTGGACGCCACTCGTTTGGATGTATCCATGGAGAGCTCGCAGAATGCTTTTAACAACATGATCTTAATTAGCTACAAGTCCGATTTGGCCAAGTCGATTGAAAATGACCTGCGGGCCAGGATGGGAATTGAATCCAAAGTAAGCTTAGAAATTGACGAGAACCGCAATGGCGAGTCTTTCGGCTCCATTACGTCTGTTAGCATCAAGCCGGCAAGTCCTGTGTCCAACTTTGAGGAAGTTAAAAAAATTATTAACAACTTCTATTCAGTTGATATCGAGAATATTTATATTACGGAAATGGGTGAAAAAAATAATGATTAGCGCACATTTCGGCTTCTTTAAAAAACTTAAGGCCAAAGAAAAAGCCATATTGATTGCATCGCTGGTGTTGTTCGCTGCGCTTGCATACAGCATGGTTGACACTTCAGGCAAAACTGCCAAAAAAACTGCCTCTACACCGCAGTCAAATGCGACAGAGTACAGGAAAAGTGTTGAGGCTGATCTCAAAGCAATCCTTGAAAGCATAGCAGGAGTAGGTAAAGTAGAAGTAATGATCACTGTAGATGGGGAAATTAGAGACGAAATCTTATACAATGAGACAAATTCTTCAACTGCATCAACAGATCCTAGTTCCCGCAGCAGCGAGCAATCATCTAGCATGAAAGAAGCAGTTATGTCAAAGAGAGGTTCTGATACAGTGCCATATTCGCCTGCAAAGACATACCCAAAAGTGATTGGCGTTGTTGTCTCTGCAGAAGGGGCAAATGACGCGACCATCCGGATGTACATTTTGGATGCGGTCAAGTCGCTGTTAGATGTTCCTGCCCACAGGATTTCAGTATTGCCAAAGACAAAGAAAAACTAATTGGAGGGATGATATGTCAATTTTAAAAAAGAAAAATGTGGTACTTGGGTTATTGGTCGCTGCACTCCTTGCCACTAGCTATGTAAACTACACATTTTTTAGCAACAATTCTGCGACTGTTTACGAAGAAGACAATCCGAACAACGCTAAGCTTGTCGACCAACTTGATTTGAGCAGCGTCATTGAAGGAAACGCAAAGGTTAAGGAAGGGTTCTTTAATGAATACCGTATTGAGCGCGAGGCAAGCCGAAGCGAAAACATAGAGATTTTGCAATCTATCGTCTCAAACCCGAACTCAGACAAAGGCGCTATTGACAGCGCGAATGCTGAGCTGGTGAGCTTGGTCAGGCTGACTGAAGCCGAGCGGAATTTGGAAGGCAGCATTAAATCCAAAGGTTTCAATGACTGCATTGTATTTATCAGCGTGGCAAACGCAAGGGTTTTAGTCGATGCTGCAAGTTTGACTGAGCAGCAAGCAGCGCAAATACAATCTATCGTAAGCCAAGAGCTGAGCATTGAGTTGTCAAAGATTGCCATTGCAGCCAGCGGCTTGCAAAAATAAACGAACTTTTATTATTGATAAAGGGGTGCGGCGCATTGCACATCCTGATGGAAGGCTTTTGCCTTCTTTTTTTTATGGAATCCAGCTTTGCCAACTTTTCCAAGCCAGAAATATTAAGCCTCTGGGTTTATGATCATACATTAAACTGCTTTCTGGGTGGAGCGGCTCTCGAATTTGAAAATATATACTTAAAAGACAAATTTATATGTATAATCAATTTCTAATATTTGTTATTATTTAGCGATTTTTAGACTTATATTACGATCGTGTTACATAATATTGCTTGACACAATTTATTTTAGTATAATTTATTTAAACAAAATGAAACTGAGAACACGCCCAATAGGCGGAAACTTGGGCATTTAAGGCACATGCATCAATCTGCATTTTATTTAAAATAGGAGGGGCGCATTCCTCCCCCGCTTTATTGGCTGGCGAGGCGCTTGGCGCCAAGATTTGATGAAAAAACTGCTTGCAATTCTAGCACTTATTGCTATATGGTCATCATTGCATGGATGCGCATCAAGATCCACAGATAACGCAAATGGCAATGGAGCCAATTCCAAAGTTGATATTTTCCAGCTAGACAGTGACGGTTTTATCGAATCTATAAACGATGCCCTTGCCCGGTCTGATTTGGCCTTGTCCTATGATATTGACTCTAAACACACATCAACTTCATTTAACAACTCCCATATCGCCTCTTACGAGTCAGCCGACTCCAGGCTTGATTGCCTGGTCAACAAAGAAGACAAGCTTGTTTCCATAAGGCTTGTCCTCAATGATGGCAAACATGTGGACGAAATTGTGGAAGCTGTGAACATCCTGCTCCATTCGATCCTGTCTGTGGTTGACGAGGGAAGCATAAAGAGCTTGCTTGACGACTTTGAGAAGTACAGGGATCTTAGGATTAGCCAATCAAGCAAGTTTGACAACATCCTGTTTACCTACACTTGGGATGAGTCAGGCAACTTCGAATACACCATTACTCCCGGGGCTGAGCCTCCAAAAGGCTGGAGCAAAGCCGAGAAGTTGAATGCCATGGACTACAGGATACCCGCTGATTGGGAAGAATACTATGTATACCCGGATCTAGGCATTGCCTATATCACACCTAGCGGCTTGACAGTCACTGTCACTTCCAATGAGATCAACCTCAACATGATCAGCCTGATCCTTGAGATCACCCTTGACCAAAACGACCCAGAATCAGTTTTCATATATCTCAAAGCGGATATGATCCAAAATATTGAAACATTGGTGACCGACGACATGCTGGTGCCCGAATACGAGATGCTGGAAACTGTTGTAGCCGGGGCAAGCGCCATTGAAGCCGCATATAGCTTGAGAACAGTTGATGGCGAGCTTGTAAAATCGAACCAGCAAGTATTCTTCATATTTGATAAAAGGCAATACTCGATTTTTGTGTCTAGCGATAAAATCCTTGGTCCAAGCGACCTTAAGCTTTTTAGCGAGTTCAAAGACACAATGAGCCTGAAATAACTGTTGTAAAAAAGGGAACTAGGCGGCAAAAACCGCCGTTCCCTTTTTTATCATGCTCTTCAAACAGCTTGGCAGGATTCACCTGCCTTCGCCGCTAATTAATATGCTTATGCTTTAGAAATGGAGACTACTGCCTTATAGCCATTGATATCCATTTCTTCGCCAACAGAATCGCCGCCAAGCCCTGTTTCTACTGAAAGCACTTCGCTCGAAATATAATTCTCAAACTTGGCCACTGACTCAAGCACAAACCCGCTTGACTGGATCTGCACACGGATACGGTCAGTTATTTCAAGCCCTTTGTTTTTCCTCAACTGCTGGATTTTTGAGACTAGCTCCCTGGCAATGCCTTCGGCTAGCAACTCATCTGAGAGCTCAGTGTTTATCGCTATAAACACTCCCCCATCCACTTGGACATTGAACCCAGGCTTTGCCGAAGTTTTTGCCTCAATATGCTCCTGCATGACAGTAATGGCAGTGCCATCCAGTTCCACCTCGGCACCCCCTTTTTCCAGCTCTGCAAGGAAAGAGTTCGGGTCCTCAAGGTTTTGCAGATATGTTGCAAGAGGTTTGATCAATGCGCCATAAATACGCCCAGATACCCTGTAGTCAGGCTTCAATGAATAGTCCATATACTCAGACAGGTCATTTTGGAACGAAATTTCTTTTGCGTTCAGCTCTTCAAGCACCAATTCCTCAATGCCTTGCATCTTGGCGCAATAAGCGCCATCGACGATTACTTGGGCGATAGGCTGCCTGACTTTAATGCCAGCCTCTTCCCTAGCGCTTCGCCCCATGCTGGTCAGCTGCCTTGCCAGCGCCATCTTTTCCTCAAGCTCCAAGTCGATCAAAGACTCTTCCACTTGCGGGTAATCAGCCAAATGGACCGACTCGTTGCCTGTCAAGCGTGTGTAGATTTCTTCTGCAATATACGGCGCAAATGGGGCTGCTATTCTTGAGACGCCCTCTAGCACGTTGAATGCAGTCAAATACACGCTCTTTTTTGAATCGTCAAGATCATCTGCCCAAAAACGCCGCCTGCAACGCCTAATAAACCAATTTGACAAATCCTCATTAACAAATTCTTGGATTTTGCGCACAGTTCTTGTCATGTCAAATACGTCCATTGATTGGATAACCTCTTTGAGCATCGAATTGTACCTTGAAAGAAGCCATCGGTCAATATCTTGTTGTTGGACATCCTCACTGGCGAAATCCCTTGGGTCAATGCCGTCAGCATTGGCGTACAGCGCAAAAAAGCTGTAGGCGTTCCTGAAAGTTATAAAAAATTTGCTAATTACTTCCTTTAGGCCTTCATCGTCGAACCTTGTCGGCTGCCAAACCGGGGATCCGGCAAGCAAATACCAGCGCAAAGCGTCCGCCCCATATGTCTCAAACATTTCAAAGGGGTCGACTGTGTTGCCCCTGGACTTGCTCATCTTCAAGCCTTCTTTGTCAAGTATCAAATCGTTGACTAGGACCCTCTTGTAAGGGGAATGGCCTGACAAGAAAACGCCGATTGCCATCAACGAGTAAAACCATCCCCTTGTCTGGTCAATGCCTTCACATATAAAATCTGCAGGAAATTGGTCATTCTGCTCAGTTGTGTCGCCAAAGGGGTAATGATATTGGGCAAAAGGCATAGAGCCCGAGTCAAACCAACAGTCAATCACGTCCTTGACGCGCCCCATAGCATTTTGGCATTTCGGGCATTTGATGTGCACATCATCCACAAAAGGCCTGTGCAACTCAATATCAGCCGGGATGTCTTCGATTGACAGTCGGGCGAGTTCTTCGCGCGACCCCACGCTTTGGGCATGGCCGCATTCGCATTTCCAAATATTCAATGGCGTGCCCCAGTACCTATTTCTGGATATCGCCCAGTCTTTCAGGTTCTCAAGCCAATTGCCAAATCTGCCCTCGCCAATGAAAGAGGGATACCACTCTACTTCCTGGTTCGCTTTTATCAATTGGTCTTTATATTGGGTAACAGCAATATACCAGCTTTGCCTTGCATAATACAAAAGAGGTGTTCTGCATCGCCAGCAATGGGGGTAATTATGCTGCATTTTTTGTTTTTTGAACAGCTTTCCATTGGTTTTTAGCCACTCGACTATTTCTTTGTCCGCGTCAATGGCAAACATCCCTTTCCAAGGGGTAGCTGTATAAGCCCCTCTCTCGTCAACCGGGTTTAAGAATGCCAAATTATACTTTTGGGACAGGCTAAAATCGTCTTCACCAAAAGCAGGGGCGCAGTGGACAATGCCTGTGCCGTCTTCAACGGTGACAAAATCTCCGCAGCATACCATGAAGCTTGTTTTGCCGGGCATATCCGCGGTTGAGAGGAATGGCATTAGCTGCTCATACCTGACCCCTTCCAAATCCTTGCCCTTGACAGTCCCAATAATCTCAAAACCTTCGCCAAGCACTTCCCCAGCTTTTTCTGCAGCCAACACATATACAACACCCTCATGTTTGGCGCGGACATAATCGAGATTGGCGTTCACTGCCAAAGCAGTGTTCGAGGCCAATGTCCATGGTGTTGTTGTCCAGACAAGGAAGTACTCATCTTTTCCATCCAATTTGAATTTGACGGTGACAGTCTCTGATGTTATTTCCAAATACCCTTGGGCAACCTCATGGGAAGCAAGCCCGGTTCCGCATCTTGGGCAATACGGGAGGATCTTGTACCCTTCATATATCAAGCCTTCTTTGAAATACTTGTCAAGAATCCACCAGACACTTTCAATATAATTATTGTCCAAGGTGATATAAGGATTGTCCATGTCGATGAAATAACCCATCTTCTCTGTCATTTCACGCCATGTGGCTTCATAAGAAAAGACTGATTCACGGCATTTCTCATTGAAATTAGCAATTCCGTAAGCCTCGATATCTTTTTTCCCGTCAAGTTTCAGGGCTTTTTCAACCTCAATTTCTACAGGAAGTCCATGGGTGTCCCATCCGCCTTTTTTTACGACCCGGTAGCCTTGCATGGTTTTGTACTTGTTGACAGAATCTTTAAGAGCCCGGGCAATGATATGGTGAATGCCCGGGCGGCCATTCGCTGTTGGAGGACCCTCGTAAAAAACCCAGTTCTCGCAATCTTTGCGGGCTTCTGTTGTTTTATTGAGAATGTCAATGCTCTTCCAGTGTTTAGCTATTTCCTTTTCTATTTGAGATACTCGTTCCTTACTGAGTTCTTTGAACGCCATAGGGCTCTCCTTATTGATAGTTTTGCTGTATATAGCTACAAACCTAATTGTTGCACTTTGATGATATTCTAGTAGAATAGCAGCGTTTTGTCAACAAATCAGCTTTACAACGCGCAGAACAGGCAGTTGGCAATAGCAGTAGTTTGCCCTCTTGGCAATTTTTGATATTAAAATTTGACCTAATAATTAATCATTATGCCCATTCAATATGCGCAATCAAGCAGCCAATGGAAATATGATGCCAGTGATATGGTATACTGATGTAGCAAACCAAATTTTTATGGTGGGGATAATAAACATATGCGGAATCGTATGCGAAAGAAACTGTTAAAAGAGGTTGTGATTGGACTTGCGGTAGCATTGGTCACCATCAGCGCTTTTCTTGGGGCAATAATGTTTATACCGGATGAGGATGGCGAGTATCTCTGGAACCCATTCGATTATGCGAAGATAACTGAAGTTGATTACAGGGCAGTTGTTGCCCCGGAAGGCGATGGGCGTATTATTGTCACTGAGCGCCTGACTTTTGATGTGCATGCTATGTCGAATTCCAATCTATATTGGGAGTTATACAGAGACTTATGCGAGGATTATGTGGACGGCCTAAAAGTCGATTACAAAGTAAACTATGTCAAGCGCATATCAAAAGGCGACGAGCCTGATTTTTATTATGAGCAGTCCCCCAAACTGTATTGGTTCGACTCTGATTACACCAGCCACCCACACAGGTGGTTCCACAGCCCTGGGCCTTACAACGAAAGGCTGCGGCAGTACGAATGCGTGCTCTTTTATGTAGAAGGCATTTACCGCGACACAATTATTTTTGAAGTTGGATACGAGATGCGAAATGCCGCTTTGCGTTACGGCGACTCCTCGGAGTTGTATATAACACTTTTCTCAGAAAAGGATGTCAAGAATCTCAAATCTTTTAAAGCCGAGATTTTGTTTCCAAACAACATGATGCCTGAAGACGGGAACTATTTCGCAGCAACTCTTGGGACAAATTCCCAATCATTCCCCTTTGAGGAATCTAGCTCAAGAAATCCGGGCTACAATACTTTTTCCTTTGAGCTAGACCAAAAACAGTTAAAATTCCGGCCGTACAACCAATATATCGAATTCGCGCTGGTCTCATATGGCGACGACAAATATGCATTCACCCAGAATGCGCCAACAAACACTCATAGCAATAGCGACGTGCTAGAAAAGGAAATGGGCGAGCTCGAAAAATACGATGCGCTCGCCAAGAAATTTAGAACAATAAAAATTGCGGCATTCGCTGCCCTTTCTTTAGGCGCATTTTTAGTCGTCAAATTTGCTTTTAGCAAGAACGAACAGATAAAGAAGCGCTACATCCTTTATAGCCCCGCTATCGAAATGGAGTATTTCCGGGACATCCCAAGCGAGCTTGACCCTGTATTCGCAACCAAGCTAGTGTTTTGCAAACACAGGGCGCCAAACGATATCCAAAATGATTATGCGGCTATTGTGCTTAGTTTAATGCACAAACAGTATATTGAGTTTGAAAAACAGTATGGCGACAGCTGGCTTGCCGACAATGTCAGGATAACTGTGAAACACTCGCCGCTGCCTGACGAGCCAAAAGATGGCGAAAACAGCGCCGCGCAAATCCATGGGCTTGGCGAAGAGGGCAATCAAGCAGAAGGCATCGAACTGCTAGATGATGTTTCCACCAACCCTAACCTCCTGTTTGCAGGCAAAAAAAAGCTTACGCCAACAGAGGAGTTGTACTTGAATTTGATCCTGCGCCATGCAACCATTGGAAAGAACGGGTTAATGCAAATCCCGCTGGAAACATTCCAGCAAAAAATCACTGACGATTATGAGCACACCCATTCATTTGTTACCAATGTTCAAAATACCTTGACTGCAATTGGGGTTTCTGATGGCTATTTCCAAAAAGCCCAAATCAATCAGCCAAGAGAAGAGATAGCATGGTTAGCCAGCTTGTTGGGTGTCATAGGCTCATTGGTAATTTTGGTTGGAAACTTGGCAAGCCGCCTTTCCAGGCTTGACCTGGCTTTTGGAGGATTCTGGATTTTGGGCGCAAGTATGATTACAAGCGCTGTTATCCTATATAAAGAGCATTCCAAATTTGTATTGCTGACCCAGTTTGGCGAAGATGAATATGCAAAGTGGCTAGGCCTTTATAATTTCTTGAGCAGCGAAACCCTTATGAATGAGCGCACCGTGGTTGAATTGCCAATTTGGGAAAGCTATTTGATATACGCCACTGCCTTTGGCATTTCCGACAAAGTCATTGAAGCTTTAAAAATAAGGTGCCCAAATCCAGAAGACAGCCCAATTCTTAGGAATAGCTCTTACCCGAGGTCAAGTGGTTTCCGGTCAAGCCATTCTTCCTTCCGCTCATCTGTGCGCTCAGCGTCAGCCTCTTCACGATCTGGGGGGAGTGGCGGTTATGGCGGTGGCGGGAGAGGCGGCGGTGGCGGCGGCGGCGGCCATTGAGCCGCATAAACCATTCGCTTTTGTGAATGAGCGCCTTTGGGATACGGCAGCGCAGATTTGCCTGGATAGCCGGCGTTAGCAAGAATAAGCTGGAGAAAAAAGCAGACCACATTCAATGATAGGACAAGGGATACATCGCCGAACTGGAAGCAGATAAAAAATATACAAGGAGAACGAATAATGACCAATACGAGCAGCACTAACGTTGCTCAAAAGTGGCATTGGACTAAGCAATCGAGGAGCTGCAGGGAACAATTGCCCACTTTGAGCGCCAATTTAGAATCTTAGGGATGTAGGCATCGAAGCAACTCTGAACCCAGTAGAGAACAATGCAATTCAACAGGTTGGCAGTGCTAGATTTATTATATCGAAAAACCAATACAAATTATAACGCACTAAGACTTGTTGGATGGTCATATTGAGATCTCGTCAAAAGTCATATAAATTGTTTTCGAGATATGCTTTTCAGCAATTTTCAGGATGTCTTTATAACCATCAATTTCGTCTGGAAAGAAGATACCCCCTTTGTGTACATTTTTTACCATCCAACAAACAGCTGCTAATGCGGACACTGCCACAGGGGTTATTGTTGGTGTTTGCCAGTAAGAGCCTTTCTCCTTCATATACAAATAGGGCAGTTCTACCCGGTTGCCTACCCAAACTGGGCGAAATTGGTCTCCGGCAAGATAAATCCCTACGTATTCAGTCCCAGATAATATTTTTTCCCTATAAACTATTTCTGCGCGCAATGGATACTCATACCCTCTGATAATGGTTTGCCCATCTGCATTTTCACAGTCAAGTGGTTTTGTGGAATCTGGATTTGGGTATTCATTTACCTTCGCCTTGCTCATGTATTCTGTGGCCAAAGAACATGGCTGGTATAGAAACATGACTGACGGGCGGTAAACAACCTTTCCGTCCAGTATTACTTGAAGACTCTTAGCTATTGATAAAATTTCTTCATGGGGGACTGGAAAGCCAGCAAATGCCCCTTTGGGATAAAATGTGCCCACCCTCACACCGGCAGCAGGTTTCTTATACTCCAAATAGCCATTTTCAACATCAAGATTATTCCAAGCATCTTGAAAATCGGCATCCTCATGGCTTCCAAGAACCATAGCTCCTTCACTTAGCATTTCGAAGAAGAACGAATCGATACACCAAGTGTTCATTAACTCGCCCCTCTTATAGCTGCCATCGATTACTTGCAAATCTATGTCATTTACATGGATTGTTTTGATACCAAGCAATTGGGCCGCTTTATTGAATTCATTTTTTTTGATAAAGCTTTTGAGCTCTTTATTTCTCTTAAATTGGGTTTTGGCAATGTACTCAATAGCTGCCTTTACAAAATGCGAGACCAGCCCCGGGTTGTTGCCATGCTGCAATACTATCGGATGGATGTTTGTATTGCTGTTGTTTTTGTGCTTTTGTATAATATCGTTCAGGTTTTTGCTTTGTTCGAAAATATTCAGCCAATTTTCAGGCCAATCGGCATCCCCGGTATTGAGGTACATTATGTTTTTTTCAGCGCACCAATCACATATGTCTTTTGTGCCAACAGTATCTGCAAAATCCAAGAGCAAATCACCGCTGTCCAAGTACTCTCCAAATACACGGCGAAAATTGTCTTTTGTTATTTCGCAAGCCGCAAAGTTTGCCGCCATGCCCCCAAGATTGATAAAAACGTTAAAATCCTCTTGGTGTCTCGTGATAACAAAGTATTTGTACTCATCAAATTTCACCTCCATGGCGACTTTCTCATAAAAGCTTTTTCCGACAGCGCCAAAGCCAAATTGGAGGATCTTGCCGCCAAATTCCACCATAATAAACTAGCTATCCTTTCTTGCTAAACTTGTCAATTCCAGAGCGCTTCTAATTTTTGCCTGATTGTCCAGAAAGTATTGCATTGATTCTATATTTATAATTACACCGCCATCCGCGTTTTTGTTTGAGAAGTTTCAAATCTTTTGGGAAGGCTGTTTACACGGTTTTCCGGTTTTTATTAATAACCAACAGAAAAATTTCGACAAATATGCCACCAGGACAAAAGCTCAGTCGCATGGCCCCCTGATTCCGCTATTCACAGCCAAATCATTGAGAAACAAACCAGCCTGATATTTGGAATTCTTGGAATTCCACTTGGTTGTGGTGTTTTTTTGCCTTTGAGTGGTCTGCAAACAGGTTTTTAGGTTCTCATCTGCCACAGCAGCAACAGGTTGGATAATTCAACTGCCCATTGCCCTGGCAAGCTGTTCAGAGAGCCTTCTTATAAGAGCCGCAAGCCGCAACTAGGGTATCATTCACAGCTTGTTGTTATCCAAAGCATCGCAGCCTTAGCCTAGTCGACCAGGCTTTTCAAGCCACCGCTTATAGATCCTTGAGCGTATTAACAGTGGGTGGATAACCCTCTTTGGCACCCCAGATCCATTAGTAGTGAAAACATTGATGCCATTGCTTTGGAAATTGAATAGCAGCTTCATCAAATCTCTTTGAACCTTCTCTGCCCTCACAATGATAGTGTTGATTCCATGATCCAAAAAATACTGTGCCGAAGGCATATCCTGACCATACACATCCCAGCTGTTGTCAAAATCAGACGCATCCATTCTGTGCCTATGGGTACGGTTGCTGTCTAGTAAAAAAACAGGAGGCGCGTCAGCTGGCAACTCGATATCAGCTAGCAAGGAACCTCCCCAAGCCAATGCGCTTGCAATTGTGTGGTTGTCTATGAGGGCTTTTGATTCTTGTGGAGGGTTCGTCCCGTTGTATATGGGAATTGGCCGAAATCCAATCTTGGCAAGCGCAATCCCTTCCAAGATTCCGTTATGGGCAGGGAGGTCTAGAATAATGGCTATTCCAGTTTTGGCTTTGTCCACATAACTTATTGGAGGGGCTGAAAACATTGCTACACGTATATCTTTCCAATGTTGGCTGTCTGCAGCCACAAAATGGACAGGTCTTGCCCACTCTACCCATCTTGCCCTGGCTGGAGCCCAAATTTGATAGATTTCTCTTCCAGTCATCCATTTTTTACGCATGATGCCCAAAGTTTTCTATGGGATTGCGCAATCTCCTTGTAAGAATAATAGAAGGACAACATTCATGGATGCATATCCGACTAGTCGCCCAAAGCACCCAAGCTGCCAATAATGCATTGCCCCAATGTTATATAAGAGGATGTTTAGTATCTCCTCAAAAGAACTGAAATAAATGACAATACAAACATTTGGCAAAATGTGCTCAAGTGCCTTTCGCAAACCT
>Ga0082212_10005289_pt1 | contig 17636 bp, 15 predicted proteins | sample TergutNt197P3_FD_71548 | JGI IMG/M metagenome (GOLD analysis project Ga0082212, IMG submission 71548) | Neocapritermes taracua P3 segment gut microbial communities from Petit-Saut dam, French Guiana - Nt197 P3 | ecosystem: Host-associated > Arthropoda: Insects > Digestive system > Gut ... | reverse complement strand
CTGTCTTTTTTGGCTGCTGTGGTTTGTGCTACAATTGTTTTGCAATGGTTCCAGCTGCTCTATCTCCTTTGTGGTTGTAACAAAAGGATAGCATGCATAATGCTGGAATCTATGCTATTAATGACACATTGTGTCGATTCATATTCATAGCCATCAAACTTACGACTCTTCAGTCTAAAACCTGAAGCTGAAAAGGAAGGCCATTTATATGAGCGCTTTTGAAAGGAAACATCCAGATTGTTGTGGAAAGGCCAAGCCCCATTCCTTCGTATAGCGCTTCAGCTTGCTGGTAATATGCTTTGGTTGATTTTAGTATTTGGGCTGGCATCAATATCGTTTTCCATCATGCTCCCTATCTATTCAAAGCATACCTACAAACAGATAATGCATGCTTATTGGCTTTATTTGCAGCCTTATATACATTTGCGCCGCTGAGGCTCCTGCCCACCAGCTTACAGCATATGCCGCCTGCTTTCAGCATACTGTGGTTTGCGTGCTTTAATTGAGCTCCCCATAGGGTGGGCGATAAAGCGAAGCGAATTGTATATGTTAATTCATTGAGAGTATAATACTATCGTACATTCATGCAATAGCTTTTTCAGCATAAATCGCTTTAGCATTTTTATGATTTGCTGCAATGCTTCTTTCATGAATGAAGCCAGTGCATGTGTGATTACGCATAGGCATCTCGTTATAAAATAGGAGCGGTTATGACACGCAGTGATTTTTTTTGGAATTTCTTAATGAGCCTAATGTTCCTTGCATTCTTCGGCTTCTACGTTTTATTGATCGTAATGCTGGCTGCGCCTTCTATTTCATTAGTATACCTTTCGATCTATGTTATTAGCCTTACAGCTTTCGCTGTCTTAAATGGCATATGGGGGTTTTTCAAGCCCAAAAGCCGCAATAGAATCATCTTGGTATCAATGTGCGCAATGGGCTTGCTAATTGCCTCAACCGAATATAGCCGAGTTTATCGAAGCCGTTACAGCGTTCATGATGAATATGACAAGAATACAACATATACGATCAAGCTTAATGAGCCGCTTGAACTGCTAATTACAGAAAATATCCCTATTCTAGATGGCGCAACGGCGCTTCAGCAAGTATATACATCCTTTGCAGCCAATGTATTTAATACGACGGAGTATGCTTTCTATTCGACAACCCCACATGCTTTTGAGCGCCTAATAAACGGAGAAGTCGATATAATCATTGCAGCAGCGCCATCTGAAAGCCAGCTGCAAGCTGCTAAGGATGCTGGAAAAGAGCTTACGCTCACCCCTATCGGGCGTGAGGCATTTGTCTTCTTTGTTAATTCCGAAAATCCTGTTAGCTCATTGTCAATTGACGATATAAAAAGAATTTATTCAGGCAAGTCAACGAACTGGAAAGAGTTTGGAGGCACAAGATCAAGAATAGTGGCATTTCAAAGAAATGAGGGCTCAGGAAGCCAAACAGCCCTTATTTCATTAATGTCCGGCACACGCCTCATGAACGCGCCGAAAGAGTTCTACCAAAGCTCGATGGATGGCATAGTGAGGGCTGTCTCGCAGTACAGAAATTATAAGAATGCTATTGGTTTCTCATTCCTATACTACATTACTGAAATGCAAGATGGCAGCGAAATCAAGCTTTTATCCATTAATGGCGTTTTTCCGAGCAGGCAAAGCATTGCTGACGGATCCTACCCCTTAGCTTCTAGTTTCTACGCTATAACAGCAGGATCAGATAATCCGAACCTTGATGCATTTATTGGCTGGATTATATCAGATCAAGGGCAGTATATCATTACAGAAGCTGGCTATACTCCACTTCAGGCACAAACAGAGTAGATATTTTAGTGCGCTGGCAGAGCAAAATTCGAATCATTCTGGCGCTGCCCACTAAAAGGCACTCTGAATATCACAACAGCTGAAAGTGGCTGGCATGGCACTGAGAACAATAAACTCTTGATGAATTGCAGCATATGCATCCAAGCAACATATTTTTTGCCAAAAACTGCAGCTCAAAAAACCACGCAGTCTTCTTCAGGCTCGAAAAATTCATACTGGGCAAAAGCATATTTTTCCCCTAATATGCAATATGCGCCACGCCTTTATTCCTGCCCTGCATCCTTTTTAGGCTTTGCTTGCGCCTTTTGCGCTTTGGCTTTTTTGCCTCGTTGGCTTTCGCTTCGCTGTCTCTGGCTTCAAGCCGTGCCGACTGGTTTGGGAGCCTATTGCTCAAAGCGAATATAAAGCTCAATGAATGTTTGGTAGCTCAGCGAACCCATCTGGCCTTCGCTTAGGGGCGCCTTCTTGCTGTTGCAGTACTCCATGAGGCAATAAGGCCAGCGGCATGAAGCGCGTCATCGCCAAGGGCATTTTCCAGTGCTCGCTAATAGCTATGCCTCTGCAGTTAATAAACCTTGCACATAACAGCTATGCTTTCTCAATTCACTTAATGAGTTGTATTCTGCGGTCGAGCGTGATATAATAAACACTACATATAGCGTTGTACAAGAGGTGTTCGTATGGATATAGAGTGGTTAACCCCTGAAGAAGTAGCTAATAGATGGGGAATAAAAGCACGGCAAGTTCAAGCCATGTGTTCAAGCGGAAAAATATCCGGTGCTGTTCGTAAGGGCCGGATATGGCTAATACCAAATAATACACCAAAGCCGATTGACGGAAGAACCAAGGCTGCGAAACACAAAGAAAAGTAAAACCAGTTAATTGTAGAGGAAATATGATGAATGAACTTAAAGCCATTAGCCTTTTTTCTGGTGCAGGCGGGATGGATATTGGCATAAAAAAAGCAGGCTTTTCTGTACTAGCTGCGTTTGAAATCGATAAATATTGCTGTGAAACATTACGCGCTGCCGTTGAGCGTGAACGTACAAATACAGTCGTTTATGAAACCGATATTCAAACCGTTGACCCTACAAAAATTTTGGAAGAACTTAATATTGAACCACTCGAATTGGACTTGCTTTTTGGAGGGCCTCCGTGTCAGCCTTTTTCATTAGCGGGCAAAAAAAACGGTCTTTCCGATACTCGCGGGCCACTTTTGTTTGAAATTATACGATTTGCAGAATATTTCAAGCCCAAAGTTATTTTACTCGAACAAGTGAAAGGGTTGCTTACTGCGAAAGACAGCAACGGAAAAAAAGGTGGCATATTCGAACAGTTCATTTCTAAACTCGAAGAAATTGGCTACATACCAAAATGGCAACTTTGTTGTGCTGCTGATTATGGAGTGCCGCAATTAAGAAATAGGGTTTTTATTGTAGCCACTCGCGGAGTAAATGGATTTGAATTTCCCGCACGAACACATGCACCACAGGAAAATACACCAAATCTTTTCGGGCATTTGCCATATGTGACTGTGGGTGATGTGATTGAAGGGCTTGGTGAACCCTCAACTAAAATAAAAGGTGTAACTATTTACGATAGAGAAGATGGCCATGTTGATGTTACTCCGCCTCGCGACAAGGAACGTATAGCACAAGTGCCAGAGGGGTCATATTTAGCGGCACAAACCCATTTAGATAAAGAGCTGCGGCGCAATCTTCAACCTAAAGATACGACAAAGTACCTTAGGCTAAATAGGCGCAAGCCGTCAAACACGCTTCGCTGTGGTGAAATTTTTTTCCACCCAACAGAGAACAGATATTTAACACCACGCGAATATATGCGTATTCATGGCTATGATGATGATTATAAATTGTTCGGGCCAATACGTTCTCGAACAGGCACAGTAAAAAATCTAGACCAGCATAGACAAGTAGCAAATTCAGTTCCACCTCCGTTAGCGTATGTTATAGGTGACGCAATACGGAGGTATCTACATGAGTAAAATATTTGAACTCTACGGACACAGGCTCGATTGTTGGGACGAAAAAGCGGAAAAAAATCTTAGCCGTGTCTGGTGCCCTTTTATGAACGCCGAATGTGATGGCGGTGGCAATCGTTTTCAATCAGCAATAGATTTGAACAAAACTCCCGAATTAAAAGCAAAAATTCCAAATAAGAATATCATTCAAGTGGGTGTGTGTTCATTAAAGCCTCGCCAAAATGAACAGCCGTGGATTGTATGCCCTCGGAGACTGCTCTCGCTAAAAGGTGGTAGTTTGTCGGACAAGCAATCTTTTGTGCGTAGGCACTTGTCAGATATTTCTGAACTGGAAGCGGGTAAAAAATACCTCGCATGGTCAGAAGTGAAAATCAAAACACAAGTCGCTGTGGGGAAAAATGATGCAAGGTCGTTTGACTATACTTTCGATTACATTCTTTCGGGCGTACAGAAGAAAAAACTTGAAGATATAGCGCATATTGTCGGTTTATCCCCTCCCGTGGTTAGGCGGTTAGCTGCCGAAAACGGATTCACAATAGCATCTCGAAATTCTGACATTTGGGTTGACGATTTTCCGACAGACCCCTTAATCATCATTGAAGTAATGACATCAAGCACATCAGGCGGGAACAAACGAAACCGCACACAAATTGCAATGGCTTGTGAAGATGCCATTTTGAAAGGCGATAAACATACTGCGCCGGGCATCAATTATCGCCAAGTATGGGCGAGAATGGTTAGTCAGCTTATTGTAAAATCGCAAGTTGGAATGGCATGGGGTGCAAAAACGGTTTGGCTTGTTCAAGATGTTTTGGCTGACTATATATCGAAGTCAACAGGGTTGATTTTATCGCAATATTTATCTGAACATTTGGACGAAGTGAATATTTTAGCATATGGGTATGGGGATAAAATTGACTCCCTTGGCGATTCAATAATTGAACTCGAAAATGGGAATCTTTTTGCAGGGCCAATCACAAAGTCGGGCGATGCATTTTCGCATGACGGATTTATTGATATTGTCAAAATTGGCGCGCCACCACCAGAAGAACAAATTTGGAAATCACTACTAAAAAAAGCACCTATTGGCGTTTGGAAATGGTAGTCTTTATTAAGTAACTGTTGAGTCGTAAGTTCTTTGCCTGGCCTTACAGTCTAAGGCTATATCTTCCAAGCTATAAATGTCGAATTCATGGGGATTGCATTAGGGTAGCCCTGATTCGCTGGAGGCAGTTTCTGATCCGAAAGATCGGGAAAAGATCCTCAGGGCAATTTGGGCAACAGAAAGGTATGCGGCTATCGGGTGCATAGCGGCAGGTACCAGAAGGCGACGTATGCAGAATCAGTGTCGGCTGGCTATGGCGTATTATTGGGATTGTCGCCTGGTGAGGTAGCCTCGAACTCCTGGCGTATAATATCTTCCTCTGCCCTCCTTAAATTCCTCTCAGCATAAAATTTTTGTCGTGCAGTTAAAAATATCTTTGCAGGATGGTATATAACGTTTAGGAGTGTTTTGCGAGAGATTGCCTTGGTGCTGCATATCGCAATAGGCAAGGTGCATTATGCGCAAGAAAGGGCCCTTGCTGGAAAGCTTGCCAATGCCCTTGGCTATGGAGGGCAGTCGTTTGTCGCCGCGCTTCTTAGAGGGCGCAAAGGCTCTCTTGAGCTGTACCCAAGCCTGGAAAAAGACATTAGAGATCTCATGCAAAGCAAAAGCATGTGCGATCCCAAGTTCAAGAACGATTGGCAGTATTCAAGCCTAAGCCTAAGGGAGATAACAGAAGAGCTTTCAGATCGATACGGCTACACAAGCCTGCCAAAGAAATCGGCTCTATATACAGCTTTGGATGCCCTTGGCTACAGGCTAAAGCCTGTGCAAAAAGCCAAGCCATTTAAGAAAATCCCTGAAACTGATTTGATCTTTTACAATATTGGCAGGGTTCGAAGCCAAGCTGAGGCCGACGAAAATGCTGGCTGGATATCAATAGGCTGCAAGGATAAAGTGGATATAGGCCCTTACTTCAGAGGGGGCAAAAGCCGAACTGGCGCTGCAGGGGCAGACCATGATTTTAAGCCGCAAACCCAGCTAACGCCGTTTGGCATTCTCGACATGAAATCAGGCCAGGCGCATATAACAATGGCAGCTGGGCCGGCGACAGCTGATTTTATGGCTGACTGCATCGAGGAATGGATAGATGGGAATATGCAAGGAAAAAAGGCCTTGTATATTTTTGCAGGCAATGGAATGGAAGGCTGCCTTAAGCGGCGCCAATGGGTGAGGCGGATGCTGCAAATCTCAGCAGAGCGCAATATAGCTATAGTGCTAGCCTATTATCCGCCATACCACAGCAAATACAGTCCAATAGAGCGCGTGTGGGGAAGGCTTGAGTGCCATTGGAATGGGGTGCTCTTGAACACTGTGCAAGACGCTGTTGGATATGCTATAACAGCAGTGTTCAACGGCAAGAAGCTTCTTGTTCGCTATAGCGAAAAGAAATACGAAAAGGGCATAAGCGCCTCAAACAAGGCAAGCCAGGCGATGAGGCAGGGGCTTTGCCTGATTGCAGGAATAGAGCAATGGCATGCGCGCATTGAGCCGGAAAGCGCCAGAAAGGCATTGGCATGCACAGACGAAACAGAAAAAGCAGAAGCTGCGAAAGCGGCTAAAAAAGCAAAAGCCCAGAAATCTGGCACACGAATAAAAAAGGCGAAAGCCAAGCCAAAAAAAACGCAAAAGAAGGGCTCCAGCAAAGACAGGGCAGCAAACAGGCAGGCCAAGCAGGAGAAAGAGGAAGGGCAAATGCCCTCTTTGGCTAGCGCGGCAAGCGACATGCAGCATGCGCCTCGCTCGGGCATCAGCCAGATTCAAGAAATGTACAAAGACATTCTTGAGAAGAAAAACGGCATGGGAAAATACAGGCAAGCATTAATTGGGCCGGAGTGTGCTAGCGCAATTCTAGAAGAACTATGAAAAACACTATTCAATGGATAGCATGAAAGAATCCGTTTTAATTAACGGAGTATTCCTTATCGTTATCATTGCAATTATTATATATTTTCCCATTATTCATTCATTTCTGGAAAAAGTGCTGATGCCCTATGCCAGTCAACGTAAGAAACAATGTAAAGAGACAGAGTTTTGCCGTCTTTTTGCATCTTCTTCACATATGGTTGCATGTAACGCTTAACTTGAAGTATGCTAAGCAGCCATCGCATTTTTTATTCATTTGTATGCACATCTTCACAAATCATATATGATTGTTGCTTTTTTTACAAGATCATATTTTTATCAATGAAATACAGTAAAGAAATAGGATGGAGGGCAAATCATCATCTAATCATAGCAATATTTTTTGGCCACAGCACATTATGCTATTTTCTACGCTTTTCCCAAATGTATTGGGCAAGAAGTAAGATTAATGCCACCACGGTTGTGGGTATAGCAGTTTGCCATACATTATCAATCGAACTGCTAAAGGCTAATGGAACTGTAAATAAAACGAATACCGTACAAAAATAAAAAAACAAAATTAACCCTGCACCCAACAATGCATACTGTGCGATTTTCTTCATCTTCATTCCTCCGATTATATAAATAACGTAGCCTGCCTTCTTCTCCGAATCAGACTCGCTTAATGGTTTACTTCAACACGGCAACTTTACAATCTGCCTAATCGCTTTTTGGCAAGGTTCAAGCTGTTCCCGGCTATCTGCTTATACTGGTAGACTGATTGTTACCTTTCTGCACTCACTACAATGATATGATTCGATAATTCTGTGTTTTAGTAGCAAGGCTATCACTTAACCAAATACCGCTGTTCTGCGGATTAATCTTTGGTTTTTCTCCTCTGGCATACAGCCACCTCGGATTGATGGATGCCTCCGTAAAATCATCAGTGCTTAGATTCAGGGATCTGTACAGCCTGTGCAGGATTATCATTATCAAGCGCTTGGCGCTTCACAAGAACATTTTGGCTTGGTGTCTGCCTCAAGCTGCCAGGAGCTTGAGACTTGGCTTGACGCAATGAGCGCTGATATTGCAATGCACCCAGTCCAGATTGTCCCTGGCAGATCGCCCAAGCGAAAAGAGCCGAGGGATAAACGTTTTCCTATGAACACGCAAGCGGTAGTTTATTAAGTTTCAACAATGATTATTCATTCATTTCTTGATGCACCCATGCCAGTTCCTGTTGGAATCAGTGTCAAGAGATTCACACTTTTGAAGCAGAGTTTTGCCTGAACTCTTTCATCGGATTTCATACGCTTTATAAAGCCATATATGATTGTTGCTGTTTTTACAAGATCCTATTTATGGCGTGCTGTATTGCTGCTTGTGCTTAGCAGCTTTTTTCTGAAATGTTATTAATTATACCATTTGGCCCCCAGTAAGGATGCTTAGGCAGACTAGCCATGCACGTGCAAGATATGAATATCAAAGCTAAACAGCATATTGGTTAAGCAGCTTCCCCCGTACCGCCAACCAGCGCTCACTTGTCGGCTATGCTTATGGAAAAGAGCGAATAATGTATTAATTTCGTAGTGTTATGCAAAATAAATACCAGAATGAAAATGCTTTCATATCAACATCCTGATCAGGGATCTGCCATATTGGCTTGTGCTATAATATCTCAAATGGATAAAAGCGTGATACAGAAGGTAAAGAAGCTAAGCGAACAAATAGGCATTGATGATCCATGCCTGCCGGTGAAGCTTGTACTGCTAAAGCTCATGCATGACAGGGGTTGCTACTTTGACATAAAAGCAAGCCTGAATGAAATACTCAATTGTTTTACATTTGACAGAATAGCGACGTTGTGGGCAGGCAGAATAATATCTCTGTATTACGAAGATCCTGTGTATGTGCCAAAGGCCAGCAGGCAGCCCATATTAGAGCTTCTGAGCGATCCAACCATTGATCTAAAGATTGAGACCGAAATGGCTTTAGGCCAGATATATGAAGAAACAATACCTATCTATGAGAAAAAAGAGCTTGGGATTACATATACGCCTGACGAGATAAGGGAGTATATGACCAGCATCATAAGAAGCGAGATTGAGCCAAGCGATCTGCTGCTTGATCCATGCTGTGGGTGCGGGTGCTTTCTGCTTGCTTTCTACCATTCCCTTTTGAATTCCTACTACAGCAAGAATGCTGAAGAGCCAATAATCGAGCTGCATGAGCGCATACTAACTGAAAATATCTATGGCATAGACACATCCCCGCTTGCAGTCGCCCTTTCAAAGCTATCGCTTGCGCTTTTATTCCCGACATATATAGAGTGCCCCCATATATACGCTGTTGATGCTTTGACAGAAAGCTCAGGCATTTTAAAAGAGTGCACTTTCGACTGGATAGTGACAAACCCTCCCTACATAGGCCATAAGAACTTGGCGCCTGAGTATAAAAAAGAATTGTCTGAGCTGTATCCTGAAGTTTTTTACAACAAAAGCGACATCTCTTACTGCTTTTTCTCCCTGGGGGAAAAGCTTCTAAAGCCGGATGGCGGGCTGATATACATTACCAGCCGCTACTTTACGCAAAGCATGTATGCCCAGCGCTTAAGATCCTTTTTGCTAGAAAAGTTTACCTTTCACAGCATAGTGGATTTTTACGGCATTCGGCCGTTTAAAACAGCTGAGGTAGACCCTCTAATAATATTTTTGCGCAAGGGCAGGTATTCAGGCAATGTTTTCACAGCAAAGAAAGCCAGCGAAAAGAGCTTTGACCTGCTCGACCCGGCAAAAGAAGGCTACTCCCTCATAGAAATACACCAAGACGAAATGACTGATGAAAGCTTTTCATTCTCGACGAATGAAGAAAAGCTGCTGGTAAAATCCATTGAGGATCAATGCCCCCAGAGCTTAGGGGATCTGATGAATTCATACCAAGGCATTATAACCGGATTCGACAGAGCTTTTGTTGTCAGCGGAAAAAGCCCAGAAATACTGGAGGCTATTGATGAGTGCGGCGTGAAATGGATCAAGGGAAAAAACTTGGCTGAACCCATAGAACACGCAGGCAAATGGCTTTTGTACATCGATGATGACAGCGATCCGGCCAGCATGCCTGTCTCGCTTCAAAGGCTATCGCTATATAAGCAAAAGCTGTCGTCGCGAAGGGAAGTAAAAAAGGGGTCTAGAAAATGGTATGCCCTGCAGTGGGGCAGAAACAAAAACCTGTTTGAAGGCCCAAAGATCCTATTTCCCTACAAGTCAGCAAGCAGCAGGTTTGTATACGATCCTGATGGCTATTTTTTCTCAGCGGACATATACGCCATATACCCAAGAGAAGGCTTCGAAGAAATAAACATGCAAAAGCTTGCCATGCTGCTCTCAAGCCCTATATACGATTCCTATTTCAAGGCTTTCCTCAAAAAGCTTGGAAATGACATGTACGAATTCTATCCCAATATGGTCATGAAGGCCAAGGTGCCTTCAGTAGAGCAGATCAATGCCCTTGAATCGATAGAGTCAGTCGAGCGCTTATTTTCAGGATGAAATCCTACAAAACAGGCTTCTGCATCCACTGTGCTTTGTCGATGGCGAGCTTGCAGCCTTCAAACGTGCCAATTTTGCCATCCGGGCCAGGGCGAAACTTGTCTGCTGCCATAGTCTCAACAACCTTCATTCCAAGCTTTCTAAGCGGCGCCAGCTTTTTTTCGTCTGCCAGCGCCCATCCTGCGTGAATGCTTTCTGCGCCCAGCTCCAGGAAGGCATAATAAAAAAGCGCCTTTAAGGCCTCATAATCGTACTCTTCAAAAAAAAACACGTTATTTGAAACATGGCCTATGTCCAGCGACTGGTTTTCATCTATATAATTGAAACTGACAAAGCATACAACCTTTTTGAGCGCTTTTGCCTCAACAGCCCAATATTGGCTATCGCCTGCAAAGTAGCTGCAAGCGCCCTTAATGCCATCTTCATCCAAAGGCCATGCATGATCGCAGTCAGCAAAGCCTGAGTTTTCATTTGATATTGCTATTTCCTGTAAATCCTTCCAATCGCCGGATTGGAACCGTCGTATAATCGTACGCTCTGTTTCGATCTGCATAATCACCCTCCCGCCATAAATACGCACTTGCAGCGTCTTGCGTAAACGACACTATCATTCTTCTTCCATTGCCCTTAGCTCATCCAAAGTTTTCATGACAGTCTTTCCTTCTTCTATCTGCCTAAGCGAGCGCTCTATAGCCTGCAGGTTCTCCGGGCTATAGAAATAGCTGGGCTCAGAATCAATGATGGCCACGAATGAAAGCTCTTTAAGAATGGCTACAAGGCTCTCAGCTTTTTTTTCATCGTCGATCTCAAGTATTATTTGCACCATGCAATTGCCCTCCTAAGACAATCATAGCATAGCCGCCAGGCAAACATTGCGTGCAGATAGATAAAAGCGCTATTCAAAACGTTGCAGCACAGCTATTTGCCATGAGCGCTCCCTTCATTCCAAGCTTTCCTTCCGTGTATATAGGGCACATCCTGATGCATAAGCTTTGCGCCCTTTTTTGAGGATGTAGGCATATTTGCACAGCTTCCTTTCTTTCATCTAGGCTAATCATGTTTGTCGCGTGAGCAGGCAAATCCAGCTTAAAAACGAGATGCAAGGCATCAGCTGATTCCGCCTTTCTATATGAACCCTGTTTCATCGGCGATTAAAATGCCTTCGCTGCCACCTATCTCGTCTGCGGTATAAAATAAAAGTGCTATGCGCACTGGCGCAGCCTGTCGCGGCAGCTTAAACCAGCAGAGCGACCGGGCAGCTTTTGCCTCCAGAAGCGTTCACCGCACGGCATAAAAAAGTCAGACACTAAAAATCTGTTTTGATAATGGTGCCAAAACCATGTATTGCTAATGAATGGCAAATGCTTCTCATTACTATTAATAAAATATAAAATGTTATACTATAATAAAAAACCACAGGATTTACAAGATGGATCAAGCTATAAGGCCAGGCCGTAAAATGCGCCAATTCATTGCTGCAATTTTAATAGCGCTCACTGCTGCAGGGTGCAATCAAAGCATCGCGCCAGCAACGCAAACTGTAATTCTCGATATAAACGGAGACCTATACCACACTCTCGGAAGCGAAGAGAGCTCTTGCTTTGCTGAAGCATGTTACGAGGCAGTGATAAACGATCTGCTCCGCGATGGCAATTTCGCATCCAGGCAAGAGGCTGAGGCTGAGCTTAAAAGCGGCTGCTACACGATTTATTCAACTGTTGACCCGATAATACAGGAGGCGCTTGACAGAGAAGCCAAAAATCCAGCTAACTTCCCTGAGCAAAACTTAGCTGCAAAGGAAGCCAGCCAAGCGCTTTACGAGAGCCAGGGCGAGCTGGAAGAGCTTATTGTCCAGCTCGCCGGAGCCGTCATCCACAATGATACCGGCCATGTTGCCGCAATCATCGGAGGCAGAGAAGAAAGCGGGGCAAGCTATAGCCAAAACAGGGCGCTTAAAAAGCTTTGCATAGGAACTTCGGCAAGCCCTCTGACAGTTTATGCTCCAGGCTTTGACACTAAGGATCTAAGCCTTGCAAGCTCGTTTAACGATGTGAAAACTGACTTCGCAGGCTATGTCCCATTAAACCAGCCTAATGTATACAGCGGAATGGCTTCGTGCAGAGCAGGCATACGCAACTCGGTAAACACCATAACTGTGCATGCTTTATATGAAGTTGGATTTGAAGCCAGTGTAGACTACAGCCAAAAATTTGGATTTGAGATCTCTTCAGAAGACGAAAAGTCAGCTGATGCCTTAGCATTGGGGAATTTCGCCCAAGGCCAAACGCCTCTTGCGCTGGCAAGCGCATACAGCGTTTTCCCTAATGGCGGCTTTCGCCATGAGCCAGCTTTTTATACCAGGATTGCTGATGCAAATGGCAAAACAATTGCTCAATCTTCCAACGATGAAGTTCAGGTTATATCAGCACAAGCAGCATTCATTACAACAGAGGCGCTAAAACAGGCCGCAAATGGCGGCACTGCAGTAGTAAGCGTTATTGGCCAGGAAGTTGGAGGCAAAACCGGTGATGCAAACAATGGCCAAGCAGCCATTTTTGCGGGCTTTACGAAAGAGTATACCGGCGCCTTTTGGTTCGGCTATGATTACCAAAGGATAGAAGGCATTGAGCTTTATCTCGAAACAACTGCAGGATACGACAAAAGCCCTGCCCTCTTCTGGCAAAAAGTGTTCACGTCTTTTTACAGGGAAAAAAGGCTGCCTAACGCCCTGCTGCCCCAAAAGCCAAATGATGTTGCTATAGCGGAAGTTGACAGTGTTTCAGGAAAAGCTCCGAGCGAATTGTCTCACCATGATCCGAGAGGATCGCAAGTTGTAAGCGAATATTTCATCGAAGGAACATACCCCTCAGAAGAAGATGATATACATGTGCTTTTAACTGTATGCTCGGAAACATGGCAGCTCGCAAGTGAAAACTGCCTTGCCGAAATTCAGGTATTCATCGACAAAGACATCGGCAAGCTGTACAAAAGCGGCATTATGCCAATCGATCCGGACTTTGTGCCGGATTGGGAAGCTGACTATATAAAGCCTGTAGATATTTGTGAAATGCAGCATTAGCAAAAGGATGATGAAAAGGTTAGCGCTATGCTGCTGCTTATGGCAAAGCAGCGTTTAAAGGCCCATCCCAATAAGGCTCTGCTCATCAGAGAGAAGCCCGATATCGCCATTGGCCAGAATTTTGCCTTCATAGAGGACTATTGCCCTTGAGCAAACCTTTTGGGCGAAATCCAGGTCATGCGTTGCAATGATTTTGCCTTGGGGAAGGCTTAGAATAGTGCTCGCAAGCTGCCTGCGGGCGCGAGGGTCAAGAAAAGCGGTTGGCTCATCAAAGAGCAAGAATTCAGGCTCGGTTGCCAGTACAGCCGCTATAGCGCACAAGCGCTTTTCGCCTCCGGAGAGCTTAAGGGGCGAGCTGCCGCTAAGGTGCATAATGCCAAGATCCGTTAAAATCCTGTTTGTGCGAGCGGCAGTTTCCTCTTCGCTATAGCCGTAGCTTCTTGGCCCAAATGAAACATCATCATATATAGTCGGCATGAACAGCTGGTCGTCCGGGCTTTGAAAGACCAATCCCAGGCGCGATCTAATCTCTCTGAGGGTTTTCTTCTCAAGCACGGTGCCGCCAACGCTAATCTCGCCCTCTGAAACAAGTATGCCGACAAGCGCAAGCAATAGCGATGTTTTGCCAGCGCCATTAGCCCCAATCAGCGCTATATTTTCCCCAGGGGACAGTTCAAAGCTTACACCATTGACTGCTTTCTTGCCATTTGGATATTCAACTCGCAGATTTTTTATTGTCAACATATAGCCCTACCAAAAAATGAAAAACCGGCCGCAAGCTGCAAGCGCAAGCGTAAGCCCTATTGCAGCTATATCAGCAGTTTTTAGCTTTTTTTTGCTTTGCCGGATGTGATCTATTGCATAGCCTCTGCACTGCATTGCAGCATATACCCTTTCCGCCCTGTCGAATCCGCTTAGGAGCATCTGCCCTAAAAAGCTGGGCATGTCCCTCATTAGGAGAGCCTTCCTGTCACCGCTTCTAAGCCGGTATGCAGTAGCCATTGATAAAGCTTGCTCCAGCAAAAGCCCTATATACCGGTAAGTGATCTCAAAAACAAGCACAAATGAACCGGGGACATGAAGCCTGCGCAGCTGCGCGCTTAGATCAGATATAGGTGTCGTTGCAACCATAATAAGCGCAGCCATTACGCATATATACATTTTTAGCATTATTGTCATGAGTGAAACAGTGCCAAAAGTTATCGCAATACTGCCTATATAAAAAGCAGGCGTTCGCTCCATCGCTACATTCGCTATTCCGGCAAACAGGCAAAACGGCAATGCGGCAGCAAGCCTGGGCAGCAGCACTGAATACGGCAATTCAGCAAGCGCCATCATAATGAAAGGGTAAAACAGATACAAAGAAAGCTGGGCAAAGCTATATCTGCCAAATGAGGCGCTAAAGCATATAATGCTCAGCGCCATTGATAGCTTTGCAAAAGGGTGGAGCCTGTGGATAACGCTGTTTTTTGCAGCTAAGCCTTCAAGCACCCTTAAATCCTTGAGGCTTGAAACCAGATCAGCCATTTTCAGCCGGCTTGCCCTGGTTTAGCCTCTTTATTTTCGCCACGATTAGGCCAGCTCCTGAGGCGAAGGCAAATGTTATCGCCGCGCCGACAATTCCGGAAATGGATGTTGCTGCTGAGTTTTGAGGATCTTTTGCAAAAGAATAGTCCGGCAAAAAGCTGGTTTGCGACTGGACATCCGCTGCTTTTTCGTGAAGCAGCCCTTCAGCCTCAAGCTCTGAGGCCTCTCCAAGAGAATTTTGCGTGGTTTTATCAATTGACCATTCGAGCCCATCAGGGTTTGCTGATGCATACAATGAGAGCACCCCTCCGGTTAGCAGGGCCATGGCAGCGAGCACAGCAATTGGCCTATTCAGATCCTTTGCCTTTATGCCGGTTTCATTTAAAGCTGCTTGCGTTATCTCCGGCCTCATTTGATGAATAAACCCCAGCACGCCCGCAGTCACTATTCCCTCAATTATGCCAATAGCCAAGTGGATTGGCAGCATTAAAGCGCTGAAAGTTCCAAACGGCAATGCAGCTATCCCTGAGAGCTGCGTCTGGGCAATCACTCCCAAAGCTCCCAGCTCCAGGCCTGCCACGCATGCAGCTATTGATGCAAAGCCGATTCTCTTGCTTGTAATCCCCTTTGCCAATACAGGCTTGAATATAAGGGGGTAGACAACTAAGCAGGGAATTACCCCAATATTGAATATATTGCAGCCGAGAGCGAGTAGCCCGCCATCGGCAAAGAAGAGGCATTGGATTATCAGCACGGCAGCTATCGACAAAAATGCCGGCACGCCTCCTAATAATCCTGCGAGCATAATGCCCCCGCCTATATGGCCGGAAGAGCCTGTTCCTGGAATTGTAAAATTTATCATTTGGCCAGCAAACACAAGCGCGCCAGCTACTCCCATTATCGGGATTTTCTTTTCGCTAAAAACATCACCCTTGACTTTTGCTACAGAAATTCCAATTGAAGCAGCGCTTACAGCATCAAATGCAATAGCTACAGCAGGAGACAATAGGGCATCAGACATATGCATAAAATCAACCTGCCTTATAATAATCTAGGCTAATTGTATATACAAACTTGAATGCCCGCAAGCCCCTGGGGGGGTTATATTTGCCTACCAGAAAATATTTCCATCTACTTGCGCTTAATGGGGGCTAATAAATCAAGCTGCTTGCAAGCATCTGCTATTTCTTCAGACATAAAATCTTCAAGCCCCATTGAGCATTCCTCAAGCCACTGCCCGGCATGATCATACTCGAAATCAGCGCTGTTTTGGCACCATTCGTAAAGCAGCATCCAGCGCTCGCCTATCTCATCCATCTGAGATGAAATCGAAGCAAACAGGCCACCGCCAAAGCGCTTTATCTGCATAGGCTCTGAAACGGCAAAACCTTCAGGCAAGCTCGCCCATAGCTCATAGCCATATACAGGGCTCGATTCGCTCGGGCTTGGATTGTTAAAGCCAAAGCAGCGGTAAGCGCCTTTCAAGTGCAGGCCATTTTCGAGCACATATGCATTGAACACTTCAGCGCAATCACGTTCCGGCGTTTCGCTCACAGCGCAGTATGCTGCCACATCCATTGCAGGCAGGCGGACAATTCTCACATTTTTCAAACTTTCGCTTGCCATAGCGCATTCCTTTCCATATGAATGCATTTGCATCCTTTTTAAGGCTAACTTGCCAAAAGAATTATGTCAAGGCGGTAAATGCCACCTCAGCAAAAAAACTTTCAATGGCTGGCTTGAGTGCCCTGAAGAGCTAAAGGCTGATAAAAAGAGGGGATGAAAGAAGAAAGGCAAGCTGCTAAGCCTAATAGAACGGCTGGAGAAAAGGCAGGCACAATATATGCTCTGTTATGTAGAGGTGTTTGTCAAGCAGTTTCTTTGCTTATATTCATTTTCTAATCAGCTAGCTAGAGAGCATATTGAAAGGGCTAAGACTGTAACAGCCCTTCGGCAGTGGCCACTCTGTTATACCATGGGATTATATACCACAGGCCAGCGGTTTCGCCGTAAAGCCCTACTGTCTTCTAACGTGAATCATTGTTCCTACCGTCTTTGATACAATCATAATAAGCAATTCTCGTCCTCATCTGTGTGATGACAGGGCGAAAACCGCTTGATATATGAGCTTTCTACGGTTAGGGGTTGACCGGGAAAACCTTTTTTGTTTTTTGATTTATGTCGGAGTGTGAAGTTTTGGACTCGAACGTGGTTTTTAGAATCTGAGTTTGCACACCCCTTTCAGCAGGATTTAGGAAAACTTAAAAGATATACAAAAAATTTAAATGTTCAATTCTCCCCATCGTCTTTACTTTCTAATATTTGACGCTCAATCAATTCTCTCTCCCGTTGCAGCTCCAATTTGAGTTCTTCCTCAGTCGGAAGATACAATCTGTACTTCGATGCAAGCAAGTTTTCGTTGTCAGCAAGCACAGAGTATTTAGAGCCTGTTTTAATAATGAAAAGAGCGCCTAAAAAACGCCAAATATCCCTATTTGCGACAGATTGTGAAAACAAACGGCCGTAACTATGATATCCTTTGGTTAATACAAACAATAAAGGATAAGCTGCGGCCTAAGCAATCATAGCATTTCTGCCGCAGCCAGGGCAATATTAAATGGCAAGAACAAGCAAAAAGGGCAAAGGGGAAATGCCCCAAGAGCTGCGCCACAGGCTGTCCACAGCAAAAGAGAAA
>Ga0082212_10005288_pt1 | contig 17638 bp, 13 predicted proteins | sample TergutNt197P3_FD_71548 | JGI IMG/M metagenome (GOLD analysis project Ga0082212, IMG submission 71548) | Neocapritermes taracua P3 segment gut microbial communities from Petit-Saut dam, French Guiana - Nt197 P3 | ecosystem: Host-associated > Arthropoda: Insects > Digestive system > Gut ... | reverse complement strand
CCGACTTCGATAATCCGGGGCGTATTACCTTGGATGCTTATGCGGATATGATTATCGAGGCGAATTCATTAGATGTGAAGGTGGAGAAAAGGGATGGTCTGACCTGTTTTACCTATAGCGAAAAAGAAGAGGCGACCAACCTTGAATTCACTTATTTTGCTGTGGTATTCAAGGGGAAAGACGCGTTTTGGTCTGTTCAGTTTTACAGCGCTGCCAAAGATTACGATGCTCTGTTGCCTTCGTTCGTTGTCTGGGCCAAAACTTTCAGAATGGACTAAACGTTCGACGGCTGACGGAGAACCAGTCTTTCTCGTTGGCAATTCGTTGCAGGGAGCAACTATTTAGGAGGAAAACATAATAACAACAACCTGCTCACCAGCACCAACAGCCTCGGCAGAATACCCAAAGAGTCGCACAAAGGATAAAACAGACCCCTTCTCCCATTGTCCATTGGTCCACAGGCTGAAGGATATCAGCCTTGTCCATTGTCCATTGTTTATTGTTTATTGTCATACGATGAAGGAGGAAGAAACGTGAAAAGATGGTGGCTCATGCTCTTTTTGATTCTTTTGACCGGTTGCGCAAGCATACCGGCGATAGATTCAACAGGAGGTGAACAGATGATTGAACCGATCATAAATGAAGTCAAAGTAACAGAACAGCCATTATCGGAAATCGACACAACAGAGGATGACTTGTTCGCAAAGAATTATAGAACTCGCGAACCGTTATTTGATGATAAGGGAGGCTGCTATTACTATATCGGGTTTACTGCGGATTCTGTGCGGGAATATCTGTATTACGACAAAGGTGACGGGCAGCCAATTGCGACAGGATTGCCTGAATATGACTGGTTTAGCGTTGGCGTCGTGTGTAATGACGCGCTATATGTTGCTACCCATGAGTCTTTGCCCGCAGCCAAGCTTAAGAACAGCATCATCGAGAGATACAAAGACGGTAACATCGAAACCGTTTTTGACACCCCTGTAGACCGCTGGTACTTTTCCGAAGAAGGGATATATTACCAGGTTGATGAGTCTATTTATCTAATGGATTATGACGGGAACAATTCAACATTAATTGTTGACATTCCGGCAGAATTATATCACGGTGAGAATGCTGAAGGTTTTGTTGTTTACCGTGGTTCGATTTGGTATATCAATAGACAAATTCGGCAAAATGGAACGAAACAAAAGAGCGTTTCGTTATGGAGTTATGACCTGAAAAGCAAGGCTTTCACAAAATTTGATATGGACGATATGGATGGAATGGAGCGCATAAACAATGGGTATTTGTATTTCAAGAGGTTCAATAAAAAAACAACCCTTTGGCGCTTTAATATCGAAACATTTTGTGAAGAGCAGGTGAGTGATCTGTCGTTCCACTCAGTAAACTTCGTCAATCGAGATATCCTGTTTCTGACTAGCGAAGAAGTGTATAGGATTAATGCAAGCGGTGAGACAAAAATAATGGATAAAACCAAATTTGGGGTTCCTCTTTCCCTCACCGGAATAACCTGCCACGGGGACAGAATATTTATCAGTGGCGGCCACGGACCGTTTAATAACAGAGTTGTTGAAATTGATTTAAACGGCAACATTCTCAAAAAGATTCACGAGTGGTAGATCATTACAGAATGTGAGGTAATAATGGAAGACCAGAAGACCATCGACAACTATAAGGAAGACCAGCCGGTCAAGCAGACATCTTTGGCCCAGGCGAAGAAACCAAAGCTAATCAAGCTATTGCTTGCAGGCGTTCTGATTGTCAGCCTGGCGCTGCTGGCCATTCTTGTTGGCAATTCAATGTTAGGGATAGGGAGCAACAGCAGCGGAGGCGGAAGCAAAAAAATGCTGGATCAACGAGTACAACAGGATGCTCCCTCCGCTCCCAGCGCGCAGCCCCATAATTGAGGGTTCCCGAGTCAGTTATCTAACTTACGCTCCCAACTGAAAACAATCATTGACAAGACGGCTGCTTTTCGAACAGCCGTTTCTCCCGGCTGGCTGCTGGTGACAGAATTCAGGAATCAGAAGGCAGAATACCCAGAGAACCGCACAAAGGATAAAACAGACCCTTCTCCAATTGTCCATTGTCCATTGTCCATTGTTGCCACCTTCCCCCTCTACTACCATCACGACAAACAAGGAACCGTCACCACGCTAACCTGCCTGGACGCCTGCATCCGCAACAGCGCCAGCTACGACGCCTGGGGGGCGCCACAACAGGTCTACGCACCGCCAATAATTGGCATGAGGAAAATCGACATCGTCACCGAATTCACCGTGTACACCTACGACAAAGTGCTCCAGAACTACGATGCCAAAGCCCGGATGTACGACCCGCAAAACAAGCGGTTCATGGCCCAGGACATCATAGCCGGAGTCCTGGAAAATCCACAGACCCTCAACCGCTACCCCTATGTACTCAACAATCCCAAAACCTATATAGACCCAACCGGAGAATTTCTTGACGCCCTGCGGATATTACGTTCTGATTTGACACCCAGACCGTTGACCACTTAACACCTTGACCGCTGAAATTTGGTGCGGAATATCCGCCCTGCGAGAAAAAGCCGGAAACGCCTTGAAAAAAGCCGGAGAGGTCATAGGAGACGCCTTGGGCGCAGCGTCGAGCGCTGCTGTCGGAATCGCTCATTCACTAGTTGACGATCTGGTATTCGAACCATTGGAGTTCGTTGCCAAAGGTATGGACACAGTAGATTAAGGAAGGGGAATGATTCATTCATCCCCCAAAAATTTATGGAGGTTTATAAAAGGTGAATAGAAAATTTACCACCGATACATCTGCAAATAAAAAATGATATAATCATACCATATACAAAAGATATTCTGAGAAGTGGGAAATTTGAGGACTGGGCTAATTGACAAGAAGTATTTTAACGCCAAGACCGATGAGGACAAAGCCACCGATTATGGTGGCTTTATCTTTTAAGAACTGACCGGACAGGTGGCTGGCGAGACGGCCCAGCTGAAAGCCGATGGCGCAGAGCAGGAAGGTTACAGCGCCGATTGTGAGCGCGGAAACAACTATGTCGGCTTGAGTCAGGGCCAGGGTTATGCCTACGGCGAAGGCGTCTATACTGGTAGCGAGAGCGAGAGCGAGCAGTTGCTGCCATTTGGTGCTGAGTTGGCTGGAGGATTGGGTTTTGTTCGCGCGCAGACCATCCAGCACCATTTTGCCCCCTACCCAAGCTAAGAGGAGAAACGCGATCCAGCGGTGGAAGCGCATGATAAAACCGCTTAGCGCCCAGCCCAGGGACCAGCCGAGGACGGGCATCAGAGCCTGGAACAAAGCGAATGTTAACGCTATGGCTAAAGCGGTCCTTAGGTTGGGGCGTATCAGGGAAATGCCGTAGCCCACGGATACGGCAAAGGCGTCCGTGGCCAGACCAGCTGATAGGAGGAGGAGAGTTATCGTCATATGTGAAAGTATACCATGAGATGGTTTATAATCATAGAGAGTAAGTATGAGAGGATTTGATGGCATGGGATGCGCTCAGTTGTCAAAGTAAACGCAACCTGCGGTTGCGTTTACTTTGACAACTGAGCGGATTATTGAAGAAAAATGGCCTGAGGTGGAGTGTTGTTTGCGGGAACGGGGATTCGATTTATTTTGGCGGAAGCAGGATCAGGGATGGGTTGCCGGGCAGTGGGCAAGGAGCGGGAATTTGGAATGGCGAAAGCCTTAGGTATGGGTATTTCATGGTTCCTGTTCATAGTGTTCATAGTCAGACATACATATCGTTTTTAGCTGGACAGAGTGTTTAGGTGCCGGTTGCTGCAAAATTAATACTTTATTAATAGAATGTTTATGACTTTTTAATAATTGGGGTGTTATTCTGAAAGTGTTAACGGAATAAGCGCTTTTTTATTAGCGGCTAATAGCTAGGAGAGCAGAAAACATTATTTTGGAAAGGTGGAATTTGAAATGACTGAGAGAACAAAGACCGAAGGCGTCAAAGACCCTGAAAGCGGGTTGGTTGTCCGTCAAACAGACAATGGGGTTAAGGAAGGTGACCCGGAACAATGGAAACCAGATTTGGCAGAACCTCTTACGCTTGATGAAAATGGGTTGCCGATAGGCTACAAGGGAGGTCAGTGATATGGCAACAGTTGAGCAATTTATTTCTAAGGCAGCAGGTGAGATTGGTAACAACGGTGATAAATATAACAAGTGGTATTGGGAGTATACAGGTCCTGCTTGGTGTGCCGCCTTTTTTATCCTGGGTAGCTAATCAGGTTGGGTTGAGCGGTTATAAGTCGGCGGCTGTTTCTGGGATTTATGCGGTGCTGCCGAAGGTGACCACACGTTCTCTTGATGGAGTCAAACGTGGAGATTTCGTTTGCTATAATTGGGATAATCGTTCTGCAACGGATTGGATGGATCATATAGGTGTTGTTGAGTGGGTAAATCCTGGGAATGGTGAGTTTGGTACAATTGAAGGAAACACCACGGATACGCTAAGTGGGCTTGTGGCTCGCCGTACTCGGACTGTCAAGTCCAATTATTTTACGGCATTCTGTCGTCCTGGGTACACTGTTTCATTCCTTTCCACAATAGCTGATGCGGTTAGAAAAGCAGCCGAAATCGCTAAAGAAGGGGTACAGCCCCAAAAATTCACAGGAGAGTACACCATACAGAATGTCGGCTCGGGAAAAATGCTCAATGTTTTCGCGACCCCAAGTTCTGTAAAACAGGGATCGGAGGTTCGCGCCTGTAACAAAGACGGATCCCCGGAGCAAAGATTCAGAATGGACAGTTCGGGAAGCGACAAATACCATATAACGTCTCTGATCAACAATGCCGGCTATTGCATTGATACCTACGGAACGCCGTCCACACTCGTGAGCGGAGCTAAAGTTCATGTATGGACCCCTTCTGTGTCCGAGGATGACATGATGCGAGGTGATAGTGCGCTGGAAGGGAGATCACAGTTCGATAGACCACAAGCAGGGATGCCGCAAACCGACAGACCCTGGGGTGGCAGTCCTCAGATTGATGAGACAAGTGAAAAGAGTTCCCGTGCAAGCATATTGGATTTGAGTTCCTGCGACAAGACATTGTCTTTTGCACAAAGGGAAAGCTGTCCGTTTCTGGTCAGGAACAAGACCAATGAAAAAATCATTATCAACAAACCGGAATTCATTATTGGAAGAATCAAGGGCTTCGTAGATTATTTTATGGCGGAAAACGCGGCTATAAGCAGAATTCACGCTGTCATTATCTCCCGCGACAAGAAATACTATATTGTCGACACGGAATCCATTAACGCTACCTGCGTAAATGGAACGCGGATTCCAGTCAAAACGGATGTGGAAATATTCCATGGGGATATCATAAAACTGGCGAATGAGGAATTGGGAATTGGTGTTTCGAACATGTTAAGGCTTTATTCGATAATGGTTTTTCGACAAGTCTCGTGATATAATGCTGTTATCAACAATTTGGTTGGTGCACTTTACGAAGGTGCGATAGCGACGAAATACGAGTTTGAGCCACGGGCGGAGGAGGCCAACAATGGCGACTGTATACCGTCTCTTTGTGGAGAAGAAGCCTGGGTTTGACATCGAGGCACAAAACTTATTGAAGGACGTGGGGCGCTATCTGGGAATCGGTTGCCTTACGGGAGTGCGTCTGTTTACTCGTTATGATGTGAGCGGGCTTAGGCGGGAGGAACTGGACAAGGCGATTTGGACTGTGTTTGCTGAAGCAAATGTTGACCGGGTTTATTTGGAGACATTGGCAGGGGAAGAGCTTCCGCGTGTTCTTGCGGTTGAGTACCTGCCGGGGCAGTTTGATCAGAGGGCTGATTCAGCGGCGCAATGCATTCAGATTCTGACTCAGAATGAAAGGCCCAAGGTGCGGACGGCTAAGGTTATGGGCTTGTACGGGGATCTCTCTGATAACGATGTTGCCAGGATTGCCGATTACTATATCAATCCGGTGGAATCGAGGCTTGCCGATTTGGATAAGCCATCGGAGTTGGATTTAGCGGCAGAGGAACCGGGCGATGTGCCTGTAATTACAGGGTTTACGATGTGGACGCGGGAGGAATTAGAGAATTGGAGAGAAGGCGAAGGGCTGGCTATGTCCACGGCGGACGCGCTTTTTTGCCAGAGCTATTTTCGGGATGAAGAAAGGCGCGATCCGACTTTAACAGAGCTCAAGGTAATTGATACATATTGGTCCGATCACTGCCGTCATACGACTTTCCTTACGGAACTTGTGGCTGTTGAAATTGCGCCGGGGCCGCTGTCCGGCGCGCTGCAAGGGGCCCTAGACAAATATTATGAACTGCGTCAGGAAGTGTACGGTGGCAATGGACAATGGGGAGAGGACAATGGACAATGGACAGAGGGCAATGGACAATGGACAATGGACAATGGACAATGGGGAGAAGGCAATGGACAATGGACAATGGACAATGGACAATGGGGAGAGGACAATGGACAATGGACAATGGACAATGGACAGTGGGGAGACAAGGGTCAGGGGAATGATGGGGATCAGGAGAACAAGAGGGAGTGTGTAAGTGACGGAAGCGGCGAAAACGAAGACATGCTTCCCATTGTCCATTGTCCATTGTCCATTGTCCATTGCATCAGTCTCATGGATATGGCTGTGATTGGGCAAAAGGCTATGAAAAAGCGTGGGTTGTTGGCGGATCTGGACGAGTCTGAGGAAATTAATGCTTGCAGCATTGTTGTGCCTGTTGACGTTGATGACCGTTCAGAGCCTTGGTTGGTGCAGTTTAAAAATGAAACCCATAACCATCCCACGGAGATTGAACCTTTTGGCGGTGCGGCGACCTGTTTGGGCGGGGCTATCCGTGATCCTTTGTCCGGGCGGGCTTATGTTTATCAGGCGATGCGTGTGACCGGGAGCGCCGATCCTCGTTTGCCCCTCAATGAGACTTTGCCGGGGAAGCTGCCTCAACATAAGATTACGACTGGGGCCGCACGGGGATACAGTTCTTACGGCAATCAGATCGGGTTGGCGACGGGGCAGGTGGCGGAGCTTTATCATCCCGGTTATGTGGCTAAGCGCATGGAGATCGGCGCGGTGATCGGGGCGGTGCCCCAAAGCCAGGTGCGGCGCGGCCGACCGGTCCCCGGCGATGTGGTGGTTTTGTTGGGAGGCCGGACGGGACGGGACGGCTGCGGCGGCGCCACGGGTTCGTCTAAAGCCCATGATGCCGGCTCGTTGATGGCTTGCGGCGCCGAAGTGCAGAAGGGGGATCCGACGACGGAGCGTAAGATCCAGCGGCTGTTCCGTAAGGGCGATGTGAGCCGTTTGGTTAAGAAGTGTAATGATTTTGGGGCTGGTGGCGTCAGCGTCGCTATTGGGGAACTGGCTGAAGGTCTGGAGATTGATTTGGATAGGATACCCCGTAAGTATCAGGGGCTTGACGGAACGGAACTGGCTGTGTCAGAGTCTCAAGAACGTATGGCTGTTGTTCTTGACGCCGATGATGTGGCGGCTTTTGTGGCGGCGGCTGATCGGGAGAATCTGGAAGCCACCCCGGTGGCGCGGGTCAGTGCAGCCAGACGCCTGGCGATGTCGTGGCGGGGGAAGGGTATTGTTGATTTGAGCCGCCGTTTTCTTGATACCAACGGCGTTAGACAGCAGGCTAGCGCTCTTATTGTGAGTCCGGATCCGGCGCGGAATTACCGCCGCCTTGTGCCGGAGGTCTGTGAGGGGGAATCCTGGAGTGAAGCCTGGCGAAACAATTTGGGGCGCTTGGAAGTGGCCGGACAAAAAGGGCTTGTCGACATGTTTGATTCTACTGTGGGAGCGGGCAGCGTCCTGATGCCTTTCGGCGGACTTTGGCAATTGACGCCGGAGGAAGCTATGGTTGCTAAGATTCCGTTAGAGGAAGGGGAAACGGAGACAACGACCATTATGTCTTATGGTTTTATGCCTGCTTTGAGCACTTGGAGCCCTTGTCATGGGTCGGCCTTCGCCGTTGTGGAGGCTTTGGCAAAGGTGACGGCTGTTGGGGGTAACCCTTGGCAAGCACGTCTGACTTTGCAGGAATATTTTGAGCGACTGGGAACAGATCGAAAACGTTGGGGAAAACCGACCGCGGCGCTTCTTGGCGCTTTGCTGGCGCAGCTTGAATTGGGCGTGCCCGCTATTGGGGGCAAGGATAGCATGTCAGGATCTTTTGGTTCCCTTGATGTGCCGCCGACGTTGGTGTGTTTTGCTGTTGTGCCGGGCCGGAGTGGGGAGACGGTCTCGGCTGCGTTCAAAAAAGCGGGTCACCCTGTTTTGTTTTGGCCGCTTCCGGTTGACGCAGCGACGGAGTTGCCGGATTGGCCGCGTTTACGTCGGATGCTGACAACGATCCATCAATGGTGCCGCGCGGGGAAGGTCGCGGCGGCTTCTGTCGTTAAGGAAGGTGGGCTGGCGGCCGCGCTGACCCGTATGGCTCTTGGCAATTGGCTTGGGGTGGCTCTGGAGAAGGATGCAGGTTGCTGGACGCGGGAGACGCTGTTCGCGCCGTTGGTGGGGTCAATGGTGCTGGAGATGACTGAGGGGTTTGACACGGTGGACATGGAAGCGGTGTATCAGGAAGCGGCGGATCAGGAGGCGGCGGATCAGGAAGCGGCGGATCTTGAGGAGGATGATCCTGCAGCTTGGATGGCAACCGGTCGTCCCGAATGTTTTAAGATCGGCGTGACCCAAGAGAGACCCTACGTGGATTTGCCTTGGTTCCCAGAGTCCCGAACCTCGAATCCCGAACCGGTGTCCGGCTCTTTGTCCCTGTCTGATTTGGCGGCGTGTTGGCTGCAACCGCTGGAGGGGGTTTTCCCAACGAAAGCGTCTGAGGCAATGGGCAAGGGACAAGGGACAAGGGACAATGGTCAATGGTCAAGGGACACCGGGCAAGGGGACATGAGGGAATTAGAGCTGGAGCTGCCTTTTTATGCCCAGAGACAGGAGTTTTCGCCTGTGGCGGTTAATAGAGGAGCTAAGCCGAGGGTGCTTATTCCGGCATTTCCAGGGACTAATGGTGAGACGGATATGGCGCGGGCCTTTGCGCGGTCCGGGGCTGAGACTGATGTTGTGGTGGTGCGGAATCTAACAGGTGAACATGTTGAGCAGAGTGTTCGGATTTTGCTGGAGGTTATGGATCGGGCGCAGATGATTGCTTTTCCCGGAGGGTTTTCGGGGGGGGATGAGCCTGACGGGTCGGGGAAGTTTATGGCGGCGCTGTTTCGCCATGAGGGGCTACGGGCGGGATTAGCAAGATTTCTTGAAGAGCGGGATGGTCTTATTATTGGCATTTGTAATGGCTTTCAGGCGCTGATCAAGCTGGGGCTTCTTCCTGGGGGCCGCGTTGTTGAGATTGATGAGAACCATCCGACCTTGACTTTTAACAGCGTGGGGCATCATATTTCGCGGATGGCTTATACACGCGTGGTTTCTGTTAAGTCGCCGTGGCTGCGTTTTTGCGAAGTCGGACAGAGGCATGCGGTGCCTGTTTCTCATGGAGAGGGACGTTTTGTTGCCTTAAACAGTCAACTTCAGGAACTGGTTCGTGACGGTCAAGTTGTCGCACAATACGTTGATGTTGAAGGGCGGCCGAGTATGGACGATCCTTGGAATCCCAACGGTTCTGTTTTGGCGGTTGAGGCGATCTGCAGTCCAAACGGCAGAATTCTTGGCAAAATGGGGCATTCAGAGCGCACGGGACCGGGTCTCGGGGTCAATGTGCCTGGTGACCAGAACCAGCGGTTGTTTGAGGCTGGTGTCAGCTTTTTCTGCTGACGAAGGTCTTGAAGTTCTGGTGCGTAAAAATATTTATATTGTCAATTCTATTAGAGTGGTGTTAAATTATAGGTGTGAGGATTTGGGACAAACATTATGATAGTTTCCTTATAAAGCCTTTACTCGTTATTTCTGACTTATTCAAATAAAGATGCTATAAGGAGGGCAACATGTTCAGACACATGAAAGGAACTGATACAATGGGCCAATGCTCCAAATACGCCGGGAGCTCAAGGCACCCATTTGGAATGGCGGTTAGCTTAGCTGTTTTGGTTTTGCTTAGCTGCTGTTTAACCGGATGCGATGCTATCAACAATTTTATTGGTGGGAATCAGGGATCCCTCATGGAGAACATCCCGGCGGCGATTGATCTGGAGACCGCTTCGGACGAGGATTGTTTTCTCTGGAACGGCGGCACGATTACCGGCTTGACTGAAAAGGGGAAGGCGCAAGTTAATGTTGTCGTTCCGAAAAAAGCGACGTCAATTGATAAGGAAACTTTTGCCCGGAACACAGCCATCAAGTCAGTTGGCTTTCAAAATCCTGGTATCGTTTTGGGAGAGGGATTGTTTATGGATTGCGCTTCATTGGAAATGGCGCTCTTACCCACGAACCTTCATGTAATTCCAATTTCTCTATTTAAGGGATGCAGGGCTTTGAAAGAAATAGTTATTCCTGATCAGGTGACAAAGATTGATAATATGGCGTTTTTCCAATGTACTTCTTTGGAATCGGCAGAGCATGGCGGCAAAATAGAGTCTATTGGGCGTCAGGCTTTCCACACCTGTGACAAACTTAAGGAATTCGAGTTTTCTCCCAGTATCAATGTGATTGGGGAAGGGGCGTTCGCCTGGTGCTATGAACTGGAAAGTGTCGTTCTTACGAGCACTGAACAAGAAATTCTCGAGGTGAGAACTTTTTCCAATTGCGTAAAACTCACGAAGGTCGTCATCCCTGAAGGCGTTAAGAAACTTGATGTTGGGGTTTTTGCTCAATGTCCGAGGCTGACCGATATTACTTTGCCGGCGTCCCTTGAGGAGATTGATACAGGCGCTTTTAAGAATACGGCGGCCCTGAATGCCGAACCCAAAAAGTATAAGGTTGTAGAAGGGTCTCCTGCTGACTTGAGCTTTGGCAGTTATTCCACGCAGTTTGACGCTAAGGAATACCAATAATCGGTGTTCGGTGAAAGCTGTACGGTGTACGGTGATCGGTTTCCGGGATCGGGATTGCAGTGGAGATGCAATAAGTGAAAAGGCGGCGTTACGAATAGGATTAACGCAATTCGAACTTGTTTATTTGAATTGCGTTTTTCCTATTCTGAGAACGGACGCATATACTTGTTATGTATACCCAACACCGAACACCGACAAGCAAGGGGGGACGAGTGTGCGCTCCAAAACATATGTTTTGCATGAGTCTGTTGATTCATCTATGGGTTTTGCCGTCGTCGGCAATGTGGAGAAGTTCGCGCGGAATAAACATGTGCGCAAGTGTTGGCGGTTTTGCCAGGAACATCAACTCAAGGCTTTTCTTGTTCTTTTGGATTATACGAAAGACAGCAAGACGGCGGGTCGCCCATTGACGGGCCCCTCATCGGCCAGGGCCAAACTGCCGGCCCGGGTTTTTTCGCGCCTTGGCGATCTGCCGGAAAAAATTGATGTGGTGATACCGTGTCTCATGCCCAGGCATATTCCCGCTATTGTTGAGGAGAGCGCCGTCGCCGGGGCCCATACCATCTGGTTTCAGGAGAAGAATTGGACGCCGGAATTCCAGGAACAGGCTGAGGGGAAGGGGTTGTCTGTTGTGCGTGGATGCGTGCTTAAGCACAAGATATATTATGGGGTTGCCAAGTTTTTAAGCCCCTGTTATTGGCATGGGTTGAACTGTACGAAGGCTTTGCCGAAGTATCGGCGATAGAATGATTTCCATCAGCCTTTGTTGAGGTCAGCGTGCGCTTTTGTTTGTGGGGCCACCGCGTCCTGTAATGCCCAAATCCGGGTTGGGGTGCTCTCTGAGAGGGTTTTGGCGTATTCGATGGCGTAGATGAGGCCGGCCAGGGTGTCAAGGGAGGTGGGGCACGGTATGTTGAACTCTACGGACATACGGCGCATTTGGAAACCGTCGCGCAGGGGTTGTTTGCCCCGGGTCAGGGTGTTGACGACGAAGACAACTTCTTTGTTGCGGATGATGTCGATGACGTTGGGATGGCCTTCATGAATTTTACGGACTTCGCCGACTGGGAGCCCATGAGCGCGGAGGAAAGCCGCGGTGCCGTTGGTGGCTTTGAGGCCGAAGCCGAGCTCGGTGAGACGGGCCAGGTGAGGTAAGGCTTCTTCCTTGTCTTTGTCGGCTAGGGTGACGAGGATGTCGCCAGATTGCGGGATGCGGTAACCGGCGCCGAGAAAGCCTTTGTACATAGCTTCCGGTAAGGTGTCGGCCAAGCCGAGGACTTCGCCGGTTGATTTCATCTCGGGTCCTAAGGAGGGTTCGACGTCGGTGAGTTTGTTGAAGGAGAAGACGGGGATTTTGACGGCCACGAGGTTGGGCTTGGGGTGGAGGCCGCCTGAATAGCCTTGTTGGGACAGGGTCTGGCCCAGTTGGACCAGGGTGGCCAGTTTGACCATGGGTATGCCGGTGACTTTGCTGAGAATGGGAACGGTGCGGCTGGCCCGGGGGTTGACTTCGATGACGTAGATTTGATCGTCTTGGATGATAAATTGAATGTTGAGCAGCCCTTTGACCTGGAGCGCCAGGGCGATGCGGGTTGTGTATTCGGTTAGGGTGTTGATGAGTTCGGGGGTGAGGTTTTGCGGCGGGTAGATGGCGATGCTGTCGCCGGAGTGGATGCCCGCTCGTTCCAGGTGTTCCATGATGCCGGGGATGAGCACGTTTTCGCCGTCAGCGATGGCGTCGACTTCGACTTCACGGCCCAGCATGTAACGGTCGACCAGGACGGGATGTTCCGGGGAGACCCGGACGGCTTGGGCCAGGTAGTCGGTGAGGTCGTTTTCGTTGTAGACGATTTCCATGGCTCGTCCGCCGAGGACGTAAGACGGTCTTACCAGCACAGGGAAGCCCAGAGAGGCGGCTATACCGCGGGCTTCGGTGTGGCTGTGGGCTAGATTGCCTTTGGGCCGTGGAATCCGGAGGGATTCCAACAGATCGTCGAATTTTTCCCGGTTTTCCGCCCGGTCTATGTCTTCCACACTGGTGCCCAGGATGGCGACGCCGCGCTGGAGGAGGGGTTTGGCCAGGTTGATGGCGGTCTGGCCGCCGAATTGAACCACGACGCCCCGGGGGCGCTCCTGATCTATGACGCTCATGACGTTTTCGATGTTGAGGGGTTCGAAGTACAGGCGGTCGGATGTGTCAGGGTCGGTACTAACGGTTTCTGGGTTGTTGTTGATGACGATGGATTGGCAGCCCATTTCACGAATGGCGTGGGAAGCGTGGACGGAGCAATAGTCGAATTCGATGCCCTGGCCGATGCGGATGGGGCCGGAGCCGAGCACAAGGATTTTGTCGGCGTCGGTGGGCCGGCTTTCACCTTCTTCGCCGAAACTTGAGTAGTAGTAAGGGGTGGCGGCGGGGAATTCGCCGGCGCAGGTGTCGACCATCAGATAGCCGGGGATGATGCCTTGTTCGCGGCGTTTGCGGGCGATGACGGTTTCGTCGGTGTTGAGAAGATGAGCCAGTTGAAAGTCGCTGAACCCGGCGGTTTTGGGAATTGACAATTGACAATTGTCAATTGTCAGCTGGGAGAGGGTTTCTTCCAGGCTAACGATTTTGGCGATTTCGTTCAGGAAGAAGTAATCTATTTTGGTGATTTTGTTGACTTGCTCAATGGAGACGCCGCGTCGCAGGGCTTCCGCAACCAGGAAGAGTCTTTCGTCGTCGGCTTTTTCAATTTTGGCGAGAAGGTCGGGGAGGGGGATGGCGCGGAAGGATTCCATGAGGAGGCCTGTAAAGTTGGCTTCCAAGGAGTAGATGGCTTTGAGCAGCGCCGAGGAAAAACTACGGCCCAAGGCCATGACTTCGCCGGTGGCTTTCATCTGAGAGCCGAGGGAACGTTGGGCGCCGGTGAATTTGTCGAAGGGCCAGCGGGGGATTTTGGCGACGATGTAGTCGATGCTTGGTTCAAAACAAGCGGTGGTGGCGCCGGTGACGGTGTTGGCGATTTCGTCAAGGGTGTAGCCCAGGGCTATGCGGGTGGCGACTTTAGCGATGGGGTAGCCTGTGGCCTTGGAAGCCAGAGCGCTGGAACGGCTGACCCGGGGGTTGACTTCGATGACGTAGTACTGGCTGCTGTAAGGGTGGAGGGCGAACTGAATGTTGCAGCCGCCTTCGATGGCGAGTTCGCGGATGATGGAGAGGGCCGCTTGGCGCATCATACGGAAATCTTTGTCGGAAAGGGTCTGAGTCGGCGCGACGACGATGCTGTCGCCGGTGTGAATACCGACGGGGTCGATGTTTTCCATAGAACAGATGGTGATGCAGGTGTCGGCGCTGTCGCGCATGACTTCAAATTCGATTTCTTTCCAGCCGGCAACGCTGCGTTCGATAAGCAATTGTTTGTTGATGCTGTATGTCAGGCCTTTGGCAGCGATTTCGGTCAGGGTTTCATCGTCATGGGCGACGCCGCCGCCGGTGCCGCCCATGGTGTAACCGGGGCGCACGATGACGGGGTAGCCGATGGAGCGGGCGAAGCGCAGGGCGTCTTCTATGCCGGAGACAATGGCGCTTTCGGGGACAGGTTCGCCGATTTCTTCCATGGTTTGTTTGAAACGTTCACGATCTTCGGCTTTTTCTATAGAGTCTAGAGAGGTGCCGAGGAGGCGGACGTTTTCCCGCTCCAGGGTGCCGTCCCGGGCGAGTGTCATGGCTAAGTTCAGGCCGACTTGGCCGCCTAAGGTGGCCAGCAGGCTGTCCGGCCGCTCTTTGGCGATGACGGCTTGCACAGTTTCCGGTGTCAGAGGTTCGAGATAAATACGAGAGGCCATAGGGGCGTCGGTCATGATAGTGGCTGGGTTGGAGTTGATCAAAACCGCTTCAACGTTCTCTTCTTGCAGAGTCCGGCAGGCTTGGGTTCCCGCGTAATCGAATTCGGCGGCTTGTCCGATGATGATCGGACCGGAGCCGATGACAAGGACTTTTTTGATGTTGCTGTGTTTAGGCATGGCTGGCGTATCCTTTCTGCAGGAGCAGGTCGCGGAAGTGTTCGTAGAGGTAGTGGGTGGTGTGAGGACCGGGTTGAGTGTCCGGGACAAATTGCAGGGAGAAAGCTTGACGGCTTGGACAAGCTAAGCCTTCGATGCTTTTGTCGTTCAAATGAATATGGGTGATCTCTGTTCCCTCCGTGAAGGGGCCTTCCAGGGCGAAGCCGTGGTTCTGGGCGGTAATGTGGATTCTGCCCCCACCCCGAATCGGGTGATTGGCGCCGCGATGACCGGGTATCAGGGGACGGACGCGACCGCCCAGGGCCAGTCCCAGGAGCTGGTGTCCGAGTCCCACGCCCATGAGGGGTAGGGACTGAGCTAAGATTTGAGTGATGGTTCGGCATATGTCCGGAAGCTCCTGGGGGTTACCAGGCCCGTCAGATAAAAGCACGCCGGCGGGCGTGCATTGCCTGATGTCATTAAAAGTGCTGTCGGGGGGCAGCAGGGTGATAGCACAGCCGAGGGCGTGGAGAGCGTTGATTAAGTAATCCCGGCCGCCAAAATCGATGAGAGCGACGCGGGGGCCGGCGGGGTTTTCCGGCAGATCCCGGCGGGCGGAGACGGTAATACCGCGGATCAGATCCGGGGTGGGGGTTGGCGTCAACGCGGCGGCCCGAGCCCGCAGACGGTCAAAATCGTCGTCCAGGCTGATCAGACCTTGCTGGCTGCCGTGAAGGCGCAGATGTCTGGTCAGGGCGCGGGTGTCCACTTGGCTCAAGGCGACGATACCTTGATCGACAAGATAGCGGTGCAGGGTCTGTTCTGTACGGTAATTGCTGGGCTGGGGGCATATTTCGCGGACTATGAGTCCCCGGGCGCTGATGCTGAGGGATTCCCGGTCTTCCTTGTTGACGCCGTAGTTGCCGATAAGCGGGTAGGTCATAACAATAATTTGACCGGAATACGTGGGATCGGTTAAGATCTCCTGGTATCCGGTCATGCTGGTGTTAAATACAATTTCACCGCTGGTTTCCCCCGCCAATCCGGCGGAGACACCGGCGAAAATTCGGCCGTCTGCCAAACATAAGTGCGTTTTCATAGGGGACGTTCCTTTCTGGTAGCGAAATTCTGCTTTATTTTAAATGCTTTCGGCATCCGTGTCAAATCTTGGGCAGACCACAGCAAGTTACAGGCCAACATAAAATAACAACAGAATAGCGCCCTGCGAGAGAGGTGTGAGTAAAGGGTTTTGAGTGGGAAGATTTAGAAGATCCACTTGCCGCTGTTTTTGATCGAAAGAATGATCTGCTGATGTTCCCGCTCAGTTTTGGAGAAAAAGACTTCGCCGGTGTTGTCGGCTACAAAGTAATAGTACTCGGTGTTTTTCGCAGTCATAACGGCGTCAATCGATTCACGCCCGGGGCCGGCAATCGGGCCTACAGGTAATTTGCCAATCATTTCAGGTCCCCTGGTGTTATAGGGGTTATACTTGTTGAGTTCGCTCTCGGTTAAATCTCTTGAAGAGGACATGTCAATTTTGAAAGCGTAATAGGTGGATACATCGCTTCCCAGGGACCAGCCATCGTTCAGACGGTTATAGAAGACGCCGGCAATGAGGTTTCTGTTTTCGGCGTTTGTGCCCTCTAATTCCACCATGCTTGCCAGAGCCAGCAATTCGTGGGCAGAGTATGAGCTCCTGCCGATTGGGTCTTTATATTGATCGAGCACAGTCTCCATGCCTTGCAGCAAAACGTCAAACAGATCCTCAAGAGTTATATCTTTGCTGCTGATCTGATAGGTGTCGGGAAAGAGATAGCCCTCTAAAGGATAATAAATGTCAGCGTTCTTAATCTCCGCCGTCATAAACCAATAGCGGTTGATTAATGAATCAATATAGGTTTCGTTCTGCAACAGGGCAAAAACGTCTGCTTCTTCATGAACCGTGTTCTCGGCAATAACTTTGGCGACGCCTCTCATGTTTAAGCCTTCTTTAACAGTCAGCATGAAAGCGTCCGGTTCAATATTTTTTCCGGAAACCAAATAATCGATAATTGTGTCCAAATCCATACTCGGGCTTAGCTCATATGTGGCGGCTTGCAGGTTGTCGATTTTCTTCATCCTCAAATACAACCGAACGAACTGTTCGTTCTTAATCAAGCCGTTTTCTTTTAAATTATGAGCGATGGTTGGGACCGTTTCTCCTTTTTTGATGTCAAAGACAATTTTTTCGCTGGAATCGCTGACGGCGGACAGATTGTAGCTGTAGAAAGCCCAGGCTCCGATTGCCGCTGCCAGCAACAAAACGACAATGATGATGAATATTTTCTTGATCACAAACACTTCCTTCGTTAAAAAATGCGCAAATACGCGATCATGTGTGTGTCTATTTGAATACTGCATATATTGTAACATGAACAGCGCGTCTTTGACAATCGTTAAGTGTTGGCAGGTGCATATTTTACGTATTTTAAAAGTGCAGGAAGCGACAAAAAAATAAATAGAAATATCCACTGCGGGATTCTCCCGCAATCTAATGGTGAATGGAGATGGATATTATGTGGGCTCGTAACAGTCCCGAGGTAGGGTTTGGAGTCTGCCGCTCCCCAACCCCTGACGTGGCACTGTTACTGGCCAGCGCGGTATCTGCCTCCAAATCACCATTGAGTTGCGGGAAAACACCG
>Ga0082212_10005287_pt1 | contig 17645 bp, 15 predicted proteins | sample TergutNt197P3_FD_71548 | JGI IMG/M metagenome (GOLD analysis project Ga0082212, IMG submission 71548) | Neocapritermes taracua P3 segment gut microbial communities from Petit-Saut dam, French Guiana - Nt197 P3 | ecosystem: Host-associated > Arthropoda: Insects > Digestive system > Gut ... | reverse complement strand
TGCCGTTTCTTCATCAATTTTTTCTATATTGCCGGCTCTTTCTCTCAATAATTCATTGCCCAAAGTAATAATCTGCATACTTTCAGTCTATAAAATTAATGATTTATCATCAATAATGTAATTCAGGAAAACTGCTGGAATGGTATCCATTGACCTAAACACCCAAATTGCCTAGAATAAATGAAAGATGAGTGTTCTTACAAGTCAGAAAATAGCATTATATTTTGATCGATTTAAAGATATATCTGTAACTTTTACAAAAGAAATAATACAGGTTACGGGTCTTTTAACGCAGCAAATTCATCTCAAGTGCGGCAACGATTTTTGGCCCTGCGTGGTATATGCCGCCTCTTTTGAAACTGCAAAAATTGTAGCAAATACAAAAACGGGGCTTCCCGGAAAACTGCAGTCTTCCAACAATCTTGTAAGCTTAAGATTCTGTTTCAAACCTCCTGGGGAGACAAACCCCGTTACTTTTTTTATCTCCGGGCGCGTACTTGCAAGTGCGCCTTACGGAACTTCTCAGGATATGGATATGTTCACTATCCAGTTTTCCAACAGACCGCCCGATGACTTTATAGAAATTGTAGGGCGCATTCTTGATGCGAACATCAATTCAACAAAACGAAAGGATGTCAGGATTCCATTAACTGTGGAGCATATCCGCAGATTGAATATCATGTCGACGGAAACCGCGGTTTTTATAGAAAGAGTCCCAAGGAAGTGCATACTCCGCGATTTGTCTTTCTCGGGCTCTAAAATAATCATGCTCGGCATCTCAAAATTTCTTGTAGATAAAGACGCAGCAATCCGCATCGATTTTAACGAGCCGCGGGAATCATTTACAATCGCCGGAAAATTTGTCCGCGCAGAACAGGTTGAAGGGAAAAAAGAAATGGTCGCCCTTGGGCTTATATATAATGAAGCGCAAGTCCCCATGGGTTACAAGATAAGGCTTAATGATATGCTGTCCACAACAAGGGCGGAAAACCGCGGCGCTGACGGCATTATCGCAGAAAGCGCTCCTTAATTATGAAAAAGAATCTTGTTTTTCTTCCCGTACCCGATTATTTTAACGATCTATTTATAGACCCCAATATTCCAATCCCCGCAGAAGTGCCTGAAGGCGAAGATGTAAATCTTGATGATTTATCGATAGAAACAATTTTACTGGCAATGCTGCGTGTCATTGAAGAGAATCAAGTAGAAAAAGATTGGATTGATTATTATTGCAATTTTATTCTAAAGGTAAGACCCGATATAATTACAATGCTGGAAATTAATGATGATTTCCTGAACGATAAGCGCTATAAAAATGCGCACAGTCTTGTTACAGAAGGCAGGGCGCAGGAAGCGTTAAGCAGCATAAAAAGTTTTTTAGAACATTACCCTAATATATGGAACGGCTGGTTCATACTTGGCTGGGCGCTTCGCCTTCTTGGAAGATGGAAAGACGGAGAAGCAGCATTAAGAAAAACGATTGAGCTTGGAGGCGCAAACAGCGACATTCGCAATGAACTTGCGATATGCCTTATGGAAATGGACGATTTAAAAAACGCAAAAACAGAACTAGAAACCGCATTAAGAAACGATCCCGAAAACACAAAAATAATTTCCAATCTTGGAGTCCTTGCACTAAAAAACGGAGAAAAAGAAAAAGCTGCCGGCTTTTTTAGAACAGTATTGGAAATTGATAAAGATGATCCAGTTGCGAAGAAGTTATTAGTTGATAGTTTTTAGCTATTAGTTTTTCTAATAACTAGCAACTAATAACTAACTACTAATCCAGCTGCCGAAAACTAAATGGAATTTGAAAATAAAATTAATGCCGTTTTAAAAAACTCCTGCTGTACCAAAGAAACGCTCTTTCTTGCTGCTGTGAGCGGCGGCGCTGACTCGGCTGCGATGCTTTGCGTTCTTTACGAAATTATTCCGCAGGAGAGGCTTTTCTGTCTTCATGTTGATCACAATCTGCGAAAGGACAGCGTACTTGATGCAGAATTTGTCCGCGATTTCTGCGGGAGGCGCGGAATCAGTTTCATTTTAAAGACGATTGCACCGGGAAAAATCGAATCTTTTTCGCGGCGCAGAGGGACAGGCATCGAAGCCGCCGCAAGGCATTTTAGGAGAAGAGCGCTTTTAAAAGAAGCTTCGCGCTTAGGAGATAACGCTTTAATTTTAACGGCTCACACTAAAGATGACGCGCTGGAATTATCGCTTATGCGTATCCTGCGCGGCGCTGGTCCTTCAGGACTTTCTGCAATGCCTGCAAGAAAGGGAAAATTTATTCGCCCTCTTCTTTCAATAAGCCACGCGGAAGTGATTTCGTATTTAAATGAAAAAAAAATCCAGTGGCGCGAAGATTCTTCAAATACTGATGAAAAATTCCTGCGTAATAAAATCCGCCGCCGCCTTGTCCCGCTCTTAAACGATTCCTTTCCGCTCTGGGACAGGGGGCTTTCTGCAATGGCGGAAACTCAATCTCTTGTTTCCGGCTTTATTAATGATGAAGCATCTAGCAGGGTTGAATGGGAACGGGAAGCGGGAAAGAGAGTTTTTTTTACAAATGCGGAAAACTTTTTTTTTCAGCCGCAAATTATAAAAGAAGAGGCGTTGTTTCAGGGCATCAACCGGTATCTGGAATCCTTTAGGAAAAATTATCACTCTGTATCGATAAGGCGTTCCTTGATAAGGCGTTTTTGCGATGGTTCTGTTAATACTGCAGATCTCGCCGTTGTAACATCGCAGAGGAAAAAACGCAGGCTTCTTCGGATAAAATCGGACGGTAAAAAAATCAAACTGTATTTTGCAAATAACCATTCCTGTGAAACAGGTTTTTCACTGTTGATTAATAAGCCCGGCTTATATAATCTTAATAGTATAAATGTTAATGTATCTGATTCTTCTGTTAAAGAAGATTCAAACTGCGGTTTTAACGCTTTTTTTGCCGGTTTGCCGCTTGTTTTAAGGGGGAGTTTTAACGACGATTTTCTTGTGAACAAAGAAAAAAAAATTATGCGGCGGGAAGCGGAAGGAAATCCTGTCAGCGCAGTTGATGTTCACGGGACAGCCGCGTTTATCAGCAAAAAAACCGGAAAAGTTTTATTTGCAAGGGATTTTATTCCTGAAACTGTTTATTCGGTTAAGTTGTTTATAGAAGGAGACTGGAAAAATGTTTAATAATCAGAACGATAGATTGCCGGATAAAGGAACAATGCCGAAACGCCCAAACGGTCTTACTCTTGTTTTATTTCTTGTAATATCTGGAATATTTCTTACTTTTTTATTTCAAGGTAATTCATCTTCTGTAAGAGAAATGCCTTATTCCGATTTTATCCGATCCGTAGAGCAAAACCAGATTGAAGCAGTCAACATTGTCGACGATGAAATAATCAATATTTATCTTAAGGGCTCGGAGGGCAGCTCTCCTCAGTTTAAAACATACATACCTTATTTCGATCCTGATCTTATTCAAAAACTTAAAGATGCAAATGTAATTGTAAGGGGAAATAAATCCGGTTTTAGTTTTTTTGGTTTATTAATCGAATTGATTCCGTGGATCATCGGTTTTGCGCTGATAATGTTTATGCTCAGAAATATGCAGGGGATGGGGAATAAAACTTTTCAGTTCGGAAAGAGCAGGGCGAAGCGTTACCATGACGAAGGAAAAAAGGTAAGTTTTTCCGATGTCGCCGGTCAGAAGGATGCAAAGTTTGAACTTGAGGAAGTTGTGGAGTTTTTAAAAAATCCGCAGAAATTTACAAAGATGGGTGCGCGAATCCCAAAAGGCGTGCTTCTTGTCGGAATGCCGGGTACAGGAAAAACTTTAATGGCGCGTTCTGTCGCGGGCGAAGCGGGAGTCGCTTTCTTTCACATGTCGGGCTCTGACTTTGTAGAGATGTTTGTCGGTGTCGGGGCAAGCCGCGTCCGCGATCTATTTGAACAGGGACGCAAAAATGCGCCGTGCATAATTTTTATCGACGAACTTGACGCAGTGGGGCGGACGCGCGGCGCAGGTTACGGCGGCGGTCATGACGAACGCGAACAAACGCTGAACCAGCTGTTAGTTGAAATGGACGGCTTTGATTCAAAGGACGGAGTAATTATTCTTGCTGCGACAAACCGCCCCGATGTTTTAGACCCGGCGCTGCTGCGCCCCGGGCGTTTTGACAGGCAGGTTGTAATTGCAATGCCCGACATCAGGGAACGTGAAGCGATACTTCAAATTCACGCGGCGAAAATACCTAAGGATAAAGACATCGATCTTGCGCGCATTGCACGGGCGACGCCGGGAATGAGCGGCGCTGATATTGCAAACCTTGTAAATGAAGCGGCTCTTTTTGCCGCGCGTAAAAATAAGCCGGAAGTAGAGATGCCGGACTTTGAAGAGGCAAGGGACAAGGTTCTTATGGGAGTTGCAAGGAAAACGCTCGCAATTTCCGACAGGGAGCGGAGGATGACCGCAATTCATGAAGCGGGACACGCCCTTCTTCACTATTTCTTAAAAAACGCAGATCCGCTTCATAAAGTCACTATTGTTCCGCACGGACGCGCGCTCGGTATGGCGCTCTCGCTCCCGGAAGAAGACAGTTACAGCCGCTCAAAAGGCTGGATTCAAGATTTTATTTCCATTTTATACGGCGGCTGGCTTGCGGAAAAACTTTTTTATGACGAAACCACAACAGGAACGAAGAGCGACATAAAACAGGCGACTGATCTTGCGCGTAACATGGTTTGTGAATGGGGAATGGCGGAAGAACTCGGACCTATAGCCTACGGGCAGGAGGACGAACCTATCTTCCTTGGAAAGGAAATCGCAAGACACAAGGATTATTCAGAGGATACTGCGCAGAGAATAGACAAGGCGGTTAAGGAAATACTTGACAGATCAAGGGACTGCGCAAGCGGGATCATAAATGAAAAAAAACCGCTTCTGGAAAAACTTGCGGACGCCCTTCTCCTGCGCGAAACCCTTATCGACGAAGAGGTAAGGCAGATACTCGGGCTTCCGCCTAAGGAAAACTCTGAACCTTCGCGGCAGAAAGAAAGTGAAGGAGAAAACCAGCAGTGAAGCGCCGGCTTCTTCCCGTACTTTTGTTTTTCTGTGCGCTTAATTTTTCCTTTGCGCAGAGTTCACGGGTTTGGGGAGACGGAGAGCCTGCACAGCAGTATGCACAGTGGGCTAAACAGATGATTGAACAGGGACGCTGGAGCGAAGCGCTTACGGGGCTTGAACGCGCCGCGGATTTTGCTAATGTATCGTCTGACATTTCCTACCTTCTTGCACTCTCGCGTTCCCATGAAAATAAAAGAAGATCAAGCGTTGTTGCAGCACTTAATAATGCAATCGATGTAAACCGCTGGGTAATCTATGACGAAAACCAGGCGTTCCTTTTAAAAGCAGATCAGCTTGTCGCAATGCGGATGTTTTACAGCGCGATTGAATGCCTTGATGAGATGAACGTCAGTGTTCTTTCAGCTAACGCAGACCTTGCGGCGGATTCTGTTATGACGCGGCTCTTGGCTTTAAGGGGGCTTGCGGAAAACCTTGGCGGCGCTTCCGCTATGAATCCCGCGCAGGGGCTGATTAATTTCAGAAACCTTATGTTATCTGCAATGGACAGATTCCCAAGGGACCCGCGCCCCTTGCGTATATTTTTCGGTTATGCGTATGACAGTAAATCCAGGCAGGCTTCTCTTGCGGAAAGGGACATGGAAATACTGGAACTAGCGCTAAGGAGGCTTCCCTTTCTTCTGGAAACTGATCCGGAACTTGCATGGATAGCGGCTTCTTTTATGAGGGACACTGAAGAAGCGCGGCGGCTTGTTGCAACATACCGTGCAGGCAGTTTATACCGTACGCACAGTAGGGATTTTTTCCCAAACCCCGGCTCAATTTCCGCGGCTTTGAATCTTGGGCTTATGGGCGACATTGAAGCAGTAGAAGAGCTGTTTTCCGGAAACCGCGGATTCAATTACCCACTTCCGTCTAACGTACCGGGGACTGTATACCCTGTTCTGGAAAAGGATGTTGTAACGGATGTTTACAGTTCCCTTGGGAGCGATGAAGGACGCTCTTTTTTTACAGAGAAACTTCATTCGTTCTCCGGCTATATTATTTCCAACGATGATCATGACGGTTTTGTTGACGGTCACTCTTTTTACAATAATGGAATAATAAGGGAGATTGCATTTGACAGGCATCATGATAATTTTTTTGACCTTCGTATTTATTTCTCCGCGGACGGAGTTCCCGTTTCTGCGGAAGTTCCCGTTACGGGAAATATATCTTCTGCAAAGATAGAGTGGGAACGTTATCCCTATGTTTTAAAGGCGGAACTGGCGGAAGAAAAATTCCAGTACCGTCCTGCGGATTTTCAATTTGCTCCTGTTTCATTTATAGAAATCGGCGGAAGCCGTCTGCATGCAGGGCTTGCATTTCCTGTCCTTTCATCGCAGTACCTGGAAATTACAAGGAGAACCCTTGTTTTAAACAGTTCGTCTATTCAAAGACCAAGCGTAGAATTTAACGGCGCTGTAGAAAATATCGTTCTTGAACGGGGAATACCTCTGCACGCTTTTGAAACGTTAAATGGAATGACTCTTTCTGTAACGGAGTTTGAAAGGGGAGCTCCGGTGCTGCAGTATATCGATTTGGATCTTGACGGAAGAATGGAAACAGTACGCCGCTTTCATCGTCCAAGCGCAGATTATCCGTGGCTTGATTCAGAACTAAGATATGATTATCACAGATTGATAGCGTCTTCACAAAGCGACTGGACGGGAGAGGGAATGTATAAAACAGGGGAAGTGTATCTGCAGGACGGTTCTGTTGTTTATTTATGGGATATGGACGGAAGCGGAGTGATGAATTATTTTGAAACGGAAGACGGAAGCAGATAATGACAAAATTTAAAAATAAAAAATGGCTCGTAATTTTAACAGTGTTAATTTTTATTTTTTCTTGCCAGAGTCAGAACAACAGAAGGGATGATTATCTTTCCCGTTCTACAAGTTCGATACGGTTAGAAGACATAAGGGATGAAGTTAACATAAATCCTGTTAATGCAATAAATTTAATTTACATTTACAAGGAAGCGTATTCTTTTTTACAGAGCGATGGTGAAGACTGGAAACAGCTTTCCTTTTACGAAGAAGAATCGATAAAAAATTTATGCGCGCTGCAGGAAAAGGCAGTTGAAGATAAAGAATGGGAAAAAGCGCTTTCCTTAGGAAGATCAATAGCAAGCATTGGAATAACAACATCCTATACGGGAATGGAAGCGGATTTTATTCTTGCAGATGCTTTGCAAAAATTACAGGAAGGCAACACCCTTGGCGCATTTTTAGCGGCTGTTAGATCACATGAAATACGCCCTTTAGATTTTGAAAGCGCGCTCTTATTCCTTGAAAACGCAGCAGAGGCAAAACAGCGCCGCACAGCGTCCTTCTTTCTTGCAGCCGCAGAAAGTGCCGGCGGAAATATTCCGCAGGCGTTACGTGAATACGCATCCGGCAGGGACGCCGCAAGCGATATGATTAAAGGAGTCGCCACAGTAATCGTTGACAGAGGATACAGAATTGAAAGAGGGCTTGGAATGGCAAACTGGGTTCTTGGCTCCGCTTTCTTTGTCGATTCATCAGGTCTTTTAATTACAAACTACCATGTTATAGAAAGCGAAGTAGATCCCAAATACAAGGGATACTCAAGGATGTATGTCCGTATCGGCGACGCTTCAAGCCCCAGAATCCCGGCGCGTGTAATTGGGTGGGACAAAGCGCTGGACTTGGCGCTAATAAAAACTGAAATTGAACCTGAGTATATTTTTTCTGTCGTCGATAAAGTAGTTCCTCATGTAGGCGATACAGTCCTTGCAATAGGTAATCCTCTGGGCTTGGAAAAAACCGTTACTTCGGGAATTGTTTCCGCTCTTGGAAGACGCTTTTTACAGATAGGCGATGTTATTCAGATTGACGCAGCGGTAAACAGCGGAAACTCAGGCGGTCCAGTAGTGGACAGCGAGGGGCGGCTTGTCGGAGTTGTTTTTGCCGGCGTTGAATATTATGAAGGATTGAATTTTGCTATTCCTGCGCAAAGACTCGCCGCCGCCCTTCCCGCAATGATAGAAGGCGGCAAGGCGCAGCGACCCTGGCTTGGATTAACGTTATGCGAAACTTATTCCAGGGCGGAAATTATTTATAATGCACCTAACACTCCGTCTTACAGGCATCAGGTTCAGGAAGGTTCGTTTATTAAATCAATCAACGGAAAAGTTATAGAAGCGTCTGCGGGAGGACTCATTCCCGCTTTACAAGAAGCGGTTTTTTCCTGCGGTCCCGGCGAACTTGTCGCTCTGGAGACTATTAATCAAAACGGCGAAGCAAAAACCCACATCATTATGACAGTATCGCGCCCTGACCTTCCTCTGCTTGATGCGGCGCTCATAGACAGGCGTGACAGGGTTGCCGCTCCTCTTTTCGGCATGATGCTTACCCCTCTTCCGGGAGGTATTTTTTCGTCAAACAACTACAAGGTTAACAGGGTAATCCGCGGTTCTATTGCAGACGACGCCGGCATTTCGGAGGACGATCCTATAACAATCAGGCGTCTTCGTATAATGGAAGAAGAAGGCTATGCTCTTTTGGAATTTTCTATCAAGAAGAGGCGGATGGGCTACCTTGAAGCAAACATGCAGCTTCCGGTTTGGCTTGATTCGCCTGATACTCTTTAAAGCTTCATGAAAATTTATTCAAAGACAGGCGACAACGGGGAAACTTTTCTTTTAAACGGGGAAAGGGTTTCCAAGAATGACGGGCGTATTCATTTTGAAGGAGCAGCTGACGAACTCAATTCACAACTGGGACTTATAAAAGCAATGATAAAAGATTCCGAAAACCGTAATTTTATCGAAGGTGCGCAAAGAACTATCATGACAATCATGTCCCATGTTTCAGATTCTGAAAATGAAAAGTATCAACTAACAGAAAAAGAAACTGCTATTCTGGAAAATGAAATTGACAGGCTTACCGGGAATTTATCAAAGGAGCTGGATTTTGTCCTTCCCGGAAAAAGCGTACTTGAAGCGCAAATCCACATTACAAGAGCCGCCGCAAGAAAAACGGAAAGAGATTTCATTGAGATTTACGAAAAATATAGCTTATGCAAAAATGCGCTTGTATATTTAAACAGACTTTCCGACTATCTATTTGTTTTATCACAGAATTACTAGAAGATAAACCACGGAGTATCACGGAGTTATTGTATAAAGTTTTTTCTTCCTCCGTGTTTCTCCGTGGTTATTTCTTAATTATTCTTTAAAATATCAACTAACGCAGAAACATCTGCGGGAATCTTTTTTGAATTTATTTCCCTTTCCATTGCGCGCGCAAGTGAAGAAGGGACAGGCGGCTTTCCTGTGACAGGCTCTACAATTTCGATAAACTTCGCGGGGTGCGCTGTGCAGAGTATCCCGTAATTTCCTTTCGCAGGTATTTTATTTTCTGTAAGAAGAAGTTCAACGCCCTTCCAGCCGACTGCGCTGTGCGGATCTAAAAAGTAACCCGCTTTTTCATGAACACGCGCAATTGTTTCCCTAGTCTGCGCATCATCTACAGAAACTCCAAGTATCAGGCTTTTCATCTGTTCCCAGGAAAAGTGAGCTGCTATTCTTTCAAAGTTGCTCGGCGCGCCGACATCCATCGCGTTGGAAATTGTCGCCTGAGAATTACGCGCAAGATATTCCCCGGAAGCAAGATAATCGGGAAATGTTTTATTGATATTTGTCGCCGCTATAAACTTTTCTATAGGCGCTCCCATTTTCATTGAATAGAGTCCAGCGGTAAGATTCCCGAAATTCCCAGATGGAACGCAAAGAGTGACAGGCAGACCCTTTCGCGGAGTCTTTGAAGAAAACTCGGTCTTTAAAAAAGCGCGAGGAGTACATTCACCGTCATTATCAACCAAACCTGCATAAGCCCTGCCTGCGGCAGAAGAATAATAAACAGCCTGCGGAATTAATCTGCTTATATTGATTGAATTTGCAGATGACAGCGCTATTTTCTTTTTTAAGTTTTCATCGGCGAGGATCTCTTTTACAAGACGCTGGCAGTCATCAAAACTTCCTTCTACAGAAACTGCGCAAATGTTTTTCCCAAGCCCTGCTATCTGCTTCTCCTGAAGAGGCGTTACGCGCCCTTTGGGATATAGCACCGTAACGGAAATTCCCGGCACTTCATAAAAGCCGTCTGCAACAGCGCCGCCCGTATCCCCGGAAGTAGCGACCAGTATGTTAAGGGGACGATCCTCCCCCTTGCGCAAAAAGGAAAAAGCGCGCGCCATAAAACGCGCTCCAAAATCTTTAAATGCCGCTGTCGGTCCGTGAAATAGTTCCAGCGCAAAAAAATTCCCAACCGGCACGAAAGGAGCGTTGAATGTATATGCTGTGTTTACAATAGTTTCAAGTTCATTATCGGGAATGACATTTTTGACATAGGGCTTGATCGTCTCAAGAGCAATTTCGCAAAAATTCATTGTACCAAGAGAAGATTTTACAGAAGCGGGGTACATTGGAATCTCTTCCGGAACAAAAAGCCCGCCGTCCGGCGCAAGCCCAGTAAGAGCTGCCTGGGAAAAATTATACCTCTCATTTTTGTTTCTTGTACTAAAGTAATGCATGGTTCATTTTACAAAAATGCCGCAGGTTAGTGAATATAAGGAAGAGGTCAGTTATTAGCGGCTTGTGAACAGTTGTCAGGCTTATAGAATTTTTGTAAAATAATGCCAATACGGAGAAAAAAGTGAAAAAGCATCATAGATCTTTATCTTTTCAAATTTTATGGCTGTGCATCTGGCTTGTTGTAATTGCAGCTCTAGCAATTTCGGTTGTTTTTATGATCAACATAAACAACCTTACATTAGACGCTCTTCAAAAAGAAGCTCTTGTTACAATGCAGCACCTAAATTCGGATTTGCAAAAAATTCTTATAAACTATACAAACCTAATTGATTCCTCTGCGTCAATTTTCGATTACGCCCTTTCACATTCATCGCCGCAGGAAATGGAGGACGCTTTTCTCTCCCTCTCCGAAACAGTTCCCGATGTCTTAAGTTTGTATTACGGTCATGTCGGTTCAAGGCATGGTCCCGGCGGTTTTTACATTGACAGTTCCGGCTGGGATCCGCCGGATGAATGGGATCCGCCGAATCGTCCATGGTATCAGGATGCGATGGCAAACCCCGATGTAACAATGATTATCGATCCATATGTAGATGAAGATACAGGTGAGTTTGTCGTAACAGTCGGGAGGACTGTAAGGGATTCAAATGAAAATATAATCGGAGTTATTGCAGTTGATGTATTGCTTGATAATCTTGCCGACATCGTTCTGGAGAAAAAAATTACAGATGACGGTTCAACTTATGTTATTGATAGAAACGGAATCTTTATCGTTCATCCAGACAGATCATTTATGACAGAAAAAAATATTTTTGAAGAAATGGACTTTATTAAAGAAGGCTCTATTTTTGCAAACGAAGAAAATGTTATTTTCCAGGGGAATATCATTCAGGGGCAGACTTACATCTGTTACGCTCCATTGTACGGAACTGACTGGCATCTTATTTCGACAGGATCGACTGCAAGTCTTCAGGCAGAATCCAGAAGAGTTCTAGTTCTTGTATCTTTAATTGCGCTTTTTATAGCATTAATTTCCGCGGTTGTCGCACTATTCTTCAGCAGATCGCTTACGAGTCCTTTTAAGCACTTAATCTCGTCCTTCCGGCATATATCAATGGGCGATCTTACCGCCTCTACTCCGGATTTTTCATCAAAAGAAGCGTCCAATCTTTCCGAAGGTTTTAATCTATTTGCAGATAACATCAGCTCCATGATAAAGAATATAAAAGAATCTTCCGGGCATATTAAGAAAGTATCCGACGATCTTTCCGTAAGTATTAACGAAACAAATAACACAATCGGGATGGTTAAGGACGGCGTTATATCGATAAAAGACGATGTTGTAAAGGAAAAAAATTCAATTTTTAACAGTGAATCTGCAATCAGCCTTGTAATGAAAGAAATTGAAAAACTCAACTCTTCGATACAGGAACAAAGTGCGCAGATAAGCGGCTCATCATCCGCTGTTGAAGAAATGGTCGCAAGTATTAATTCAACAGAGAACAGCATTTTAGCTGTCAACAGTCATATTACGGAACTTGTCAAATCTTCTACAGAGGAGAAGAAGAGGCTCTCCGCAGCGGCAGTTGCGGCAAAGGAAGTTGAAGATGAATCGAATGCAATAGTAGAGATGAACACAGTCATTTCCAATATTGCAGCTCAGACAAATCTGCTTTCAATGAATGCGGCGATAGAAGCGGCTCATGCGGGAGAAGCGGGGAAGGGTTTTGCAGTTGTGGCGCAGGAAATCCGCAAACTTGCGGAGACTACCGCGCAGCAGTCAAAACATTCGGAAGAAGCGCTCGCTTCGATCCGCAAAAGAATAGGAGAAATTTCGCAGGCTTCAACACATGTGGAGCAGTCCTTTGAATCGATGATCGGAATAATAAAAGAAATTGAAACGCTGTCAAATACATTGAAAAACACGGCGGAAGAACAGGGAATAGGATCTCAGCGGCTTCTTGATAATATTTCCGCATTGAAAATTATCACGCAGGAAGTTGAAAGCGGAGCGGCATCGATGCAGTCCAGCTCCAGGGATGCGGTTTCCGCATGTTATGAACTAACGCAGCTTAGCAATAATCTTTCCGGCACAGTAGACAAATGCGAAAAAGGCGTTACTTCGCTTGCGAACGAAGCTTTTTCTGTTGTAATGGCGGCAGAAAATACAAAAACCGGAGCGGAATTCCTGGAAAAATCCGTAAATCACTTTAAAACAAGATAGTTTAACCTGATTTTTGTTTATTTAATTCAATAAATCGTAAATTATTAATAAGTTTTCTCTGCATTATGGGCAATCATTTTTACAGCAGTTCATTAAAACCGTTAAACATTGACATAATACTTTGTTGAATATACCATATATACAAGGAGTATTTGTGGCAAAAGAAGAAGCAATAGAAGTAGAAGGAGTTGTAAGGGAAGCCCTTCCCAACACGATGTTCAGGGTAGAACTGGACAATCAAAACGGGCATTTAATACTCGCTCATCTTTCAGGAAAAATGCGCAAACATTACATAAGAATCGTACCCGGCGACAGGGTCAGGATTGCGCTTTCGCCTTATGATCTCAGCAGGGGTCGTATCATATACCGCGAACGTTAATGGAGAGTGAATTATGGCTGAAGGTATAGTTTACATTAATTTTGAAGAAGGCATGAAAAGGATGATGAACAACGCCAAATTCTATGCCAAGATGCTTGTCAAATTCAAAGATGATACAAACCTTAGTATTCTGGAGGAAACGCTTGCGGCGGGCGAGATGGAAAAAGCCCAGATAGCGGCGCATACCTTAAAGGGCGTTGTGAGCAATCTTTCGCTTACAGAGCTTTATAAGCAGACTCTGGAAATTGAGAATCAACTTAAAGCAAGAGATGTGAAGCCTGAACAGCTTCCGTTATTAAAGGATGTCTATATAAAGACTCTTGAAGCAGTAGAGAAGGTTATTGCCGAGCATGGTTGATAAAGTACCGACAGTTCTTGTCGTCGACGACAGCGAAATTATCTCTGATATCTTAAGCGAGATATTAAGAAGCGATTATAATGTTATAGTTGCACATAACGGAGAGGAAGCGCTGGAAGTGCTGGGCGACGCTCATCCGCTTCCAAAAATTATACTGCTCGACGTTGTAATGCCTAAGATGACCGGTCCCGAAATGTTCGAGATAATGAAGACCAACGAAAAACTTAAAAGGATACCCGTCATCTTCATTACAGCAAGCAGCGATTCTGAGAGCGAGCTTCTTGACGCAGGAGCGGTCGATTTTATTTACAAGTCCAATCTTGCATCCGAGATTGTAAAACTTAGGGTGCGCAACCAGATCGAACTTAAAAATTACAGCGACAGTCTTGAGCAGATGGTTGCGGTAAAAACCGCCGAAGCTACAAAAACACTGGACGGAGTTTTACAGGGGCTTGCGAATGTAATTGAGCGGCGCGACCTTGAATCCGGCGAACATGTAAAAAGGACACAGCTTTTTGTCAGTACATTGGTTGATTACCTTATAGAAACTGAATCCGTTTACTGCGACGAGCTTATAAAACTTCAGCCCGATATCATCATGAAGTCGATGGCTCTTCATGATGTGGGAAAGATTGCGATCCCCGACAAGATTCTTTTAAAGCCCGGAAAACTCGATCCCGATGAATATGAAATAATGAAAACGCACACCACGAGGGGTAAGGAAATTGTCGGTGAACTCGGCGATGTAAATACTTCCCTTTACCTAAGGCACTGTGAAGACATTTGCTACGGTCATCATGAACGCTGGGACGGAAAAGGATATCCGCGCCAGCTTAAGGATAATGAAATTCCCCTTGCAGCACGTCTTGCCGCCTTAGCGGATGTTTACGACGCCCTTGTCTGCGCTCGCGTTTATAAAGCGGCTTTCCCTTATGAAAAAGCGATGGAAATAATCACGCAGGGAAGAGCGACGCAGTTTGATCCTGTAATAACAGATGCCGTTATTCAAATTCAGGATCAATTCAGGGAGATTTCACAGAAGTATCAATAGAAAATAAAAAGGAGGGTTTGAATGAGCGGGAATAGACCAAAAATTCTTTTGGTTGACGATGATGAAATTCAACATACTATTGTTACGAATATGTTAGGTGATGAGTATGAGATTATCTATGCAAAGTCCGGATTTGATGCTTTAAATAATTTATATAACAGCGGGTTTGTCCCGAATATAGTGTTGCTTGATATACTAATGCCGGAAATGGACGGCTTTGAAGTTTTTAACAGAATAAGGGCGATTAGCCTTTTAAAGAATGTACCGATTGCTTTTATAACATCAGTAAACGAATCAAACGAAGAAAAACGCGCCTTTGATCTTGGAGCCGCCGATTTTATATCAAAACCATACAAAAAAGAAGACCTGGTAAAACGAATAGAAGTAGCAATGGTAAAGTAGACAGAAAGACACCGCCGCCTAGATACAATTAAGAAAACTACCCCATGTGAAATGTATGCTAAAAAAAATTATATGGGGTGGCGGAGAAAAAGTGCCGCGCTCCGCCGCGGTGCTTTTTCTCCGACAGGACCCCAAATGAAATTTTTAAGCATACATTTCGAATACTGCTGTATTTCTTAAGATTTTTTCCTGGAGGTGGCGGGAGTCGTCTTCCAGTCGTAGTGCGAATCTTCGATTCGCAAATCCTGTTTACTCCTTCCAGACCGCCTACACGCTCCTCGGCGCGTCCATGCGCCGGATTGATCTGTCAAGGCTTACGCCTTAGCATAATAACAGGAGCGTTCCGGTTCGACTCCCGCATTCATCAGTTTTCATTATTTATTTTTCTGTAAGAATTTTATTCGGTTTAAATATTTTTCCTGGAGGTGGCGGGAGTCGAACCCGCGTCCCAATACGCGAAACATGAACGTCTACAGATTTAGCCGTTTATTAAGTTGTCGGGACAGGCTTGGCTAAACGGCGCGCGTCCTGTCCTTATTCCGGGAAATCTTATCATGCAGCCTCCGGAAGCGGCGGCATGACCAGCTCTGATTGCGACGCGGGAGCTGTTCCTCAGAGCGGCGGAACAGTCCCACGCGTTTACGCAGCTAAGGCGTAATCGTAACTGTCGTTGTTGGCAGTTAAATTTTTGCTCAATCAGGAGATGAGCGCTCCATCTGCAGTCCATACCCCGAAGACGTACCAGTCGAAACCGGAACACCCCCCGGGAGTAATATACAACTTTACTGCTTTTTTTTCAATTAAATAAAAATTGGAAAATTTACCAATTCATGGTAGTATGTATCATTATGGCATCGCTTGCGTCTGGCTCATCAAAAGTTTTGTCCGATGATGAAGAACTGCTTGTTGAGAACATTGGAAACTGGCTTAAAGAAACAGAATCGCTGGACATCAGGCTTGTAGAGGAGAGATTCCAGCTTCTGCGTAATCTTGGGGACGCAGTTTTTAAATACCCTTCGATAAGAGAAACAAAATTCTTAAAAGGCGTCCTTCTTGACGAAAACACACTAGCAGACTCGATCCTTTCTTTTTCATCAGCGTCCCACCTTCTGCGCACTCCAGTCAAAGTGGCGGCATTGCGCAGTTTTTTAATCGCCAAGTTTCACGCTTTCTCGCTCCTTTCCCGCTTAACGGAAGAAAATGACGTATTCCATGCAAAGGCAAAAAATATTTCCTACTCTGTTGTTTTTACCCTGATGGCGGAGGATGTTTATTTTTCATGCCTGGAAGACCCGGTTTTTTCCAGCAATACAAAGTCCAGGCTTGCAGAAGATCTGATCTGTCTTTGGGACAGCGGAATTGATACAAGGAGCATCAAGCATCTTTCGGGGCTTTCATCGCTCTGGTCTGCAAGGGACTCCGCTCCTCCCAGTTTTGGAACAATGGACGGGAATACGGAACTTTTACGCATCTCCTTTGACATGGGGAGCGACACAGAGTGGGAAGAGTTCCTTAAAGAAGAATCTACTACAGAGGAAACAAGATGGGCGCTTGAAGAATTTCTTTTCGGTCTTTCCTACGAAGAGATCCTTCAGGTAAGAGGCAGATTGAAACGCTACGGCGTTACTTCCGTAAGCCGCGACGAGGTGCGCCAATACCTTGACTCAAAGCCGGTTTACTCCGTGATCAACAATAATGATCCAAGATCGATATATGATTTTTTTATAGAAAGAAGAGACGCCTGCATTTTAAGAAAAAGGGTGAAAGTACCGGGTCCCCTTTATACATTAGAAGAAATTTATTTAAAGTACAGAATAATACTCGAATCCAGTTAATAATAAACAACAAGAAATAACCACGGAGAACACGGAGCTTTTATAATATATATTTTCTTCCTCTCCGTGTTCTCCGTGGTTTATCTTTAATTATTGGTTTTCGTACTTTTCAACTTCATTAAAAATATACTCAAGTACAATTCCGGTTTTTTTAAACATCGCTTCGGAATCTTCACCGTCATGGTAACGGCGCTGGCAGACAACGCGTTTTATTCCGCAGTTTATGATCAGCATCGCGCAGGTTCTGCAGGGAGTCATCCGGCAGTAGAGGGTCGCTCCGTCAATCGGGATTCCCATTTTAGCAGCCTGGCAGATCGCATTCTGTTCGGCATGGACAGTCCTTACGCAGTGGTTGGTGACGCTTCCGTCCTCATGAAGCATCTTCTTAAACTGATGCCCCTCTTCGTCGCAATGCGGAAGACCCGCCGGCGCGCCCACATAACCTGTAACAAGGAGCTGTTTATCTTTTGCAATTACGCAGCCGGAGCGTCCTCTTTCGCAGGTTGCCCTTTTTGAGATCGCTTCGCAGACTTCCATGAAATATTCGTCCCAGCTAGGTCTTTTATATTCCCCCATGTTCCCTCCAGCATCAATTTACATTGAATTCGGCGTTTTTTCAATTATTCGGCGGGTTTATTGAATTTGAAGTGATGAAATTCATCCTTTGTGCCGATAATGAAGAGCCGTGAACTATCTAAAAAGATTTGTTTTAATTTTTCT
>Ga0082212_10005286_pt1 | contig 17646 bp, 16 predicted proteins | sample TergutNt197P3_FD_71548 | JGI IMG/M metagenome (GOLD analysis project Ga0082212, IMG submission 71548) | Neocapritermes taracua P3 segment gut microbial communities from Petit-Saut dam, French Guiana - Nt197 P3 | ecosystem: Host-associated > Arthropoda: Insects > Digestive system > Gut ... | reverse complement strand
TTGTTGATGTCCGCCCCCTGAAATAATAGTACAGACAGAGTCGTAATCGGCTATTACATTATAATAAGAATTGCCAGATTGCGTTTGCGTTGATCTGTGGGCATAACCCGTACAAGCCCTCGATGGTGTGCTTATGTCAAAGTTTTCAATAGAATTAAATTCATCTTCTTGAACTTCATATAAAACGTCTTCACTCTCTACAAAATATTTTCCATCTAAATTTCCGCTCATAAGGTCATTATAATATTGTTCTCCAGATATACGTTTTATATCTTCAATTATTTGCAACTGCTCTATTATGACTTCTTCTATTTCCTTAAATTCTTTCTGAGTTATCCAGCCTTTTCCACCGCCCTCATAGCGCAATCCAAAACCAGTATCAGGATCCAAACCATATTTTTCGTTTAAATAATTTACTACTTGATATAAATCATTTAAGTCTACTTTATCTTTTGCAGTAATAAATGACATCATAGACAAAGATGAAATTAGCATCGCCAGTATGGTTATGATAGATATAATTTTTTTCATTATTATTACTCCTTTAGTATATTCGTTATGTATATTATATAATTTTATATCGGTTTCGTCAAGCGGGATTCATATTTTTACATTTAAGAAAAGGAAACGCCATATATTTTTGTTATGATAAGTTTATGAATAAACATGAATATTTAAATATTATAAAGGGGTTTTGAAAAATGAGTATAATAAAAACGGTTCATATCCCTGATTTAGGGGATATCGGTCCCGAAAGCGGGTTCATAGCATTGCACGAAACATCGGACGGAAAATATGAAGTGGGCAAATCGGGCGTAGTCTGCATTGTTGCTACGGGCGATTTGAAAGTCGAGTTTGTATCGTTCGGTTCCCATACGCTTGCCTGCGTGAAATCCGCCATCGCGTTCCCCGCTTATTATCCCGTTTATCCCGTAAGCCTGAAACGCCCGTTGAAAGCCGTCTTAATGGATTTGGACGGCACGACCGTCCGCAGCGAGGAATTTTGGGTTTGGATAATCCAGATGAGCGTCGCAAGTTTGCTCGGCAACCCGAAATTCGAGTTTGAGGATTCCGACATGCCTTTTGTTTCAGGTCACAGCGTTTCAGAGCATTTGCAATACTGCATCGACAAATACTGCCCCGGGAAATCCCTTGAGGAGGCGAGAAATTATTATTTCGAGCATACCCACCGCGAAATGGAGGAAATCATGCAGGGCAGGGGAAGGGACGGCGCGTTTACCCCGACTGCCGGCGTGAAAGAATTTTTGCTTGAGCTGAAAAGCATGGGAATAAAAATCGGGCTTGTCACGTCGGGATTATACGAAAAAGCGTACCCCGAAATAGTCTCGGCGTTCAAGACTTTAAACATGGGCGACCCGAAAGATTTTTACGACGCAATAATCTCAGCCGGATTCCCGTTAAGAAAAGGCTCTGTCGGGACTTTGGGCGAATTATCGCCAAAACCTCACCCGTGGCTGTATTCCGAAACATGCATAGTCGGGCTTGGGATTAATTTTGACGAGAGGGACAGCGTAATCGGAATCGAAGATTCCGGAGCGGGGGTATGTTCGGTCAGGCTTGCGGGATATACGACGATAGGCATAAGCGGCGGCAATATAATCGAGAGCGGGACGCGTGCTGTCTGCGATTATTTTGAGGAGAGTTTTGACGGTATTATGAGGGTTATTAAGGGGTGAATTTTGTAGGGAACGGTCTTGACCGTTCCGTTGAAATGAGGTTGTACAATATGGAATTACCCAAAAGAAAATTACCGAGATTAAATGGATATAATTACGCGAATGAAGGATATTATTTTGTCACAATATGCACAAAAAATAAACAGCAATTATTGTGGGATATATATGACGGAACGGTCAAGACCGTTCCCTACAATGATATTGGTATAATTGTCAAAAATGAATTGATAAATATCACATCGCATTTTAATGATGTTAAAATAGATAAATATGTGATTATGCCGAACCATATTCATTGTATTGTTATTATCGGTTGTTGTGGAGAAACGGAAAGGTCAAGACCTTTCCCTACATTATCAACCGTTATAGGTTTATATAAATCCGGTGTGTCAAAAATCGTACATAAAATATATCCGTACATAAAAATATGGCAAACATCATTTCATGACCATATTATCCGCAACGAAAATGAATACCAGCGAATATGGAATTACATAGATGAAAATCCGCAAAAATGGGCGAAAGATTGTTATTTTGTGTAATTTATAAAATAATATATTTTAAAACAAAAGAGAGGTAACAAAATATGTCTGATTCAAACGAAAACAAAAACAAACAAATACAATGCCATTTTATATCAAACACACATTGGGACAGGGAATGGCGGTTCTCGGCGAGACGCACGCAGCACATGCTGGCTCACGCCGTTGACATGCTGCTCGATATTCTCGACAACAACCCGGAGTTCAAACATTTTCACATGGATTCGCAGACTATGCCTATACAGGATTATCTTGAAGTCTATCCTGAAAAAAAAGACAAACTCAAAAAATACATAAGCGAGGGGAAAATCGGCGTAGGTCCGTGGTTTTGCCTGCCCGACGAATTTACCGTCGGGGGAGAATCCCTTGTACGCAATCTGTTATTAGGTCATAAAACCGCACTTGAAATGGGCGGCGTGAGTAAAACCGGATATTCGCCGTTTGGCTGGGGACAAATTTCGCAGTTGCCGCAGATTTACTCAGGTTTCGGGATAAATTTCGCGTCGTTCTATCGCGGCGTAAACTCGACAGAAGCTCCGAAAGCCGAGTTTTTCTGGGAAAGCCCCGATGGCACTAAAGTTTACGCGTCACGCCTCGGTCAACGTCCCAGATATAATATGTGGTATGTCGTTCACCGTCCCGTATTTTTTAACCTGCCGAACGAGGGGTTGCGCGATTTTAAATGGAACGACAACAACGGGATTTTTAAATTTATCGACGCGAATAATTACCAGTTGGATTATCAGTACGCCCACCCGTTTTTTGATTACTTCAAAGAGAATATAAAACCTCGCGGCGAACAGGCGTTGCGCGAACAGGACAACGACTGGACAACCCCGCACCGGTTCTGGTCGGAGGGTCACGACTCGTCCTGTCCCGATATACGTGAAATCCAGATGATAAAAGATTTGGACGAAGCTTTGCCTAACGCTCATGTTTTTCACAGCACGTTAAAAGAATTCGAACAGGGCGTGATAGATTCGTTTGACCCGGATACAAGAACAATCAAAGGCGAAATGCGTTACCCCCTCACAAGAGGCAGTACTTCGGGTATGTACGGCTGGATAATATCTGCGAGAACTTATATAAAACAGGATAACTTTAACACAGAGCGCGTTCTTATAAATTACGCCGAGCCTATGGCTGTATTCGCGTCGTTTGCGGGCGCGCCGTTTCCCGGAAATTTCATTGATTTATCATATAATTATCTGTTACAGAATCACGGGCATGATTCTATCGGCTCATGCGGCAGGGATATTGTTTACGAAGATGTTGTTTCGCGTTACAGGCAGTCGAGAGAACTTGCGATGTGCGTATTTGAACGGGCATTCATGGACGTTGCGGGTGATATTGACCTGCGCGACTGGAACAAAGACGACGCGGCTGTTGTCGTGTTTAACCCCGCGCCGTTTAAACGCTCGGAAGTCGTCAAGGTCATGCTTGAAATCCCGCAGGAATGGAATTGTTACACGTTCCAGATTCTTGACACAGACGGCGCAAAACTTAAATATCAGATTTTATCAGTTGATAAAAACAACGCGCAGATTATCCAGAACCCGAACGACGTCGCGAACGTTTTGCACGCTCAGCAATATCAAATCCAGCTTGAAGTGAAAGACATACCCGCGATGGGATATAAAACGCTGAAAGTACAGCCGCTCGGCTATACAAGATTAACCACGCCCGTAACTATGCTCAAAAAAACGCAGGTTATGGAAAACGAGTATCTTAGAGTTTCTATAAATTCAAACGGCACGTTTAATGTTCTTGATAAAGAGAGCGATAAGTTATACGAAAATCTGGGATTTTTAAAAGACACCGGGGAAATCGGCAACCCGTGGGAGCATGTTATCCCCGAAAGAGACGAGACGTTTACAACATTAAACGAAAAAGCGGATATAACTTTACTTCACGAGGGCGAACTTGAAGTCGCGTATAAAATCGCGATTAACTGGGCGTTGCCCGAAGGTCGGGCATTAGACGAAAAGACACGCTCGAAACATCTTAATCCGTGTAAAATCGAAACGGTTTTATCTCTCAAAAAAGACGCAAGAATCGTAGAAATTGAGACGACAGTTTATAACAATTCAGAGGACCACTATTTACAGGTCGGATTCCCGACAAATATCAACGCCGAATATTCATACGCTCAGGGACAGTTTGACGTATTAAAACGTCAGGTAGCCAAACGCGATTATTCGTTATACGACGAAATCCCGATGACCGAACAGCCTATGAACTCGTTTGTTGATTTGTCCGACGGAAAACACGGGGTCGCGATACTTAACACCGGACTTAAAGCATACGAAGCGTCCGACGACGAAGAAAACACGTTATATATCACTTTGTTGCGTTGTTTCCCATTGAGAATATGCGTAACGTCGGATATGCAGAACTACAGCGACTGGGACAAAGGCTCGCAATGTCTTGGGAAAAACGTGTTCAGATACGCGTTTATGCCGCATAAAGGCGATTGGGAAGAAGCGAACGTTTGGGGAGAATCCGAAAGATTTAACCTGCAATTTTCAGTCGCGCAAATCGCGCCTACAAATCACGGCAAAAATCCGTTGTCTCATTCGTTTATCGAAATTGCAACGGAAAAATTGAATATCTCGGCAGTCAAACGCTCAGAAGATAACACGGGTTATGTCGTAAGATTATTTAACCCGTCGGATAATACAGTCAAATCGTCGATTAGATTAAACGGCGGACTTGCGCCGATTGAGAAAACGCAATCCCCGCTTGAACGGCAGAAAGCCGAGTTTGAATTGCCTGCTTACGGCGACAAAAAATGGAGCGCGGTCAAACTTGTTTCGCTCGAAGAAAAAGACGCAGGACTGCCAAATATTTCGATGAAACCCGACGGATTTGTTGATTTTGAAATCACGGGTAAGAAGATATTAACGCTCAAATTCGAGGAATAAACGTAAAATAATTTGTGTAGGGGCGACCGCCCTCGGTCGCCTGTGTAGCATAAAACGCCAACATAAAATCAGATTTGCGGACGACCGAGGGCGGTCGTCCCTACGAATATAAATTACACAGGAGGTTCTTAATATGGCAAAAATAGGTTCACCTTTATTTATCGTAAGGGAAGATTGTTCAAAAGATTTAATGGCGGTACTGGAGAAACTCGCGCAAATCGGATATGACGGCATAGAATTTCTGGGATTTTTCGGGCGCAAGCCGTCGGAAATCAAAAATAAACTGGATTCATGCGGACTTTTGGCAATCGGCGACCATGTCGCGTTTAACGAATTTTCGGAAAATACGCAGAAAGTCATAGACGAACATAAAGAAGTCGGCTGCGGATATATCACGATAGGCGCACCGGGAGCTGACGGTCTGCCCGGCGGTGAGAATTATTCGCGGACTATCGAAACATATAATAAAATCGGCGAAACTTTGAAATCTTATGATATGAAACTGTTATTTCACAATCACGCCGAAGAACTTAAAAATAAATTCGACGGGAAAGACGTTCTCGAAAGCATATACGACGATACAAACCCCGGTTTATTATACTGCGAACCCGACCTTGGGTGGATTGGCATAGGCGGCGGAGACCCTGAATATTACGTGAAAAAATATAAGAATCGCTGCCCTGTTATTCACTTCAAAGACTATATTTTTAACGAATCCGGAGATTTTATTTTCAGACCCACGGGTTACGGAATCATGAACAACGCCGAATTATATTCTATGTCGCTCGACTGCGAATCGCCGCCGGAATGGTATGTTATGGACCACGACTGCGCGTATGAACGCGATTCTTATTTTGACTTGAAAATATCTCTTGAATATTTCAGAAATTTAATCGAGGTGACAAAATAAATTTAAGTTAAAACGCACATTTCTTTTTTATTTGCCGTAGATTTACCTAAATATATTAATAATGCGTTATATTTTGAAGATTATAATTATTTTTGTAAAATTCGGTTTAATAATTTACGGAGGAATTTTAATTTATGTATATATTAAAAAACGCGTGGAAAAATATCATGCGAAACAAGGGCAGAAATATTTTGATGGGGGTTATAATTTTATTATTAATCGCGGCAAGCGCGGTCGCTTTGATTATAAACAATACGGCAGGTGGAATTATAGATAACTATAAACAAAGATTTGATTCCGAAGTCAGCTTGATTCCGAATATGGAAAAAATACAGCCCGTGCAGTCGTCAAGCGGCGGCGCATTTTTAAGCAGAATGCTGATACCTGAAATATCGCCTGAACTGTATATAGAATTCGGGGATTCGGATTATGTGTCGAAAGCCGCTTATTCATCGTCGGTCGGCATACACAAAAACGACGCTCTTAAATTTATAGGCGAGGAAAAAGGCGGGGGCGGAATGTTTATGATAGGAATGAAAATAAACGACGACGGAAATACTGAAGAAGACCCCGGTCTGTATTACGCAAAGCTTCTGGGATATAATTATGTCCCTGAAGATTTTGACAGTGGAATGCGGCAGCTCGCCGAGGGAAATTTCGCCGACCTGAAAGATAATGAGTGCGTGGTCAGCAGGGAGTTCTTTGAAATAAACGGATTTCAAATCGGCGATACGATAACTTTGACGTCCACCCTAAGCGACAGAAACGGGGAAGTGGTGATGCCCGGCGAAGAAGATACGAGGGAAAAAATCTCTATAAGCTACACCCTCAAAATCGTGGGATATTATAACGACTTGACCGACGAATATGCCGGAGACTTTATGCAGACCGCGTATGATAACAGGCGCAATGAGATTTATACGACAATAAATACTGTAATTGAGCCTTTGGTGGACGGGTTTTCGGGCATAACCGTATCCGCGAAATATTATCTTAAAAACCCCGGCGATTTAAAGGCGTTCGCGAACGAGCTTTACGCAAAAGGCTTAGACGATAAATTCGACGTTGTGACAGACGAAGACAGTTATAATACAATCGTGAAACCGATAGAGGGGCTGAAAAGCATAACATGGATATTCTTGGCGATTGTTTTGATATTGGGCTCGATAATATTAATGCTTCTTTCGTCAATCGCAATCAGGGAGAGAAAATATGAAATCGGCGTTTTAAGGGCAATGGGCATGAAAAAGCATAAAGTCACGCTCGGGCTTCTATCGGAAGTTGTCACGATAACTGTAATCTGTTTGGTTATAGGGTTGGGTTCGGGTATTGTTTTAGCCCAGCCGGTATCGGACATGCTGCTGGATAATCAATTAAAACAGATAGAGGACCAGGGCGGCAACAGCGGCATCATGGCTTACGGACCGGGCGGCAACGTAATCAGGGGGGCGCAGACTGTGGGCGGCGCGGTAAGGGTTGGAGGCATTGTGGGAGGCAACAGAACGCCGGCAGAAGCCCTCAAAGAAATGGACGTAAATCTGGGAATCCCGACAATTATAGAGATTATACTTGTATCGCTTTTGCTTGCGGTAATGGCGAGCATGATGGGGATTCTGCACATAACGAAATACGAACCCATAAAGATTTTATCGGACAGAAATTAGAACAATAAAAAATAATTTAATTAAAATTTACGGGGGTTTGTATATGAGTTTAATGAAAATAGAAAATTTAACGTATAAATACGAGAGTTCGAAAAAGAACGTTTTAAATAAAGTCTCGGCGGAGTTTGACAAAAATAAAGTATACGCGATAGTTGGGAAATCCGGTTCGGGGAAAACGACGCTGCTTTCGTTAATATCCGGGCTTGACGTTGCTGCCGACGGAAAAATATTATACAACGATAAAGATTTGAAAAATTTAAACAGGGACGAATACAGGGCAAAAAGTATCGGGGTCGTATTCCAGAGCTATAATTTACTGTTAAACGCGACGGCTGTAGAAAATATAGTTTTGTCAATGAATATAAGCGGCAGCAAAGAGAAAAACAAAGAAACGTACGCGTATAATCTTCTGGATAAAATGGGTATAGACAAAGAGACTGCGGACAGGAAGATATTGAAGCTGTCCGGCGGCGAACAGCAGAGGGTCGGTATCGCGAGGGCATTGTCGCATGACCCCGATATAATAATAGCCGACGAGCCTACGGGAAATCTCGACACGGAGACAGAATCGCAAATCATGGGGATTTTATCAAATCTCGCGCATAACGAGGGCAAATGCGTAATAATAGTCACGCACTCGAAAAAAGTTTCGTCGTATGCCGACGATATATACGGCATCGCGGACGGGAAACTTATACCGGTCAGAATCGGGAAGAAAAATTCTGCGACAGCGTAGGGAATTTCAGAGAAAAATATAAAAGAGTATTTTAATTAACTAAAATACTCTTGACTTTTTATTTTATATGACATATAATATTGGCGATATTACATAATATCACCAAAGGGATAACTACCAAATAAAATTGGAAATAGGACGAAGTTGGCTCGAACCCCGAAAGGTGGTGAATGCCAATGAGTACACGAAATAAGGCGTTGATATTTTTGGCAATGTTTATAATATTGTGCATTCTGTTGACGATTAAAGTAGTGTAGCCGTTCCTTTAGCCCGGACTGCTACAGACTAAATCTTTTTTCCCGCGTAATCCGAGCCAACCGTTTTATGGTTATCCCTTACTTTTATTATATCACGCAAAAATAAAAAAGTCAAGCATAAAAATTTATAAAAAAAATAAAAGGTTTATTAAAGAACATGAACGGGAAATTATATATAGTCGCAACACCTATAGGCAATCTGGGCGATATGACCCCAAGGGCAATCGAAATTTTAAAGAAAGCTGATATTATCGCCGCCGAAGATACGCAGACTTCTATGACTTTGCTGACAAAGTTTGATATAAAAACAAAACTTGTCTCAAATCATAAGTTTAACGAAAACAGTTCGGTGGAATATTTCATAAACGAAATAAAAAACGGGAAGAATATTGCGGTTATATCAGACGCGGGGACTCCGTGCATATCAGACCCCGGAAATGTTCTGGTAAAAAAAGCGGCTGAAAATAACATAGAAATTGTGGGAATCCCCGGAGCGTGCGCCGCAATTACGGCTGTCTCAGTATCGGGGTTTGACATAAAATCGTTTGTATTCGACGGGTTTTTCCCAAGAGAAACAAAAGAAATCAAAAAAACAATTCAAAAATTGCATGATAATTCCGGAGTATATATATTTTACGAATCTCCGAGAAGAATAATCAAGACTTTTGAATATTTAAAAGAATATTTCCCGGAAATAAATATTTGTTTGTGCAACGATTTAACGAAAAAATTCGAGAGGATTTACAGGGGTTCGCCCGATAAAATTTTACGTGAACTGCAAAATAATTCGTCGGCTGAAAAAGGGGAATATACGGTTGTTATTGAAATATCAGGAGTTGGCGAAATTATCGGGGACGGCACGCCGGGGGCGTCGTGCCCTACAATATCCGCTCAGTCGGTAGAATCTATAATCGTTGACGTTATGCTCAAACAAAAATGTTCTGTCAAAGACGCTGTGAAATATATAGCGTCGGACGATGCGTATGATTTCAGCAAAAACGAAATTTATTCGGCTTCGCTGAATTTAAAAAAAATCTTATCTTAGGAGATGATTTTACTTTTCAATTTTTCAACATAATCCCTGTCCCATAAAATAATCCCCGTTCTTTCGGCGGCTTCTTTTGCGGATGGGGTGAAATACTGGTTTGTCATGACAATCCCTACGTGCCGCTTATAGAAATCTTTTCCGGAATATATTTCCTGCACGGCTTTATTTCCGATGTTTTGGCTATAGCATTTACATTGGATAGCGTAAGTAACGCTGTCTTTCTCGGCGAGAATGTCAACGCCGTTATCCCCGCTCCCGCTTGTTGTTTTTACGTTAATAAAACCGTTCTTTTTTAATAATTCCGAGCAGAACTGCTCAAATTCAAGCCCGCTCATTGAATCATAATGCTTTGAAGTCTGGCTGTTTGATTTTTCGGGGATTGTTTGGGAGATTCTTTCTTTTTTGTCAATATAATACGCAGTATGTTTCTTTCCTTTACGAACGACTGTTGTTGTGTTAAATCCGTCAATATAGCACGACGCGCTGATTAACGCATTATTGATATTGATATAGCGTTCTTCAAATCGAAAAGATTTTAACTTTAATTCGTCTATTGTCATGGCGTTTTTTATACCGACAGGCAAATACACGCGTATCCAGCCGTATTCTTTTTGGAATGACAATCTATCAAAATCTTCCTTTGTTCCTTCTGTCGGGATAGACTTTGCTTCTTTCAATTCTTTATGCGCTAATTGTTCAATATACGGGGCCGGCGGTTGTGAATTGTTGTCTATTTTAGCCCATGTTTTTTTTCTCTCCCGGCGTTCTTTAACAGACTCGTAAATCGTGAATCCAATAAAACATAATATAATTACGACAGACGATAGGATAAGCATTATCAGCTCAAAATCCATTTCTCAATCTCCCCCTGAAAAATAATTCGCGTATTTTATAAAAATTATACCATGCGAAATTTTTTATGTCAATCAAAAATTCACAAAAATACCCTTGTAATTTATGATTAAATATTGTATAATCAAAGCCAGAATTTTATGAAATTTAAGGTGATAATATATGAGTGAAAAGAAAGATAAAAAAGCGAAAAAACAAAAAAGCGAAAAGGAATTAAGGCGCGGAGCAGTCGGAGGTCAGGCTGTTATCGAAGGTGTTATGATGAAATCAAAAGATAATATCGCGATAGCGGTACGCAGGGAAAGCGGCGAAATCGTGAAAAAACTCAAGCCGTATAAATCCGCGAAAGACAAACATAAAATATTGAATGTCCCGGTTATCAGAGGGTTTGTGAATTTTATCGAGATGATGGCGATGTCTATGTCAACCCTCAACGATTCAGCCGAAATGCTCGGACTGGACGAAGAACCGCTCCCCCCGCAGGCGAATGGGGCTGATGTAGGGCACGACGACCCCGGCGTGCCGCAAACCCCCGTCGTCTTCGACGACACCCCCTTTCAAAAGGGGGCTGAAATAAAGGACGATGTTCCCGAAATTCCCGCAAACGACAAAGCCGCAAAACAGGAAGAAAAGAAAGAAAAAAAATCCCCCGTGATTGTTATAGCCTCGATTATTGGCACAGTATTAGGACTTGCGTTGTCTTTCGGATTGTTTTTTTTCCTGCCGACTTTTATCGGCGGGAAAATCACGGAACTTACGGGATTTCAAAAAGGCGGCTGGTTTATAAGCATGACAGAGGGTATATTAAGGCTGTTGATTTTTATTGCGTATATTTTATTGGTTTCGCTTATAAAAGATATAAAACGCACTTTTCAGTATCACGGGGCGGAGCATATGTCGGTTTTCTGTTATGAAGCCGAAGACGAACTTACTGTCGAGAACGCGAAAAAATATTCGAGATTTCACCCAAGATGCGGCACTTCGTTTCTTATTATCATGATGATAATAGGAATAGTAATATCAATGTTTATACCGGATTTCACAAAGTCCGGGTTTGATAAAACGGCGGCTTTCTGGCTGAGATTAGGCGTAAAACTTTCGATATTCCCGTTTATTATAGGCATAGGGTATGAATTTATAAGATTTGCCGGCAAACATGATTCTATTATAGTTAAAATAGTATCGGCTCCGGGACTGTGGGTGCAGATACTCACGACAAAAAAGCCCGACGATAAGCAGCTTGAGGTCGCGATAGTTTCGTTAAGGGTCGCTATGGGAATTGACCCGGTTGAGGATGAAACGCAAACCCCCGTCGGCGTTGCCGACACCCCCTTTCAAAAGGGGGCTGACGGTGAAAACGCTGAAAATATCGAAAATGCCGAATAAAGAAATTATTGACAGGTTAAAAAATTCCGGTATCGAAAACTATTTATTCGAGAATAAAATCATAGAAGAACACGCGAAAAAATATAATTTAAACGATATTGACGTGGAAAATATGCTCAAACGCCGGGAAAACCGCGAGCCATTGCAGTATATTCTGGGAGAATGGGAATTTTACGGCGACGTTTATAAATTAAACAGGGATTGTTTAATTCCAAGACCGGAGACTGAATTTCTTACTGAATATATAATAAATAACGCAAAACAAAACGCGGTAGTTCTTGATTTATGCAGCGGTTCCGGGTGCGTATCAATCTCGGCGTTGAAACGCAGGAAAGATTTGACTGCGGTTTTGGTTGACATATCAAAAAACGCGGTTGAAATATCAAAAGAAAACGCAAAGATAAACGGGGTTTTTGACAGGGCGGAATTTTATTGTCTTGATATAATAAAAGATTATGAAAAGGTTTTGGAATTTGTAGGGGCGGGCATTGCCCGTCCGCCGAAATTAATCGTATCAAATCCGCCGTATTTAACAAAATCAGAAACAGAGACGATAAAATCCGAAAAAACGGAGTTGTATCACGAACCGGAAATGGCTTTTTTCGGAGGTTTTGACGGGCTTGATTTTTACAGGTTTATCATAAATAATTACAGTAAGAACAGCACAATTACGGTTTTTGAATGCGGTATAAACCAAAGCAAAAATATAATCGGAATGTTTGAAAAAATCGGGTTCTCGTGCGATGTAATACGCGATTATAATAAGATTGAACGTGTGGTTGTCGGGTATAAAAATTGATTGTAAAGGAGAATTATTTTTTATGGATAAATATAATATGTACGAAGTAGAAAATCCAGTATATCAGGATTTCGAAAATATACAAGAACAATATGATGAAAATTTGATAGTTATGACTAATGTTAATTGGGGAGAACACGGGCATTTATTAGGTGGAATTGTGCGATATTACGGCGATGACAGAAAAAAACTGATTAAAATGTGGTTTAATTTGAAAAACTATGACGAATATGGAAAATGCCATTTTTCAACGTTGATGAGTGACAGAGGGGTACACATTCATGGTTAAACTTGATATTAATTTCAAAAGACACAATTTGGGCATTTTAGTCAATGTTTGGAATAAAAACAAAAATCAATTTGAAGAAATAGATGCTTTATTTGACACGGGAGCGCATATTTGCGCGATTGATACGGAAGTATTTTTAAATTTGGGTTACACGTTAGACGAAGCGAAAAAATCATTTATTTCTACCGCTACTCAACCCCGTGAAAAAGCAGACAGAGTAGTTATTGATAAAATGATGTTAGATAATACAGAAATTGAATCTGTTCTGTTTAATACATTTGAATTTCCGCTGACAAGCCACCCTGTTATACTTGGCATGAATATTATAAGACATTTTGAAATCAATATGAATTTTAAAGAAAAGTTAATAACAATGCGCGAAAATTACGACGACAACGACGATTATTATGACGCGGAAATATTCGGAGACTGGCGGACAAATATAATATAATATTTAAAAAATAAAACTTTACAAAGCGTTCGTTTTTAATATGACATACTGTTGTCATATCTGTTGTGGTATAATATATAATGTAGAGAAAAATAAAATCTGATAAAATTTTTTATAAATTTTATATAAAAAACAAATATTAAAACATAAAGATGAACAGGAGAAAATTAAGATGGCAAAAGCAAATTTAGGACAAGTAAAAAGAGACCTCCCGGAAACAGACGAACAAAAAAAGACCGCGCTTAAAAGCGCGTTGGACGACATTCACAAGAATTTTGGCGCGGGTTCGATTATGAAACTCGGAGAACACGCTAAAATGAACGTCAGCGCAATATCTACAGGGTCGCTCAATCTCGACTTGGCGTTGGGTATCGGCGGACTTCCCAGAGGCAGGATAGTTGAAATCTACGGACCGGAATCGTCCGGTAAAACCACGCTCGCTCTGCATACCGTTGCGGAGTGCCAGAAAATGGGTGGAGTCGCGGCGTTTATCGACGCGGAACACGCTCTTGACCCGGTTTACGCGAAAAATCTCGGAGTTGACACGGAAAATCTGTTGATTTCACAGCCCGACTATGGTGAACAGGCTCTTGAAATAACAGATAAACTCGTGCGTTCGGGCGCGGTTGATATAATCGTCGTGGATTCGGTTGCGGCTCTTGTGCCCAAAGAAGAACTCGACGGTAATATGGGCGATAAAAACATGGCGTTGCAGGCAAGGCTTATGTCGCAGGCTTTGAGAAAACTTTCGGGGACAATATCAAAAACGTCGTGTATGGTTATATTTTTGAACCAGTTAAGGTCGTCTATGGCGATGTACGGCGCGCCGGAGACTACTACCGGAGGCAAAGCGTTGAAGTTTTACGCGTCTGTTAGGATAGACATAAGAAGGGTTGAGACTGTGACAGAGGCAAAAGAAGCCGTCGCGAATAAAACCAAGTGCAAAGTCGTGAAAAACAAAGTCGCCCCGCCGTTTAAAATAGCCGAGTTTTTAATAGTGTTCGGCACGGGAATAGACCATGCGGGCGAAGTGCTGGACGTTGCGGTAGATTTGGATATAATCAAAAAGAGCGGTTCATGGTTCTCGTATAACGGCGAAAGAATCGGTCAGGGCAAAGAAGCCGTGAAAGTATATTTTAAAGAGCATAAAGACTTAGCCGAGGAGATAGAGAAATTAGTCAGGGCAAATTCCGATAAAGCGAATATCGCCGAAGAAGCGGTAAAAGATGTTGACGACGATGACGACGAAGTTGACCCGGACGATGTGCCGCTTGATATAGTAGTCGAAGATTTCGAGGATTAGATTGAAACGCAGGAAATTTATATTTTATACAGAAAGGTGAAGTATATGAGAATATATAGGCGACTCCGAATAACTTCTCGGTGCAGTTAAAAATCTGGCAACAGATTGCATCGAGATTAAATAAACTTGTTGTCAGTATAACTGCACTGATTTTCGTGATAAAATTAATTTAATTTTAAATTTAGGGATGAGCAAAAGTCATAATTTAGACATATTCGATTTTTCCTCATAATTTTTTATAAAGAAAAACAATCCAATTTCACTATTTTATTTGCTTTTCAGTTTTAAAAAATCATACAACAATTTGATAACGCGGCTAAATGTTTCTAAATTATGACTTTTGCTCATCCCTATTTAAATTTTGAAAAGAGGTATAGTTATGATGAGCAAAGAAAAAGAATTTTTTAGTTTAGCGAAAAAAATGAATGAAAGATTTTCGATTATCCCGTTACTGTTCGGTTCGGTGGCACTCAGCATACAAGTGGGGGAAACGGTATATAATGAAGACAGCGACATTGATTTTGCCGTTCCTCATTATATGCGTCCTGACCGCAAATGGATTTGTCCTGATTTAATAAAATTTATGGAAAATGAAGGCTATGAATTTGTTGATATGAACGAAGGACAGTTTCACAAAGGCGAATTTCAGATTCAAATTGGCAGAGATAACTTTGACGAAGAATATGCACACGTTGATATAGCCAAATGTCCGATTATGCAGACTGACGGGGCGATATACAAGATATTGACGCTTGAAGATATTTTTAAATCATATAGCATTTCGGCAGTATGTGATTTCCGGCATCCTGACCCAAACGCAGACGGTTATGTAAACACCGACCAGATAAAAGCAGAGATTGCCCGAAAAGCACTTGAACGCAACTAATAAGCACTTTCCGCGCATAAGCAGAAATAATTCACAAGCGAACAAAAATCGCGCCTACGAGCGCAGAAAATTTATGACACTAATTGCAACTCTGAAAGAAAAAAATGATAGATGAAATCAACTGAAAATAAGCATTTTCTACAGTAAAATAAATTAAAGGGCGGCTTCAATATCCGCCCTTTAATCAAATGAGGAGTTGGATTTATGAACATATCAATATCAGTCTGCGGGATTGACTGCGGTATTTGCAAATACAAAGAAGAAAGCGGCTGTAAAAGCTGCCGTATATGTGCGCCAATAGGCGAATGCGTCTGGGGAGGTCGTTGCGAATTATATGATTGCGCCGCAAAGAAAAATCTGCCTCATTGCGGCAAATGCGAAGAATTTCCCTGCCAAAAATTAATAGATTTACATAAAAACGAAAATCCTGACGGAAACGGCATTGAAATTGAAAATCTGAAAGCGTTGGGATAATAGGATAAAAATATGATAGTAGTAAACACAGTAGAAATATTTTCGTCGGATAACTCTGTACATATATCTTTATCCGACGGGAAAAAATATAAGATTTTATTAAGAGATTACGAGAACCTGCCGTTTGAATGCAAATCTGACAGTCTGCTTGAAAATATAGTTATCGACGTGAAAAAAATAGAATCAAGTGAGACAAATAAATATTTTAATGATTTTGACGGGGACTGCGTTGAGTTCCTGAGTTTTTTGTCGCGAAAATATATTATATACCGGTCGGCTATATCAAAAGTAGCGATGACTGATATTCCGAAAAAGACGCTTGCGGCAAAATTATATTTTTCTTACAGTCAATATCTGAAAAAAATCAATCAAAACAAAACCGAAAAAAACAAAACAGAAATCGAGCCTGAAACTTTAAAAGCTCTTTGCAGTCTTGTGTGCGACGAGTTTGAAGCGTCAGGCTATATCGACGACCGGAGATATGCGCTTGACAAAGCGAAATATTTAAAAGAATATAAAAAATACGGCAACGGTAAAATCAAAGAATATTTATATCAGAAAAAAATCCCGTCGGATATAATAAACGAGACTTTAGAGGACGAATTTTTCTCGGACGAAGACGGCGATATTGAGAATATGCGCAATCTTTTAAAGAAAAAATACGGCGAAAGTTTAGACAGGTTAGACAAATCCGACAGGAACGATATACAAAAAGCGATAAACATGCTTATCAGAAACGGCTATAAATATCAGGACGCGAAAAACACTGTCGCGGATTTTATTGATGATATTGATATAGATTATGTAGAAGATACGGACGATTTATAGGGGCGGATATAAAAATCCGCCCCTTGACAATTTATTTTTGTTATTGTATAATATTGATATGATAAGGGATAATTACCAAATAAAATTGGCATAAGATGGCTGGCTTGAACCCCGAAAGGAGTGAGAGCCCATGAATATACGTCAAAAAGTCATAGTGTTCATAATAATTTTTATAATATTATGTTATATATTGACGGTTAAAGTGTATTAGCCATCCCTTGCCCGGATGGCTAATTGTGACTAACTTTTCTATCAATTCCGGGTCAGCCATTTTATGAAAATGATTTTCCCTTATCTGTATTATATCACAGTCAGACAAATTTGTCAATAGTAAATAAAAATTTTTCGGAAGAGGATTATTAAAATGAGCTGTAAAATCGGATTTATTTCTCTTGGATGTTCAAAAAATCAGATAGATACTGAAATAATGCTTAAAATTTTAGCCGACAACGGCTATGAAATAGTAGCCGAGGATATACACGCCGATATTATTATCTTGAATACGTGTGCCTTTATAGAGAGCGCAAAACAGGAAGCGATAGACAATATATTAGACGTCGCGTGGCTGAAAGCAAACGCAAATCTTAAAGGTATAATCGT
>Ga0082212_10005285_pt1 | contig 17649 bp, 18 predicted proteins | sample TergutNt197P3_FD_71548 | JGI IMG/M metagenome (GOLD analysis project Ga0082212, IMG submission 71548) | Neocapritermes taracua P3 segment gut microbial communities from Petit-Saut dam, French Guiana - Nt197 P3 | ecosystem: Host-associated > Arthropoda: Insects > Digestive system > Gut ... | reverse complement strand
GCCATCCTCTGCCCCTTAAGCAGAATATCCCTTTGGATGAATTTCTCAAACGCTTCACCTATGAGCCGGACAAATTCAAGGAACCGAAAACCCCGGCCCAGATCACTGCTGAAAAGCACATCGCCATAGCCGAAAAACATGTGGAGCGCAAAGAGCTGAACAGCGCCGAATTTGAGTATTTTAAGGCCTTGAAGGCCGACCAGGAGAACGTGCGGGCCAATTTCGGCCTGGGCAAGGTTTACCTGGAAACGGGAGATGTGGGCAAGGCCGCGGAAATATTCGGCCGGCTGGCCCACCAGGACAACATCATGGCCCCGGAGAACAAGCACTTCTTCAACGACCTGGGCCGGGAACTCCGGTCCCTCAAGCTCTACGGCCAGGCCATCGATTTTTATGAGAAGGCTCAGTCGATGATGGGCACTGACGATGAAAACCTTCTTTTTAACATAGCCAGGGCCGCTTATGAAAACGGCGACCAGGCCAAGGCCAAGGACTTTCTGAAGCAGGCCCTGGCCTTGAACCCTGGGTTGGAGCCGGCCCTGAAACTAAAAGTCGCCCTGGAAAAAGGGGAAGCGGCGGCCCCGGAAGGGGAACATGAAAAGCCGTAAGAGCGAAATTTTCGCCCCCCGGAAGCGAGGAAGCGGATGACCGGAAGAGGAGCGCGGCGGCCGAAGAACCGGTCGCCCCACAGCAAAAAGCAAAAGGCGATCCTGGAGGCCTTGGAGGCGGCGGCCCGGAAGGCGGGCCTTAAGGTTTCGACCGGCCGCCTGCGTTACGCCGGCTTGAAGCTCAAGGGTGGCAATTGTCTCTTAAGGGGCCGCCGCTGGCTTATCATGGACCGGACTCAACCTTTTGACGACCTTCTGGAAATTTTTCGCCAGGCCCTGTCTCCCGAAGAATTGGCCGAAGCCGGGCTGTCCCGGGACGGTTTGCTGGTCCCGGAGCGGGCGGCCTGACCTTAAGGCTTATGGCCGATGCTTCCTTTGGTTCTGACCGTTGAGGAGCGCGGCCCGGAAACCATAGTATCCCTCGCCGGACCCTTGGACGTGACCACCGAGGCCGAGGTTTGGCGGCCTTTGGGCGGGGTCTTGAGCCGCCGACCGGCCGGGTCATCGCGGCTGACTTTCGATCTTAAGGGCCTGACCGCGCTCGATCTCAACGGTTCGGCCCAGATTTTCGCGGCTTGGGAGGCGGCGGAGAAGACCGGCCGCCAGGTGACCACGACCGGCCTCCCTCCCCGTTTCGAGGCCATTTTTCGGCTGGCCCAGGGGGCTATGAGCGGCCCTCTGCCCCCGGCGCCGCCCCTGGTTTCTTTTTGGGAGGAAGCCGGGCGGTCGGCGGTGGAACTGGCCAGAGACCTTAAGGCGCTGACATTTTTTTTAGGCGAGTTGACGGCCGAATTCGGGCGTCTGGCCGTCCGGCCCTGGCGTTTCAACTGGCGGGGCGTGGCCGTGGTGGCCGAACGGTCCGGGGTCAACGCGGTGCCCATAGTCGCCCTGGTCTCCTTTTTGGTTGGTCTGATCATCGCCTTTCAGGCGGCCATGATCACCAAAATTTTCGGCGCGGAAATCTATGTGGCCACCTTGGTGGGCGTGTCCGTGGTGCGGGAATTGGGTCCGCTCATCGCCGCCATCGTTTTGGCCGGCCGGTCCGGGTCGGCCTTCTCAGCCGAATTGGGGGCCATGCGGGTGGCCGAGGAAATTGACGCCCTCACCACTATGGGTCTGTCCCCGGTGCGGGAACTGGCCCTGCCCCGGGTGCTGGCCCAGGTTTTCACCACCCCCGTGGTGACCTTGATGGCCTGTTTTGTGGGCATATTCGGGGGTAGCCTGGTGCTTTTGGGTATGGGCTACACCTCGGTCACTTATTGGTCGATGGCGGTGGAAAGGGTCAGCCTGGCCACCTTTCTCATAGGGTTTTTCAAATCCTTCGTTTTCGGTTTCACGGTGGGGGCCGTGGGTTGCCAGAGGGGCTTGGCCGCCGGCGCCGGCCCAGGCGCTGTGGGCGAGGCCACGACCAGCGGGGTGGTGACCAACATCGTCGTCATAGCCATTCTGGACAGCCTCTTCGCGGTGGTTTTCTATGTCGTCGGCGTCTGAAGAGCCCAGGCTGTTGGAGGGCCTTTCGACCAGGGCCCTTCCAGTGGCGGTCGAAGGCCTCACCGTGGCCTATGGCGGGGCTCCGCCCATTTTGGAGAATATCAATTTTACCATAGGCCCGGGGGAGGTTTTCGGCATCCTGGGGGGTAGCGGCTGTGGCAAGAGTTCCCTTTTGCGGCACCTCATCGGCCTTACGCCGCTCCGGGCAGGCCGGATAAGGCTTTTCGGGCTGGACCTCTGGGCCGAAGGCGGGCGCCGCCTGAACGAATGTCGGCGGCTTTTCGGGATGATGTATCAGGCCGGGGCCCTGTTCGGTTCCCTGACCCTCCTGGAAAACGTGGCCCTGCCCCTTAAGGAGTTCACCCGCCTGTCGCCCGAATCTGTTCTGGCCGCCGCCCGCCTCAAGCTGGCTTTGGTGGGTCTGGCTGGCTTTGAGTATTATCTGCCGGCTCATATCAGCGGTGGGATGCGGAAGAGGGCCGCCATCGCCCGGGCCATGGCCCTGGAACCGGGCCTGATTTTTCTCGACGAGCCTTCGGCCGGCCTGGACCCCATAACTTCGGCCGGCCTGGACCGGCTCATCGTCACTCTGGCCAGGGACCTGGGCATAGCCTTCGGGGTGGTTACTCATGAATTGAGCAGCGTCATGAGCATTATAGACCGGGCCATCCTTCTGGATCGGTCCAGCCGGGGCATTGTGGCTGAAGGCCGCCCGGCCGAACTGGCCCGGCGGACTGAGCCGCCCTTTGTGGCCGCCTTTTTCCATCGGCGACCCTTGACCGAAGCGGGACTTTAGTTTAGCCGGGGTTTTGGCCTAAGCCCGCGGGATCTTAACGGAGATATAAATATCTAAGATGCCTGACAGTAATTATTTCAAGATAGGCGTCTTTGTTCTGGTAGGCTTCGGGCTCTTCGTGGCCGGGCTTCTGGTGTTCGGTCTGCGTGGCCGTTTGACCTCGTCCAACGTTTTGTGCGTGACTTTCTTCAACCGCTCCGTCCAGGGCCTGTCCAAGGATGCGGCGGTCAAGTATCGCGGTTTCACTGTCGGCCGGGTCACCGCCATGTCCCTGGGCCTGGCCGATGAAATAAGCGGCCAACCCCTGGTGCGGGTCGATTTTGAAATAAACCCGGCCTCTTTTTCCGCCCAGGTGCCGGAACCGGAAGATGTCCCGGATTTTTTAAGGGAAGAGATAGCCAAGGGACTTAAGATCTACCTCACCCTCCAGGGGGTCACGGGCATCTGCTTTCTGGACTTGAATTATGGCCAGGAGCCGGAGGCGATGGGACCGGCCGCCTTGGAGGCGACCGCCCGTATCGCCGAGGACGATCATCTGGTGAATATTCCCAACGGCCCCAGCCAGATTTTCGAGATCGGCGAATCCATCAGTCGGCTGGTGCGTAGCTTGAACGACATTGACTTCATAGACTTAAGCCAGGATCTCAGGAGAGCCATCCTGACCATAGACCGGACGGTGGGCGATCTGGACGCGGGCCGCCTGTCCCGGGAGACGGCCGAAACCATGGAGGAGATCCGGGACCTGTCGGCCTCTTTGCGTTTGCTGGTCGGGCATCTCGAGACCCTGCTCGACCCCGGCCGGGGCGGCGGCCTGGGCCGGTCCATGGAAGCCTCGGTCGGTCAATTGCGCCAGAGCCTCAGGCGCCTGGATCAACTTTTGGGCTCTTCCCGGGGAGGGCTCCCGGAGACCTTGGATAATCTCCGGGCCGTAACGGAGAATCTGCGGGAAATGTCGGAACTGTTGAAAAATCAACCCAGTCAGGTTCTTTTCGGGTCTCCTCCCCGGAAGGCCGAGCCGGGGCGGGAAAACATCACCACCTTCACTCTACCTTAAAGTGGCGGGAATATGTTGAGATTCAGCCCGGTTGTTTTTCTGGCCTTGAGCCTGATGGTCGCCTGCCTGGGGCAACCTCACCCGGTGAAAAACCGTTTTATCATAACCGTTCCCGATGAAACTCCTTCCGCCGCCGTCAATGCGGCGGGCCGACCCACCCTGCTGTTGGGCGCGGTCACCTCGGCTCCGGCCTATGACGGCCGGGGTCTGGTCTATCGCCTGGGGCCGGACCGCTATGAGAGCGACTTTTACAACGAGTTCCTGGTCCCCCCGACCCGCCTTTTGGCCGAAGCCCTGGCCGACCGCCTGACCCGGGCCGGTAAGCGTCTGCGGGTGGCGGCCGCCCCGGGCCTGGCCGTGGCCGATTTCGGCCTGGAGACCCATATCCAGGATCTTTACGGCGATTTCAGCCTGGCCCCGCCCCGGGCCGTCCTGGCCTTGCGCTTTACCCTGAACGATCTTCGGCCGATCGCGGCCAAGGTCATTTTGGACCGCCTCTATCCCTGTCGGCGCTCTCTGCCGGAGGGGGCCAGGGCGGCCGACCTGGTCGCGGCCTATGGCCTCTGCTTGAATGATATTTTGAATGACTTGGCCAGAGATATGGACTTGGCCATCTGATTTATGAGGACGCCCATGAGCGGAAATGATCTCTATCCCCTGACCTTGGAACCCATTCCGGCCGAGCAATTTCAGGACCGTTCCGGCCGGCCCTGGCCGGCCGGGGAAGTGCCGGAATTCAGCCTCGGCACTTTATGGCTGGCCGCCGATGCTTCTCGGGTGGCCGCCGGCCCCCAGGCCGGGCGGGGTCTGGCTTATCTGCGCCACCTGTGGGGAACTGATTTGGCGGGCCTCAATGCCGGCGCCGCGCCCGATGGGCCTCTGCCTGTGGAGTTGAAGCTCAAAAACACCGGGGAGACCTCCCAAACCCTGGCTTTTACTGATTATTCGTTATGGTATATCCTGGCCGCCGGGGAAGAGTCGTTCCTCAGGGCTGGTTTCAGGCCGGATTCAGCCGAGTTTGAAGCCGAGGCCGGCCGTTGCCTGTTCCTGCCCCCGGGCGCGCCTCTTGTCCTGGGGCCGGGCCTGGCCCTGGCCCAGTTCGGTCCTTCGGCCCGTCCGCTTCCGCCCTCCCCGGACGTTATGGGCGACCAGCTTTCTCCGGTCTGGTTGACCCCGGCCGCCGCCGGGCCGGGAGAAGCCGTGATTTTTCAGGACCAGCGTCTGGCGGTCCGGCTCATCACCACGGCCCATTGGAGCGGCTTGACCGCGCCCGAGTCCCTCACTTTTCTCTGGCCTTTGGCCGGCCAAGGCCGGGTTTTGACCCAGGGGCCGGCTCCCACCACCCGCCTTAAGCCCGGACGGGCCGTCCTTTTGCCCGCCGCCCTGGGTCGTTACGCCGTGGAGAGCGCCGGCCAGATAAGTTATCTGCTGATTGAATCCCGGTAGGATTCCCCGCCGCCTTATTTTGGCGAAAGCCCGGGTTTATATTGGTCGGCGTTGAGCCGGGCCATATTCTGGCGCCAGGCCCGGGCCCGGTTCTGGATGCCCTGAATATCCTGACCGTCATTTTCAAAATAGGCCAGAAAGACGATTTTGTCGCCCACAGCCTGGGCCGTGACCGTCAAAAAAACCTGGGAAGGTTGACCAAAGACCTGAAAAGCCACCCTGGCCCCCACGGAAAGAGAGTCGCTGCTCTGGTCGAACTTGCGGGTGAACTCGTCCACCTTGAATTGAAAGCCGATATCCACGCCCATGGTTTCCGTCAGTTTGTTGTTGCCCTGCCTGGTCAAGAGGGCGGCCAGGGGCCGGTTGCCGGCGGCCAGGCTGAACCAGTTGTCGTAATTGGTCAATTCCCGGCGCAGGCTCATCAGATCATAGTGTTTTCCCGGCATGGACGTGGTGGTGCCCAAGAGGGCGAAGCGGGGCACGGCCGCGGGCCGGCGCCCGGCCGCGGCCTCCACGAAACGGGACCATTCCCCGGCTTCGGCGTAGAGAGCCAAAACCTGGAATTTTAATTTCGGGGCCGTTTTTTGGATAAAGGCATCAGCTTGGGCCATGAGCCCATCCACCCGGGCCAGGCCCGTCGGCCCGGCCAGACTCACCGTGACCTCCCCCAGCCGGACCTGGTTCGGCTGAGTGTTGGCGACCGCTCCGGCCTGGCCATCGGGCCAGAGCAAAAGGATGAACCCGATCATCGGCCAGAGGGCCAAGGGTTTCCGGGGTGAGCCGGCCACAAAGTTACAAGTCATTTTTACCACCTTTCCCAGTATTCCGCGGCCCAGGCGGTGAATTCCCGCCTGGCCGCGGCCAGCAGCCGGGCTTGACGCTGGCTTTTAGGGCCTTCCGGCAATGGGGCGGCGAAGAGGCCGAAATTGATATTGGCGGGCGAAAAATAAGGGCCCGGGCTTTGCAGATGGGCCATTAGGGCCCCCAGGGCGAAGGTGGGGCGGGCCGACAAGAGAGGCCGGCCCCGGGCGCTCCTGGCCGCATTTTCTCCCACCCAGAGCCCGGAGGCCGCGGATTCCACATAACCTTCCACCCCGGAAATCTGCCCGGCCACGAAGAAGCGCCCGGCCCCCCGGAAACGTTGAAATTCGTCCAAGACCCGGGGAGCATCCAGATAGGTGTTGCGGTGGATGGCTCCATAGCGGACAAATTCGGCCCTGCCCAGGCCGGGGATGAGGCGTAGGACTCTGTCCTGGGCCGGCCGGGTCAGCCTGGTCTGGAAGCCCACCAGGTTCCACAGGGTGCCGGCCTGGTCCTCCCGCCGGAGTTGCACCACCGCAAATGGCCGGCGGCCGGTGGTCGGGTCTTCCAGGCCGACGGGTTTCATGGGGCCGAAAGTCAGGGTGCGCGGCCCCCGCCGGGCCATGATCTCAATGGGCAGACAGCCCTCAAAAAATCGCTCGTCCTCGAAGGGCCGGGCCACCACCTGGTCGGCGGCCAGAAGCGCGGCCAGAAAACCCTCAAATTCCCCCCGCTCCAGAGGACAGTTCAAATAATCGCCCGGCCCGGCCTGGTAGCGATTGGCCGGATAGAGCCGGGCCAGGTCCAGGGAATCATAGGTAACTATGGGGGCCAGGGCGTCATAAAAATGGAGATGGGGGATTCCGGCCAAGGGCTTTAGAAGCTCCACCAGGGACTCCGAGGCCAGGGGACCACCGGCTACCACCACCGGGGCCGAGCCGGCGGGCCAGGCCGCGACTTCGGCCCGAACCACTTCAATCAGGGGGTGCTCTTCCACCGCCCGGGTCACGGCCTGGCTGAAAAGCCGGCGGTCCACAGCCAGGGCGGACCCGGCCGGCACCTTGGTCTGTTCGGCCGCACCCATGACCAGGGAGCCCAGGGCCCGCATTTCCTCTTTTAAAAGTCCCACCGCGTTCTCCGGGCGGTCTGAACGGAAGGAATTGGAACAGACCAACTCGGCCAGGCTCGGCCAGGTATGGGCCGGTGAAAAACGGTTTGGCTTCATCTCCCACAGCCGGACGCGCAACCCCCGGCCGGCCGCCCGAAAGGCGGCTTCGCAGCCGGCCAAACCGCCGCCGATGACTTCAACTTCGAAGTCAGGCGCATTCATAGCCCAAAAACTCCCCCGGGAAAGGCCGCCTACTGCGCCCCAAACCTAAGCATGAAAAATTACTTGACAAATACTTAGATTTAGTCAATGATTACCCTAACTGGTCCACTGTTGCCCGGGCTCCCGTTAAGCCGCCTCAGGTCGAGGAGAGATTGTAATTCTTTTGCGGCCGGCCGTAAAGTTATAATTTCGCAAGCTTCACCGTGCCGGGTTCAGGGAGCTGTGTCCCCAGTTTGATTTTGACCCGGGCCCGGCGAGTCTGGAGCCGTTGAAACGGTCTAAAGCTTTGGAGAATGCGCTCATGGCAGTCACAAAAGAAAAAATCATCACCGAAGTTTTTGAGAAAACCGAGCTTTCCCGTAAAGATTCCCGTGTGGCCGTTGAAAAGATGATGGAAATCCTGAAAAAAACCTTGGCCGACGAAAAGGATGTCCTCATCAGCGGTTTCGGCAAATTCGTGGTCAAGCGTAAAAAGGCCCGCCGGGGCCGCAATCCCCAGACCAAGGAGTCTTTGGAATTACGCGCCCGCCGCGTGGTGGTCTTTAAAAACTCCGGCATCTTGCGCAAAAAAATCAATGGCGAGGCTGTGGATGAAAACACCTCCGACGGCTTTTGACGCGACCTTTGGGAAAATCCGGGATTGAATTTTGGGGCTTGGGTCGGAAAGGCCGGAATTTTAGCCTGAAAAATAAAATGTCCTTCAATCGGCTTGACTTTGACCTGATCATATTTTAAAATTTGAGAAGTATTCAGGGCCAGCCCAGCCAAATAAACAGGGCGGCCCTATACCAGGATAAGGAAATGGCCCTGCAAAAACCGGAAATTTCGGTCTGCATTGATGGAAAAACCCACAGTTGGATGATCGTGGCTGAAGACAATTCCCAAGGGGACGGTTTTCACCTGGAACATCGCTGGTGCAAAAAATGCGGTTGCCTGACTCAGGTCGGAGTCGGGTCGGACAATCAGCCGGTCGTGGCTGTGAGTGAAGATGGTTCCCCCCATCTGGCCACTCCCAAAATTCTGGCCGCGCTCATCAAGTAAACATCTCTGAACGGCTTTAATCAGGTCGGCCTGACTATTGACAGGCAGACCGTTTTTTGTTTTCCCGGCCCACCGGAAATATGAAGTATCCAAAAAACCCCGGGCTTTTTCTGGCTTTCGGCTCGGCTGTCGCCTACACCCTGGGCGACACCGGGGTACGCCTGACGGTTGGAGAGTTGTCTGTATGGGGGCTGGTGTTTATCCGGGGTTTTTTGGGGGTGGCGGGTGCCGCCACCGCGGCCTTACTGCTGAGGAAAAAACTATGGGGCGCCAACTTCAGGCTTCTGTCGCTCATCGGCCTGAGCGGTTTTCTATGCACCAGCCTGATGTTCTCCACCATTGTCCGCATACCACTCTATCAGGCTTTTGTCATATTGTATCTGTATCCGATTTTTTCCCTGATCCTGGCCGCTCTGATAAATGGCGAAAAGATTTCAGCCGGGGACAGCCTGAGGGCCCTGTTGGCCTTGGGGGGGTGCCTGCTCCTGGTCTGGCCGGACGAAGCGGCCGGCCTGACTTTGGATGTCGGCCACTTCCTGGGTTTGGCCGCCAGCCTGTGCTACAGCCTGTCCATTGTCCTGACCCGCCGCCTGGGCTCGGGCAACAGCGGTCTGGAGCCGCTTTTCCATTACAGCCTCCATTGCGCCCTGGGAGCCATACCCCTAGCCCTTATTTTCGGCCAAGGATTGGGGCTGAATCTGAACCTCAACTCCGCCGCCGGCCTCCTGGTGGCTACTTTGTCCACCCTGGGCCAGTTTATGGGCTACGCGGCCCTGAGATGGCTGCCGGCCCACACGGTGGGCACCATCGGAACCCTGGAAGTGGCTCTTGGCGCCCTCTTAAGTTGGCTGTTTTTCCATGACCCCATGACCGCCAGAGCGATTTTCGGCGGCGGCCTCATTCTGGGCGTGGCCCTGAGCATCAGACCCAAGGCTTGAAGAGCGGGCGAGGATTTATACCAGGCCGGGGTTTATAGCCACTTCACAATCCCGGTTTGGACATCGTAATAGGCTCCAACGACTGTGGCTCCCGAATGTTTGACTATTTCGTCCGCCTGGACTTGTTCCACCATCACTTCCACATTGTGGTGGATAACCTGGTCAACATCGCCGCCCCGGCCAACGGCCGGCTTGATATGATCTATTATGTGCCTGATGTTCGGCGGCAGTTCCCCCTCGGAGCACGCGGCCGTAACCGCACCGCACTTGCTGTGGCCGCAAACCACCACCAGCTTGCTCTTTAAGTGCTCCACAGCGTATTCAACGCTTCCGAGCGCCGTGGTATCCGCTATGTTGCCGGCGTTCCGGATAATAAAGATATCCCCGAGCTTCTGGTCAAAGAATATCTCCGGCGCCACTCGCGAATCCGAACAGGTTATCACGACCGCAAACGGTTTCTGCCCTCCGGCCAATAGCTCCCGATCCGCCTTATACGAGCCTTTGTCGATGAGTTCTCCCTTAAGATAGCGGTCATTGCCTTCCTTGAGCATCCGCAACGCCACCTGGGCATCCTCGATAAGTTCTCCCGGCTGATGGATTTTCATAATCACCTCTTTTAAGTTTTCTTGGTCTGTTTTGAGCAGCATAGCTTATTTTGAATAGTGGCGCAAGATTTCAGGCTCACCGGCCGCCGAAAAGGATGGTGCCGACGCGGATTATGGTGGCTCCTTCCTCAATGGCCACCTGGAAGTCGCCGCTCATGCCCATGGACAGGCCCGGAAGGCCGGGGGTCAGGCGGTCCCGCAATTCCCTTAAGGCCGCGAAGAAGGGGCGGGAGGCTTCCGGGTCGGGGTCGTAGGGCGGCATGGTCATCAGGCCCAGGGGTTTCAGAGAGGGCAACCCGGCCAGGTTTTCCAGAAAGCGGGGGAGATCGGCCGGAGCCAGGCCGCTCTTGGATTTTTCGCCCGAGACGTTCACTTCAATATAGGTTTCAATGGTCCGGCTTAAGGCTCTCGCCCGGGCGTCCAATTCCCGGGCCAGTTCCAGGCGGTCCAGGGAATGGATTACCGGGAAGAGGGCGGCGGCGGGCTTGGCTTTGTTGGTCTGCAAGTGGCCTATGAAGTGCCAGCGGGGCGGCGGGTCGAGATCGGCCAGTTCGTCTATTTTGGGCTTGGCTTCCTGAAAATAGCTTTCCCCGAAATCCCTCAGTCCGGCCTCGGCGAAGGCCTTGACCAAGGCGGCGGAAAAGGTTTTGCTGACCCCCAGTATGGTGACGGACCCGGGCGTCCGACCGGCGCGCCCGGTCGCCTCGGCGACGGCGCCCCGTAGAGCCCGGAGCCGTTCAGCGGCCACGGCGGGGCTCAAGTCCGTGGTCATGTTTATTATTCCTTGGGCGGGTTGAAATATAAGGCCGGATTAAAGCCGGCCTCGTCGCGGGGCACGACTTTCTTGATGTGAAGCCCTTTGGCCTGGCCTTCGTCGGCCAAGTTCACAAGTTGGGGGTGGGTGTAGATGACTCCGGCCGGGTCGGCGATGACCTTGACCAAGGGGGAATGGAGGGCGACGGGGTTGACCTCCATGACCACGGAAACCTGGCTGGAGTTCAGTTGGACTATGGTCCCCGGCGGGTAGATGCCCACGCACTGGACGAAGCGGTCCACCCATTCGGCCTGGAAGTGGGTGCCCCGGAGGCTGTAGATGAACTTCAGGGCTTCGTGGGGGGAGAGTCCCTTGTGGTAGACCCGGTCTGAAGACAGGGCGTCATAGACGTCCGACAGGCCGCAAATGGTCACCAGGTAGGGTATGGAGTCCTCTCCCGACAGGCCGTCCGGATAGCCGCTGCCGTCGATGCGTTCGTGGTGGTGGCGGGCTATCAGATAGACGATTTCGTCAACATTGAGCTTCTGCTCGCGTATTATATCTCCACTCAAAGAGGAGTGGCTGCGCATGATGGAGAATTCCGCATCGGAGAGCTTGCCGGGCTTGTTGAGGATATGGCCGGGGATGCGGCTCTTGCCCAGGTCGTGGAACATGGTTCCCAGCCCCAGGTTACGGAGATCGGCTTCGTCAAGGCCCAAGGATTTTCCGGCGGAAATGGCCAGCACCGAAACGTTCAGGGAATGGGTGTAGGTGTAGTCGTCGAAACGGCGCAGCTTCATCAGGGCCATCAGGGCATCGGGGTTGCGGCTGACGCTTTCGACCAGTTCATTGACGTTTTCCTCAACAGCCTCGAGTTCAATTTTCTTGTTCATGCGGCAGGCGGCCACCAGGGCCTTGGAGGTGTCCAGGGCCCGGCCATAGGCCTTGGCCGCCTTGGGCAGTTCCAGTTCCACTTGGCTGACCGGTTCCGGGGCCCGCACGGGCTTGGGCGGGTCCGTCGGCTCCGGCTCGGATTCCGGCTCCGATTCCGGTTCGGATTCCGGCTCCGATTCCGGCTTCAATGTCGGCTCCGATTTCGGCTTGGGTGGTTCCGCCGGTTTGTCGGGGAGGGATTTGTCCGTATCCACCGTGACTTCGGTGATGCCGTATTCCACCAGTTGCTGGATTTCTTCCTGGGAACTCAACAGTTTGCTCTTGGTTCTCCAGGGATGGTTGAACCAACTGCGGCCGACATCGGCCACGAACATACCCAGGCGCAGGTCTTTGGTCGCAATTTTTTTAAGCATCTGGCCTCTGAAATCGGAAGCGGCCTTTAATAGGGATCGGCCGGTCTGGCGGACTTTAATAGCTTGAAAACGATTGCAATATTATATTTTAGTTCATCCGCTCATAATGTCAAGCCCCGCCGCGGAGCAGACCTTCGAATTCCTCTTCGCTCATAATGTTCACCCCCAATTCTCTGGCCTTGGCCAATTTGCTCCCGGCCGCCTCTCCGGCCACCACATAGTCGGTTTCCCGGCTGACCGAACTTAAAACCGTGGCCCCCAGGGTAGTCAGCCTGGCCTTGGCTTCGGCCCGGGTGAAGCGGGTCAGGGCGCCGGTGAAGACGAATTTTTTTCCGCTCCAGGGGCCGGCGCGGCTTTCGGCCGGGGCCGGCGGCCGGGGGGCCAGGCCCAGTTCCGCGCCGGTCAGGTCGGCCAGAAATTTTTCGTTCCGGGGGTTCTGGAAAAATTCTTCCAGGCTGGCGGCCACTTCCGGGCCGACATCGTTGAGGCTGGTCAATTCTTCGGCCCGGGCTTGGCCAAGGGCGGTCAGGCTGGGAAAACCGCCGGCCAGGGTCCGGCTGGTATTTTCGCCCACCTGGCGGATGCCTAGAGCGTGGATGAAGCGCCACAGAGGGGCGGTCCGGGCTTTTTCCAGGGCGGCCAGGAGATTCCGGGCCGATTTTTCCCCAAAGCGGGGCAGGGCCGCGAGATCGGCCAAAGTCAGGCGAAAAAGATCGGTGGGAAGGTGGACCAGGCCGGCGGCCAGAAGCTGCCGGACCAGTTTTTCACCCAGGCCGGTTATGTCCAGGGCATTCTGGCTCCCGAAATGATAAAACCTCTCCTGGACCTGGGCCGGGCACCAGGGATCGGGGCAGCGCCAGGCCGCTTCGCCCGAACGGCGTTCCAAAGGCGCGGCGCAGACCGGGCAGGTCTCGGGCCAGGCAAAGGGGCGGCTGTCCGCCGGCCGTTTGGTCAGGTCCACGGCCACCACTTCCGGGATGACCTCGCCGGCCCGCCGGACCAGCACCGTGTCCCCGGGCCGGACGTCCTTGCGGCGCAGTTCGTCTTCATTGTGGAGCGAGGCGTTTTTGACCGTCACCCCGCCCACGACCACCGCCTCCAATCGGGCCACCGGGGTCAACACTCCGGTCCGGCCCACCTGGAGGTCAATGCCCAGCACCCGGGTTTTACCCAGCCGGGGCTGGAATTTAGCCGCCACCGCGTAGCGGGGCGCCCGGGCCGTGGCCCCCAGCCGCGGCCACAGGCTCAGATAGTCCAGGGTCACGACCAGGCCGTCGATCTCGTAGGGCAACCCGTCCCGGGCGGCCTTTAGTTCCTCGAAAAGACCTAAGACTTCCGCCAGCTCCAGACCGCCCCGGGTGTAGGGTGAGTCTTCCACCCTAAAGCCCCAGTCCCGGAGGGCTGACAGAACCCGGCTATAGGTGGCTAGCCCCTGGTCTTCCAAGAGGCCATAGGCGAAAAAATTCAGCCGGCGCTCCCGGGTGACGGAGGCGGCCAACTGCCTTAAGGCTCCGGCGGCCGCGTTGCGTGGGTTGGCAAAGCCGGTCAGCCCCTCTTCCTCCCGCCGGGCGTTGAGGCGTCCGAAGTCCTCCTTTTCCATAAAGACTTCCCCCCGGACGGTCAGGCGGGCGGGCCAGGGCGGCCGGCTGAGGCTGGCGGGGATGTCGCCTATGGTCAGGGCGTTGGCCGTGACATTTTCTCCGGTCAGGCCGTCGCCCCGGGTGGCGGCCATAACCAGCCGCCCCTCCTCGTAGATCAGTTCCAGGGCCAGGCCGTCGAATTTGGGCATGGTGTGGAAGGTCAGCGGGCCGGTTTCACCCAAAAACCGGCGAGTCCGTTCCTCGAATTCGATCAGCTCTTCGGGTTTAAGGGCCTTGTCCAGGCTCATCATCGGAGTTTGGTGGTCCACCTTGGCCAAGCCGCCCGGAGAGGGCGGAGCCCCCACGGTCCGAGTGGGCGAATCCGGCCTGACCAGATCCGGGTGGGCGGCTTCCAGATCCTTAAGCTCCTGAAACATTTCATCCCACTGGTCATCCGTGATTTCCGGGGCGTTTCGGGTATAGTATAGATCGTTGTGCCGTCTTAGCTCGGACCGGAGAAATTCCACACGGTCCCTTATCCGGTCGTCTGACATGGGCGTACGCCTCGGGTGAAAAAATGGCCTCACTTGTGATATTATAGCCAAGGCTGGCCCAATTCTCAAGAAAGAGCGTTTTATGCCCCGCCTATGGTTCTTTTTTTTGTTGTTAGTGGCGCTCCCGGCGGCCCAGGCCCGGCCGGCGGCCGGGGCCGACGAGGCCCCGTCACTTCTGGTTTCCAAGCCCTCCGGCCCGGCCGATGTAGAGAAGGCCGCCTCGGACGGTCAGACCTTCCATTCCGTCCTGGTGGGGCGTTTTTTGGACGAAGAGCCGGCCCGGCGGCTGTCCGGCCGGCTCCAGGCCCGGGGCTTGACCGCTTTCGTGGTGAAGAGGAACCTGGTGGAATCGACCTTGTTCATAGACCGCAAGCAGATCGGGGAGTTCCATCTAACCCTGGCCGGGCTATTCGGTCTTAAACTGGAAGCTGAGCGCCTGGGGAGCCGCCTGGTGGCCGAGGGGTTGGTTACGGATTACCAAGTGGTGTCCCTGGAAGACCCTGGCGAGGTGGAGATCACGGCCGCCCAGACCAGGCGGGTGGACCAGGAGGGGGAAAAGACGGCCCAAACCGCCCGGGCCCGAGCGGCGGCGCCCCTTAAGCCCACCTCTCCGGCGGCCACCGGCGAAGCCTATAAGAAGAATATCTATGGCCGTTATGTCGGCAGCTACAAAGATCCTCTGGAAGCCAGGGAACACGCCCGCACCCTCACCGCCGGCGGTTGGGCGGCCTCGGTGCGGGCCGAGGGACAGGGGGGCGGTCGCTGGTATCGCGTCTATCTGGCGCCCTCTCCCGACCCGCGCGATTTAAAGGCCGACGAATGGGAGATCCAGAAGGCCCAGGCTTCGGCTGCCAGCCAGATGGCCCTGGTCTTCCTGGCCGACCTGACTTCCACCTCCGGCCGGGCCGGACATCCCGGGCCGGCGCCGGATCGCCTGGACGCTTCGGCCTGCGCCGGCTTTTCCCAGGCCGGCCGCCTGGGAGCCTGCCTGAGCCGCACCATAGTCTATGTGCCGGACATTTCCCTGATGACCACCTTAATTCCGGCGGTCAGGGACGACATCAAGGGTTTCGGGGAAGTCCCCGGGCGTCTGAGCGATTGGTGGACGGGCCGCGAGCGCCGGCCCCGCGAACTGGCCGCCTATGGCCCGGCCTTCTTCAATCGTCAGGAAATGGAGCGGGCCATTGTTAGGCTTCAGGGGGACAGCCGGCCGGGCTCCTTGCTACCGGCCCTAAGAGCCGCCGCCGCGCCCTTGGGCAGCCAGCCCGGCCGGAAAGTTCTTTTGGTTTTTTCCGATTTCATGGGGCCGGCCAAGCCGGCCGAAGTCCAGGCGGCCGTGGCCTCCCTGCGCTCCAGCCTGGGTTCGTCCCTGGATGTTTTTTTCATCTATGGAGACCCCGACGGCGCCGGCTACCGCCTGGCCCAGACCCTGGCCGAAGGCGAGGCCTGGGACGGCTGCCGGCTTTTGCACGACGACGCCTATTTCGAAAAATACATCCGATCCATTTTTAAATGAGGCCGAGCCCTATCGAGAGGTGATTTATGTCCGATCTTGATCTTTCTCAACCCTTTGAAGCCTTATGCCCTCAATGCGGCCGCAAAGTCAAATTCACCCTGGCCCAGTTTCCAAGTGGTTCAGTCATCTGCCATGGTTGCTCCGTCGCTATCCCCATTAAGAAATTGGCCAATCAAATTCTCGAAAAGGGCGGCGCAGACGCCGATAAGATGAAGGATATTATGGATAAATTCATGAAAACCTGAGCCTATATTGGAGATAAGCCAATGGTGCGAAGCCTTCTAAAAAGCAAAGCTGTTCTTGCCATTTTAGATGAAATCGAATCCATCGTGGGTTATCCCATCCAATATAAGAAATTGCCCGATTACGAATTCACACAGGCGGGCGTACCGGTCAATGCTCCCTGGATCGTTCTTTTCCCTGAACCCTTTACGTTGCTCTATGCTGAAAGCTGCGCTCCGCAGATAACCGATGACGCTATAGCCCACGAATTGTTCCATGCTCAACTTAGGCTGGAGGGCTGGCCTCTATTGATGATTCGCCCCAATATGCCGACCCATCAAAACACGGCCTACGCGTCAATCGCTGTAACCCTGAATAATACCTTCGACCATTTGGAAGTATTTCGCCGCCTCAAATCTCTCGGGCTTAATGGTCACACTCAGGCCATGGAATCGGAGGCGGACAGTCTCCTGGCTGCTTTTGTGGCGGGGACATGGCCTCCGGGTTGGTTTTTCGCTCGCGTAAATGCTGTGGCGCTTGTGCTGTTTCCCTTATTCGTTTTGCCGTGCCGTCCCAGCCTGCGAACAAAATGTCTTGAGGCCCTATCATGCTCCGCTTATCATGCCGAAGCGACTCCACAAATTCATCAAATTGCCGGGCTGTTTGAAAATCAGCCGGCCATTGGGCCAGAGAATTACCATCAGCGAGCGATGGACATTTTGAAAATAATCGGCTTGCCAGAAGAAGGCCTTTTATTACGCCATTTTCCCAATCGGGCCGGGCATTCTTAGTGGATTGCTATTGGCTCGGCGCAAATAAATGTTTTAAATTAAGTTAAGATGTTGAAGTTTCCATTCGCTCTTTGGAACCATCGCGCCGTTCAGGCTCCTTTAAAGTTTTTATCAATAGAAAAAAGCAATTTTACCTACTTTAAAAAGAAAGATTGCCATTCATGATAATTCAACATTTTCCAAGGTTCCATACTAATTTTTACTTCACAATAAAGAGGAGTTCCATTGGCCTCATTTACATTTTGAGAAAAGTTAGCAGTATAATTTGTAATTAAATAGGTCTCAATAGCCTTAAACCATTGTCCTACTTCTACAGATAGAATCCCCCTTTTAGTATGAGGATTATATCTATTTGGGGGAGCTTGAACTGAACCACCAACAGCCTTAGGGAATACTGATTCACCAATCAATTTTATTGTGGGTAGAATATTATCACTGGGTCTGTAACAGAAAAACAAAATACTCAAATCTAGATTTGGTCCTTCACTACCTAACCAAGCTTTTTTAGAAGTCCAATCACTCCCCGCTTTATGCGTAACAACATTTCTAGCAGTATCAAAAACCTTCATAAGAGAATTTCCTACTAAACTGGACATTCCTCCTTTAACACTCTCCATTAGTTCCTCTAACGGATTATTATATTTTACAGCCATATTTAAGGAAAGACCATTAAGCAATAAACCAGAAACACTAGTGTTAGTGCTAGAAAACGTGTAGTGCCCCCGAAAAGTCAAGCCACGAGTTTGAGTTTTTGAGCCCTAAATTCCAGTGGACTTTTATAGCCCAGGGATTGATGAGGGCGGTCGTGATTGTAC
>Ga0082212_10005284_pt1 | contig 17651 bp, 12 predicted proteins | sample TergutNt197P3_FD_71548 | JGI IMG/M metagenome (GOLD analysis project Ga0082212, IMG submission 71548) | Neocapritermes taracua P3 segment gut microbial communities from Petit-Saut dam, French Guiana - Nt197 P3 | ecosystem: Host-associated > Arthropoda: Insects > Digestive system > Gut ... | reverse complement strand
TTAATAATTTATTATAATTTTTTATAATTTTTTATAATTTTTTATTTTATAAAAAATTTTATAACTATATATTAAAAATAATTTTATAAATTTATATATAAAAATAATTTATAAGTGATATTTTATATAAAAATTAATATTATATAAAAATAAAATATAAGATAATTAAGTTTATAAAAATAAAATATAATATAAATCTAATTTAAATTTTAAAAATAAAATAAAATATAATATAAATCTAATTTAAATTTTAAAAATAAAATATAATATAATTAATAAATTTATAAAAATAAAAGTTATAGGTGTTGAAATGACTTTAATGGATTCTGAAATGGAATATATCAGAGGAATACTTGGTAGAGAACCTAATGAACTTGAAGAGGGAATGTTAGATATAATGTTCTCTGAACACTGTTCATATAAAAGTAGTAGACCAATACTTAAGTTCTTTCCTACAGAAGGTAAAAATATAATCATCGGACCTGGAGATGATGCTGGAATGGTATCAATTACAGATGATTTGGCTCTTGCAGTTGGAATTGAAAGTCATAATCATCCATCAGCTATTGAACCTTATGGGGGAGCTGGAACTGGAATTGGTGGAATTCTTCGTGATATTATATCAATGGGTGCAATGCCAATAGCTCTTCTTGATTCTCTTCGTTTTGGACCACTAGAAGATCAAAAATCCAGATATCTTTTTGAACATGTTGTTAAAGGTATCTCTGATTATGGAAATCGTGTTGGTGTTCCAACTGTTGGTGGTGAAGTTGAATTTGATGAATCCTTTAGAACCAATCCACTTGTAAATGTAATGTGTGCAGGAATTGTCAAAAAGGATGAAATTGTTAGAGGAATAGCTCCCAATGTGGGGGATGCTCTTTTGCTTATGGGTGGAATGACTGGTAGAGATGGAATTCATGGAGTAACATTTGCTTCTGAAGAGTTAACTTCTGATAGTGAGATTGAAGACAGGCCAGCTGTTCAAGTGGGAGATCCTTTTACCAAGAAAAAAGTTTTAGAAGCATCTTTAGAGATACTTGAAAAAATTGATGTAGCTGGAGTAAAAGACCTTGGTGGTGGAGGTTTAACTTGCTGTATTTCTGAAATTGTAGATAAATGTGGAAATGGTGCTGTAGTAGATTTAAATGCAATTCCACTAAGAGAAGATGGAATGACTCCATATGAAACTATGCTTTCAGAGTCTCAAGAGAGAATGATTTTTGCAATTAACAAAAAAGATATCGATGAAGCTTTTGCTATATGTGATAAATATGAGTTACCAAGAGCTATTGTTGGAGAGGTTACAGCTACTAATTTAATGATAGTTGAAGATAGTAATATTGATGATGATGGTGAACTTGTTGTTGATAATAATGTAAAAGGAACTTATGGTAAGCCAATAGCTAGTATGCCTACTGTTTTACTTGCAGATCCACCTTCACTTAATCGTGAAACTCGAGAGGTTAAAAGAGATGAAAAGTATATAGATGTTGTGGATCCTGCAATTTCTGAATCAATTATAAAAATATTATCATCTCCTAATATAGCTTCTAAAAAATGGGTTTACAAGCAATATGATCATGAAGTTCAAATTAGAACCATAGTAAAACCAGGAGATGATGCAGCTGTACTTAAAGTAGATGATGATAATGCGGTTGTTCTCAGCTGTGATTGTAATAGTATTCATACAAAACTCTCTCCTTATGATGGAGGAGCAGGATCTCTTGGGGAAGCTATTAGAAATGTAGTATCCATGGGTGGAGAACCTTATGCTGTTGTGGATTGTCTAAACTTTGGAAATCCAGAAAACCCAGAAATTCTTTGGCAATTTAAACAATGTGTACAGGGAATGTCTGATTTAGCAGAAAAATTTGAAACACCTGTTATCAGTGGTAATGTAAGTTTTTACAATGAAACTGAAGGTATTAAAATAAATCCTTCTCCTACCGTTGGTGTTGTTGGTGTAGCTAACTTGAACAATGTTAGAACCATGCACTTTAGAAACCCTGGAGATAAGATTGTTATCATTGGAGCTACATATGATGAAGTAGATGGCTCTGAATATCATAGAACAATCCATGGTATTGAACAAGGAGAAGCTCCAAAAATTAGAATCAATAATGAGATTGCAAGTGCAAAAGCTGTTTTAAAGCTTTTAGATGAAGACCCTGGAGAATTTAATGGGCATGAAAATAACATAACTGCTATTCATGACTGTTCTGCTGGTGGAATAGCTATTGCATTATCTGAAATGGCATTATCTGGAAAACTTGGTGTTGAAGTAGATTTAGCTAAAGTTCCAGTTAGTGATGATAATATTAGTATTAACAATATTTTATTTTCAGAAAGTCATGGAAGATATATACTTACTGTTAATCCAAGTGCATTAGATAGCGTTTTAAATACTCTCAAGGGTTTAAATGTTCCATGTGCTTGTATTGGAGAAGTTAAAGGAGATACTTTAAAATTAGCTGAAGATATTCAAATTACTGTTGAAGACCTTAAATCTGCTTATACTGGAGTACTTGAAAAGTATATGCCTTAATTAATTGTAAATTTTTATATTTACTTGATTAAAATATTTAATGATGTAGTTAGTTATTATAATTAGTTATATCTTATTATAGTTTAGTTATATTTTATATAATTTAGTTATATCTTATTATAGTTTAGTTATATTTTATATAATTTAGTTATATCATATTAAAATTAGCTATATATTATTATACTAATTATATAGATTATATTTTATTTATTATAAGATTATAAATAGCTATATATTATTATATCCAATATACATTATTATAATTAATTTTATAGATTATATTATAGGAGTTAAAGAAAATAATGTTTTTATCTGAATTATTACCAATTTCTAAAGCTTATTCGATTCTTGAAAGTAATCAAAAAATCTTAGATACAGAAATAATTGATTTAAAGGATTCACACCTCAGGTCCTTAGCTAAGGAAGTTTATTCTTTTCATAATTCTCCTCCATTTGATAAGTCAGCTATGGATGGATATGCAGTTATAGCAGAAGATACCTTTGGTGCTTCTTCAAATGTTATTAAAGAGCTTAAAGTTATAGATCAAATTGGAGCTGGTTCTTTTTCCAGTAAAAAGATTAAAAATGGTGAAGCTATTCGGATAGCTACAGGGGCTCCAATTCCCCAAGGAGCTAATGCAGTTTTAATGGAAGAGTACACAATAACTAATAATGAAGGTAGGGAAGATGAGTTTATTGAAATCCACTCTCAAGTAACTCCTGGTGAAAATATAGCTATAACTGGAGAAGATATTGAAAAAGGAGACTTAGTTGTAGGGAGTGAAACCATTCTCCGTCCTCAGGAAATAGGTCTTGTTGCATCTGCAGGTTTAGCTACTGTTGAAGTTTATAGAAAACCAAAAGTTAAAGTTATAATTACTGGAAATGAGTTAGTTGACCCTACAGAAAATCTTGAGAAAGCTCAAATTATTAATTCTAATCAATATGTTATAGGGTCTATGGTTGAAAGCTGTGGAGCAGAAAGCGAAGTTAGCTATGCTCAAGATGATTTTGAAGAAGTTAAAGAGGTTTTAATTAATGCCTCTAAAGATTGTGATTTAATTATTACCACTGGTGGAACAGCTATTAGTAAAGGAGATGTTGTAGTGGATGCTGTTAAAAGTGTTGGTGAAGTCTTCTTTCATGGAGTAGCTATAAGGCCAGGAAAGCCAGTTGCCTTTGGAAAAATTGGAGATACTCCTATATTTATGCTTTCAGGTTATCCAGTAGCAGCTATGGGTCAATTTGATGCTTTGGTAAGAAAATTTTTATTTAAAATGCAGAATATTGAATTCAATCCTCGAAGAGAAAGGAGAAAAGCTGATGTTAAAATATATTCTAATTTAGGTAGAACCGATTATATTAGAACTTTTGCAGATGATGAAAAAGCTAGGTATGTGTTAAATAGAGGTTCAGGTATTATTAGGTCTATGGTTGAAGCTAATAGCTATATTATTGTAGATGAAAATCAAGAAGGAATAGCTAAAGGTGATATTGTAGAGGTCGTGTTTTTTGAATCAATGAATTGGTATGGATGATTTTTTGGATATAGATTATGACAGATAATCTTTTATAAATCAATTTTATTATGTTGGGAGTGAAATAATGAATGCATTATGGTATTATGCAATAGCTTTTGTGGTTATATGGATAATTGCAATAGTTTTTAGAAAGAAATTAGTTGATTATGGTGTGGATGTAGGTTTTCCAACTATTATGTGGAAAACAAAACGTCTTAGAGGATTTATTGATAGATTAGCTAATTTATCACCAAAATTTTGGAAATGGTTTATGAATATAGGGATAGTCATATCTTTTATAGCTATGATTTTTATGACTTACATGATTTTTGATTCCCTCTCTACAATAACTCAAACACCTTCTGTTTCTCTTGTTATTCCAGGAGTAGAGATTCCAGGTTCTCCAATTTTTATACCCTTTACTTATGGAATTATTGGAATAGCTACCGTTATAATTATACATGAATTTTTCCATGGGATTTTAACTAGGGTTGAAAAGATTGATATAAATTCAATAGGTTTAATATTATTTACAATTCTCCCAGGAGCTTTTGTAGAGCCTGATGAAGAAGAAATGGAAAAAACAACCAAATTGTCTCGAATGAGAATATATGCCGCCGGATCAATAGGAAATGTATCGCTTTTTGTAGTAGCTTTTCTTATTTCTTTAGCAATAACATCTTTTGTTATTCCTGGAACTTTTAATGAAACTGGAATTCAAATAGAAAGAGTTATAAGTGATACACCTGCATACAATGCTTCGTTGACCTCTGGAATGATAATACAATCAATAAATGGCCATAATATAACTGATTTAAATAGCTATTCTCTAGCTGTTTCCAGTTTAAAACCTGGTGAAATGGTTAATGTTGTGACGAATACTGGTCAGTATAATTTTGCTGCAGGAAAAAATCCTAATAATGCCTCAGTTGGATTTATGGGTGTTCAAGGTGTGAAACATTATGAATTAGACTCTTCTGTTAGCAATATCTTTGGAAATCAACTACCTTGGGTTTGGTTTGATTTGGTAGAGATGTTTACTTGGATATCTTTCCTTAATTTAGCTGTTGGTTTATTCAATCTTCTTCCGATGAAACCATTAGATGGTGGTCATTTGTTAGAAAATCTTTTAAGCTTTAAATTACCTTCTAAAATAGTTAAACCAGTTATGATGTTAGTATCTTGGTTTATGATATTTATAATAGCTATAAGTTTGATTGCTGGGTTGGGTATTGGATTGTTTAGCTAAAATTTAAAACTTATTTAAGAGTTTTTATGAGAATAATATATTACTTTTGAGAAGTTTATATTACTCTTTAACTTATTTTTTATAATTTTTTATATAATTTTTATAATTTTTTATATAATTTTTATATAATTTTTATAATTTTTTTTTAAATTTTATATTTTTTTTTTAAATTTTATTTTTATATAATATCTAAATATTTTTAAAATATTTTTATATAAAATTAATATATTTTATAGAATATTTTTATATAATATATACAAGTATAGCTAACTTCAGAGTTTTCACTAGCTTTTCTAATTTAATAACAAAAAAAGTAAAAAAAAAAGAAATAGAATAATGGGGTTTTAAATTATTTCTATTTCCACACTCTTCGTAAATTTAATAGACCTTGGATGTATCCTAATATTGATGTAGGGGAGGATAATAGCTGATAAGAGAAAATAAATAATACAAATGAAAAGAAACTTCCTTCTGTTGGCATATCTAATATTTTAAAGGTATATGATTTTTGGAACCAGTATAGATATATGTTTGTGAAAGCTACAATTGGTAGAACTAAAAGGGTTAATGGACCTGCTATAAGGAAGTCCTGAAGTAAGATAGCTAATAAAAGACCAGGAATCCAGAAGAAAGTTACTGAGATATCAACTACAGGTACGAACAAATCAAAACCTGTGAGGATTTTTGAGAATATATTTGTTTGATGCCATGGTAGTACGGCTTTTAATCCTTCAATCATTCCTCTAGCCCATCGTGATCTTTGTTTAATGAAGTCTTTTAAGGTTCTTGGAACATCTGTAAATGCAACAGCTAATGGTTCGAAATAAACTCTGTATCCTGCTTGCATTATTTTCCAAGTTATTACAATGTCTTCACCAATAGCATCTGGCCAACCACCAATTTCTCTTACTAAATCAGTTTTGTATAAACTAAATGCTCCTTGTGCAACAAGAGTTTCTTGATACATACCTTGAAGTCTTTTAGCTGCAGCTATTGACATAGCATAGTCAAAGTATTGTATACTTGCCATACGGCTATCTCCTGGGTTGTTTACCATCATGGAACCAGCTACAGCACCTGCTCTTTTTTCGTCTGTTTTAAATCTAGCTACAAGGAATCTTACTGCAGATGGGTGGATTATAGTATCTGCATCTAATGTAATAACAAATGGGGCTTTAACATGTTTTAAACCTGTATTTAAAGCATGGAACTTTCCTTTCTTTTCTTCTAGTAAGAGTTCTAAATCAAGACTAAAATCTTTTTGAGCCCTCTCTACTTCAGCTACTGTATTATCAGTTGAATTATTATTACAAACAAAAACCTTTATTTCACCATCATAATCTTGATCATTAATGTGTTCTAATGTTTTATAAATATCTTCTTCCTCGTTATATGCAGCTATAAGAATAGATACTGCATCTGTTGGATATTCTTCTTTGAAGGGTTTTTGTCTATCTATTAACAAGCTGATTATGTAAAAGGCATTTGTATACCCTGGTAAGAATGCGACACCTGATATGAAAATAACTGCAAGAGGAACTGTAATATCATCTCCCACTTGAACAATCCATCCTAAAGAAATGATGATAGAACCTACCATCCACAGTATAGCAATTATTTGTGCAAACATAAATCTTCGGTGTAATGGCCAATATTTTATTCTTGCTTTCTTTTTATTGTTAATATCATTAACTGAGATTGTTACAGGTTTCATTATTCGTCCTCTTTTTATAATTTTCAATCACATGATGCTTATATTTTTTATATAATTTTATTATTTTTTTATATAATTTTTAGATAATTTTATATTTTTTAGATAATTATTAGATAATTTTATATTTTTTTTATATAATTTTTATATAATTTTATATATTTTTTTACATAATTTTATAATTTTTTTTTATAATTTTTAGATAATTATATTTTTTATTTTAATTTTGTGTATAATTTCTATATTTTTTTATATATTTTTTATATAATATATATTAGTATAGCTTACTTTAGACTATATTCAGTAAGATTGTTTTATTAGTTATTATTTTTTTCACTATCTTTTAAAGCTTTTTTAACAGCTTCATAGTGTAATTCAGACCCTACTTGTTGGTGAGATGATTCTCCTTCAGAAAACATTCGTAGTTTATGGCCTTTACAAGGATAATGTTGAACAGTAAGACCCGCATCTTTAGCTTCGTCTTCGATGTTTTTTACTTCGTCTCCAATCATTTCTTTAGCTAAGAAATTTGTTGCTCCACAGGGAGAACTTCTTATTACATCTATTTCAGCTATTTTGGTTCCTTGGCAAGTTATCTTTATTTCAGGCTTTCCAAATTTTTCTGCAAATTCATTAAAAACTTTGTTGTTTGTGTTTGATTCTAATTCACATATAACATCTGGAACATAAACATTTTCATACTTTGTTAGTTGATTTTTAAATCCCTCTCCTTTCCAGATTCCTATGATTATTGCAGAAACTTTAGTATTCATTTGATCTACAATTTCCAGTAACATATCTTCTTGTCTTACATAGCTAATTATTAAGTCAAAGGTGGATAGGTTTTCAATTAGTTCTGGGTCTAGTTCAATATCATCTATAAAGATTCCACCAGGGGACTCTACTTCAAACATTTTTGTTTCAAATTTTTGCCCCACAGTTTCGTAGGTTCTTCCTCCAAAAGCAGGTCCATCTCTAACTATAGCTACTTTTATACTCATAGTTTTCCTTCTTTTATATAGAATTATATAAAATTATTTTTAGTAATCCTAATTAAAATTATATTTAGTAATCATAATTATTACATAATTATAATTACATAGAATCTATTTCTTCTTTTATAATGACTTTTAATTTTTTAACAGCTTCTTCTCCTTCATTGTCTAATCGAGAAGGATCTTTTGTTTCCATATCTTCTGCTTCAAAAATTTTATCTATATTAACTGTTTTTTGTACTTCCACACCTTTAGTTTTTAGAATTTTGTCTACACAAGCATCAGAACACCCATTGATAGATAAAATTGGATATTTTTTAATTAATTCAGTAAATTTCTCATTATCAGCAGATGTGGCTGTAATACATATTGATAAAATGTTTTCATTTTCTGTTGCTAAATCATTACAAGTAGCTCTTCCAATGAGACCCAATGCACTCATTCCACTACAGCTAGCTATTGAAATTTTTTCTTCCATTTTTTCACCAAAAATTTTATTATAATTTTATTATTATATATTTAAGATTTTTATTGTATTTATAAATATTTTTATAATTCTATTATAGGTATTTTTTATTATTATATTTTTTATTCAATATATTTTATAAAAAATATAATATTTAATGAAATTAAAGTTTAAAAATTAAATTAATAAAATTAGGATATAAATGAATTCAATATATAAAATTAGTATAAAAGATATAAAATTAGTATAAAAGATATAAAATTAGTATAAAAGATATAAAATTAGTATAAAAGATATAAAATTAGTATAAAAAAAGTTTTTGATAAAAATAACAAAATAAAATATTCAAATAAAAATTGTAAATTAAAAAATAAAAAAAAAGATAAGGATAAAAGATATTAGTAATACCTTTTTAAGATTCCTTGTAATATTTTAGCGTGACGACCTTCGTCTTTGGAACTTTCTTTAAAGAAGTTTTCAGAGTCTTCAAGATCTAAGGATGCAGCTTTTTCTGCAGCAGCTCTTTTTTCTTTATTAGCCATTAATTCTCCTTCTAACATCATTTCGATGCTTTCTTTTAAAGTTGGTTTAATGACAGCATTCATTTCTGCAAATCTTGCAGCATGTTCTGCTTCTTCCCATGCTAATCTTTTGAATACTTCAGCTAACTCGCCATAACCTTCTCTTGAAGCTTGTCTAGACATAGCTAAGTAAATTCCTACTTCTTGGGTTTCTCCCATAAAATTAGCTTGTACTTCTCCTTCTACATCGGTTCCTTTGGTAGTTCCGATAACATGTTCATATTTTGGCATATTTTTTCTCCTATATTTTTTATTATAAATATTTTAATATTTTTATTTAGTAGATATAGTTTTTTCAATTATTCTATTTAAATTTTTATAGTTAATATAAAAAATTATTCAAACTATAATATAAAAAATTATTCAATTTGATTAAAATAATAGTTTATTCAGATTCGGTTAAAATAAAATAAAAGGAAGCTAATTATAATTTTTTAGCTTCTTCAACTAATTTTTGACCTAATTTGAAACAAGATACTTTTTCTTCTTCATCAGGGACATAGTAAACTTCAGTAGTGTCAATTACATCGAAACCACAGTCATTTAATTCTTTAGCTATGATTTCTGTTGCACCACCTTTTCCGCCCATTGAACCGAAAGTTATAGCTTTTCTTTCAATTCCAGTTCTTTCATATTCAAGGCCTTTCATATAGTACATAAGGTCTCCTAAACTTGGGAATGGTCCATTGTTTATGGTTGGTGTTCCAACAGCTATTGCTTTACTGTCAAGAATACTTTTGACTATTTCACTTCTTTCATCTTCGTGTAAGAAGTACATTTCTACATCGTAACCTTCAGCCATTACACCTTCAGCTATTTCATGAGCCATTTTTTGGGTTGAATAATGCATTGTGTCGTAAATAATTGTTACTTTGTCTTTACATTCACCAGTTGCCCAACCACTATATGCACCAATGATTTTCATTGGGTCAGTCCATATTTGTCCGTGAGAAGGAGCTATCATTTTAATAACATCTAATAATCCAAGATCTGTAACTTCTCCGAATTTCTTTAATACGAGTTTTGATAAAGGTACAAGAAGATTTCCATAGAACTTTTTAGCAGCATCCATTAAAACATATTCTGGAATTTCATGATCGAAACGTTTTGAGAAACATAAATGTTGTCCAAATGCATCATTTGGGAATAATATTCCATCTTCCACTAATAAAGTAAACATACTGTCTGGCCAATGGAGGAGGAATGCATCTAAAAATGCCAAAGTTTTTCCACCAAGTTCAAGAGCATCTCCAGTTCCTACAATATTAAATTTTGCAGCTTCAAGTCCTTGATAGTGACGCTTTAATCCTTTTTCAGCTATTTCTGTACAATAAATTGGTGCTTCTGGATATCTTTTGTGAATATCAACTAAGACTCCACTATGATCTTTTTCAATGTGGTTTTGTATAATCACATCTACTTTTCCACCAGCTTTTCCTTCTTGTTCAAATGCATCGTCTACACGTGCTAATAATTCTTCTGCAGTTCCAGGGTATGAATTATCAATTAATGCTATTTTGTCTTCACCGAATACAAGATATGCATTATAGCTTGTTCCATCTAATGTGTATCCATGATAGGTTCTTAAATCCCAATCGAGGACTCCTATCCAGTATACGCCTTCACCTATTTTTTCTGCTTTTGCTTTCATTTGTAATCACCTTTTTTCTAAATAGTTTTTCTAAATAGTTTTTTCTAAGTTAGTTTTTTAAATATTTTTTATTTCTAAATAGTTTTTCTAAATAGTTTTTTCTAAGTTAGTTTTTTAAATATTTTTTATTTCTAAATAGTTTTTTTCTATATAGTTTTCTTTATTTTTGACATTCGCTAGTTATCTTTCAATTTATATTCGATTCAGGTTATTGCACTTATTTTTTTTAATTTATAATCAACGACAACAATCTTTGAAAGATTTATCTTATTATACAAATTTTTTATATTTTCACAAAACAATGTTCGTATTAATAAGAACGTATTCTTATTTGAATAAAGAAGTATATAAATGTTGCTATAATTACTAATCTTTTATAATAAATATATTCATGTATTCAATAATTATTTAATTATAATGAAAAGTTATTAGTATTTTTCTATTTTTATTTAGTATTATTGAAAAACATTATCATATTTTAATATTTATTTAATAATATTTAAATTTTATAAAAATATAGATATTTTTATATAATATTATTGGTAAATTATTAATAAACCTTAAAAAAGATAAAAATTATTTAAAATCATATAATATACGGCGCTAAGTGAACCAATAATAGAATAAATATTTAATTTTGAATTATTGAATTATTTCAATTATTACGAATTGTTTATTTTTATAATAGCTATTTATTAGAATTTACTTTAATTATTAGATATTTTTCAATTATATTTTTTAATTTTAGCCCTTAACTATCTTATTTACAATGAATAAGTATGAATTTGATATTTTTTTTAGGGAAAGTATTTATTAAAAAAGAAAAAGGTTTATATAGTTTGAGTTACCATATAAATAATATAGATTATTACGAACTATTAATAGTAATGTTTTAGTGTTACTTTATTTAATAACTAAAGTAGTTATAATTATTATTATATTATTATTAAATGAATATTATACATACTTAAAGTATACTGATAATATTATTATTATTTTATATCTGATTTTTTAACTAATGTTAAGAATGAGTGGAATTGAGCTAAGAAAAATAAAATAATCAGTGGGCTGGCTATTTTATTTTAATATAATCTTATTAATAATTAATGAGATATTTTTTGAGAAATTTTCAATTGACATTAGATAAATTAGATATATATCAACCGAATAAACATTCTATCAAACTTAATATAAAAGACTAATAACTTATAATTCCTTGTTTATTGAGGTTGTTATAGAAAATAATCTATTTTTAACAATTTAATTTTATCAATTAAATTGAGCTAGATGAGATATGGGTGTATCAAGATAATAGTGCTATTAAAAAAGCATTTCATGGAGGAATATATTTATGAAAACAAAAGAACCATTATTTGAAACAAGTGACCAGAAACCTATTCAAATTTTTTCAAAGGGTCACAAAGAAATTGGAGTGAACGTGGTTAAAAGTCCTGTTAAATTAACAATTTTAACTATGTTAAAAGACAGTGAGATGGAATTTGATGAAATTGTTAAAAATACTGGAAAATCAAAATCTACAGTATCAGTTCACTTAAAAGCTTTAAGAAATGACGGAATCATTTCTTTCAAATTAGATCCAGAAGATCAAAGAAAGAAGATTTTTTATATAAATTCAAGATTTTTAGGAGAAATAGCTGTTCCTGAACCTTTTGAATTAGAAGAAAGAAAAGTTGGATATTTATTAGAAAATATTATTAATAAAGACGATAGTGGTGCTTTCGACTTCTCACAACTTTTATTCCACACATTTAGAGCAACTTTAATTCAAGAAGGAATAAACATTAACCCTATTTTATATGAAACTGGTAAAAAAATAGGTTTAGCTGTATATGAACATATTAAAGATGATGATCTTGAGACTTTCCTAAAAAATGTGGAAGAATTTTGGACTGAATATGGTTTAGGACGAATAGAAGTTGATATTGGAAATAAAATAGAAATTAAAACTTATGATTGTTTTGAATGTGAGTTACTCCCAAAAACAGGTAGACCTGAATGTTATTTAGATAAAGGAATAATAGAAACAATATTGTCTGCACGTCTTGATAAAGAATTTGCCATTACTGAAACCAAATGTTTCACAATGGGTGATAATTATTGCCTATTTGAAGTAGAAGTAGTGGATAATTAATTTCAAATGTTTTTTAACATTTGATTTATTTTTTTATTTTTTTAGGTTTCCTTAGTTGTAATTCTTTTTTTTAGGTTTCCTTAGTTGGAATTCTCTTTTTTTAGGTTTCCTTAGTTGGAATTCTCTTTTTTTAGGTTTCCTTAGTTGGAATTCTCTTTTTTTAGGTTTCCTTAGTTGTTATTCTCTTTTTTTAAATTAATTTTAATCTTTTTTTAATTTTACCAAGGTGGTTGTTAAATAAGCTTTTTCTTTTGAAAAACCATCTATTATTTTTTCATCATCCATAGTGCAATTTTGGACTGATGTAATTTCTTTTTTACCTTCTTGATTGTGAATTATTTCTTCTAACTTTTCAGTATTTCTTGAAGTTTTCATTAAAACAAAGCTATTTCCTTCTTTAAGTAGAGTTTCAAGACGATTATCAATTTTTGGAATAATCATTAATAGCTCGTCTTTTTCTACCAATGGTTTACAAATACTTGATGCACATGCTGTAAAAGAATTAATTCCTGGAACCATTTCTATATCATAGCTATTTTCCAATCTTTTTTGAACATAAGAGAAAGTACTATATATTGAAGGATCTCCAAGAGTTATAAAAGCAACGTCTTGGCCATTATCAAGATGATTAGCTATTAGCTTAGCTGCAGTATCCCAATGTTTTTCTAATATTTCTTCATTTTCTGTCATAGGAAAGACTGGCTCTAAAATTTCTAAAAATTCTTCTTTTTTTTCTTCTTCCCTTTCTTTCAACACAGGATTAATGATTGAAAGTGCAATACTTTCTTTTTTTGGAGATGATTTTGGACAACATATTATTGGAACTTTTTTTAATATTTTTACAGCTTTCAATGTTAGTAAATCACTATCTCCAGGACCTACTCCAATTCCAATTAATTTTCCCTTTTCTTTTGTCAATTCATCACCTTTGAATTATAGCCTATTAGTTTTTTTATTGTGTTTATATATTACTTTTTTTAATAATTATATTTTGTTATATTAATTATTATTTTTTCTTTAATTTTTTAATATAAAATTATTTTTATTTTTTAAATTTTATTTTAGAAGTTTATTTTATATTTTTTTTTAAATTTTATTTTAGAAGTTTATTTTATATTTTTTTTTAAATTTTATTTTAGAAGTTTATTTTATATTATTTTTTAAATTTTATTTTAGAAGTTTATTTTATATTATTTTTTAAATTTTTTATATGAAAATTATATTGTATTATAATAATTATTTCTATTTCTAAATTTATTTTATAAGATTAAATAAAATTATTAATTAAAATAAAAAAACAAGGTGATTAAAGATAATTTAGTTAAATATTAGTTTTCATTAGCATTAGCTATCATTTATTTATACTCCTACAGACTAATATATTTCTGATGTCAAATTCAATTTTTTGCTCAGATTGTGGAATGCTAAAGGATAGCTGTATTTGTAATAATAAACTAGAAAAGTTCAAATCTAGTGGAGAATCTAAAAAAACAACTGGAAATCGAGGGTCTAAAAAGAAACTTAAAAATTACAATTCAAATGGATTATTCCTAGATACTAATAACTCCAAAATTGATTCATTAGGTATTCAAGAGTCTTATTCTGTAAATAACCACTTACTACCTGAAAAAAGAGTCAATGAGTTAAAAAAACAATATCCTAATATTGATGAAGAAATTATTCGAAACTTTCCATTTACTCATCCTAGAGAAGGTCAGCTTGAAATAATATCCGATATTGATGAAGCTATTGAAAAGGGATACAAGTACATAATTCTTGAAGCTGGAACTGGAACTGGAAAATCAGCAATAGCTACAACTTTAGCTAAAATGTATCAATCAGCATATATTTTAACTATGACTAAACAATTACAAGCTCAATATGCTAACGAATTTTTATTTCCAATGGTTAAGGGTAGGGGAAACTTTGGATGTCTTAATGATGATTTAGATTCAACATGTGATGTTGGTACTTGTAAAACTACACCAAGTTCTAAAAATTTCTTTTGTAAATATGGAATAACTAAAAGTCCAAATCTCACAGGTTCAGAGGCCTTTGAAGATTCATTTGGCGGGCCTGTATTTTATCAAAGTGAAGATCATTGTCATTATTGGGAGCAGAAAGTTAATGCAATAAATTCACCTATTACTTTAATGAATTATGATTATGGAATACTTGAATTAAACTATGTTAAACATTTTTCTCCTCGAAATCTTCTTATTCTTGATGAAGCTCACAACATTGAAAATAAGCTAATGAATACAATGGAACTTACTTTATACAACAAAAGACTTGCAAAAGATATTAATAAGAGAATAAATCCAAATATTCTTAAAGAAAAAGATTATAAAGATTGGATAATGGAAATTGATGCAATTAAAGATGCTTATAGTGACATTGAAATTAAAGACCTTCCAAAGAATAAAGCTGATAGAATAAATTCAACCATAGCTAGATTAAAACAACTTAAAGAAAATCTTGAAAATGAACCTAAAAATTGGATTATTGACCCACTACCTGAGGGAGTTTCATTTAAACCTCTTAGAGTTCATCACTATGCTAAAAACTATTTATTTAAACATGGAGAAGTTTGTCTTTTTTTAAGTGCTACAATATTGTCCCATAAAATGTTTTCAAAGTGGTTAGGATTAAATCCAAATGAAGTTTATCATATAAAAGTTGATAGCCCATTTCCAGTAGAAAAAAGACCTATTGAATTGAATATAGCTGGAAAAATGTCAGCTAATAGAATTAAACGTAGTGCTCCAAAAACATTGCCTATTTTAGAAGCAATATTGGAAAAACATAAAAATGATAAAGGTTTGATTCATACAAATAGCTATAAATGCCAACAATATATTACTCGCAAATTACCAAGCCATAGGTTAATATCCCACACATCTTTAAATAGAGAAAGAGTTTTAAACCATTTTGAAAGAAGTAAAGAGCCATTAGTATTAGTCAGCCCTTCAATGAGTGAAGGAGTTGATCTACCTTATGATAAATGTAGATTCCAAATAATTTACAAGGTTCCTTTCCCTTATTTAGGTGACCAACAGGTAAATATGAGAATGAAACGTGATAGACATTGGTATGCTCATAAAACTGTTATGAGTCTAACACAAGCATATGGAAGAGGAATGAGAGCTGAAGATGATTCTTGTTATACCTATATTTTAGATGGAGATATAGATATGCTCTTTAAAAGTCCAATTTACAGGTCTTTAGTTCCTGAGTTTTTTAAAGAAGCAATTGTAGAAAAAGATGATTCTTAGCTAATATTTTTTTTGAATAAGAAGAAAATTAATTTAATACCCTTTAAAAAAAGTTTTTTAAAAATAAAACGGACCTGGGGGGATTTGAACCCCCGACCTCGGGATCCGAAGTCCCGCGTCATGTTCCAGGCTAGACCACAGGCCCAAAAATTAGAATTTTATTTAGCTTTTATAATATAATCTAATTACTATCTTAGTTTTTATTTAATTTAATATTATTTAAATATTTTTTAGAATTTTAAAATTTTATATATTTTTTATTATATATTTTTTTAAAATTTATATATTCTTTATATATATTTTTTATATATTTTTTTAAAATTTATATATTCTTTATATATATTTTTTATATATTTTTTTAAAATTTATATATTCTTTATATATATTTTTTATTATATATTTTTTAAAATCTTAAATAATTTTTAAAATATTAATATAATAAGTTAAATATAATTAATTATTATAAATATTTTAATTATAATAAAAGTTAATAATATAATAATTTTTAAATTAAGGAGATTTTTCAATGTTAACAAAAAGAATCATACCATGTTTAGACTGCGATCTTCAAGTTCCTGAGGGTCGTGTTGTTAAAGGAGTTGAATTTAAGCAGATTAAATATGCTGGAAATCCGGTAGAATTAGCTAATAAGTATTATCAAGATGGTGCTGATGAGTTGGTTCTTCTTGATATTACAGCTTCAAGAGAAAAAAGAGCTACCATGATAAATGTAGTAGAAGCAGTAACTGAAAATGTCTTTATACCTATATGTATAGGTGGGGGAATTAGGAAAGTAGAGGATTATGTTAACTTACTTAAAGCTGGAGCTGATAAATGTTCCACAAATACTGCAGCTATACATAACCCTGACTTAATTAATGAAGCATCTGAGGTAGTTGGTACACAAGCATGTGTAGTAGGTATAGATGCAAAAAGAAGATATGTAGATAACCCTAAAGAAAGTGATGATAAAAATATAGTTGAAACTGAAAAAGGTTATTGTTGGTTTGATACAAGTATCTATGGTGGAACTGAATTTACAGGAATGGATGCTATCGATTGGGCTCAAGAATGTGAAAAAAGAGGAGCTGGAGAAATTCTTTTAACTTCAATGGACAGAGATGGAACTAAAGATGGTTATGATCTTGAACTTACAAAAGCTATTAACGATGCTGTTGATATTCCAATTATAGCTTCTGGTGGTGTTGGAACACCTAAAGATATTCTTGATGCTTTTGAAATAGCTGATGCTAGTGCAGCTCTTGCAGCTAGTATTTTCCATTTTAATGAATATCCAGTACCTGTAGTTAAGGAATATTTAAAAGAAAATGGAATAAATGTTAGATTATAGCTATTTTCATGAAGTTTAATAGTAAATGAACTTTTAAATTTTATATTTTTATAAATTTTATATTTTTATATTTAATATTTTTATAAATTTTATATTTTTATATTTAATATTTTTATATTTAATATTTTTATAAATTTTATATTTTTATAAAT
>Ga0082212_10005283_pt1 | contig 17651 bp, 15 predicted proteins | sample TergutNt197P3_FD_71548 | JGI IMG/M metagenome (GOLD analysis project Ga0082212, IMG submission 71548) | Neocapritermes taracua P3 segment gut microbial communities from Petit-Saut dam, French Guiana - Nt197 P3 | ecosystem: Host-associated > Arthropoda: Insects > Digestive system > Gut ... | reverse complement strand
GTGTCCTTACAACACTCAAATGCTGTAAGAACACGTGCGTTGGTGCGCGAGGGGGGACTTGAACCCCCACGCCCGTTACGAGCACTAGAACCTGAATCTAGCGAGTCTGCCAATTCCACCACTCGCGCATATTTTCCCCGCCGTGCGAGGCGTCCGTCCCGCAATGGGGGTTTTGGAATGCCGCGACGATGCCCCCGGTCGGTCGGCAAGGCACAGTATAGCAACAACACACAGCCGTGTCAAGTTTCAGTGACAAAAAACCATACCCGCACCGAACGAGTGCCAAATGCCTCCATAAACCCGCTTTTCGTCGCGCTTCGCCGCTCCATATGATATACTAACCAAAAAAACGGTTCCTGCTTGAAACGAACGTATCCCTATGGTATATAATTGTACATAAACCGAAACATCTGGAGGATTTGCGTATGTACTGCTTGCACTGCGGAAAAGAGATTGACGCCGATAAAAAGTTTTGCCGTTACTGCGGCTCGCCGCAAAACACCGTCACGCCTCCCGGCGGTGAACCTGAAAGCCGTCAGGCAACGGAAAGCTTTGCCGGCGCGCCCGACCGGTATACCCAAACCTATATGAGCGGTGGAGCGCAGGGAGGAGAATCGCAAGCGCCGGCGAAGAACAGTAAAAAAACCCTTCTCATAATCCTGATAAGCGCATCGGGCGTTGTCGTACTCGCTGCAGTTGTGCTCACTCTGTGGTTGACGGGCGTATTTGCGAACTTGTTCAACAAAAATGACGACACTTCACTGCGCGGCGACAGAGATTCGCGGGATACGGTGAAGTCCGATAGGCTAAACGACCCCTATGACGAAGACGACGACCTCTCCGACTCAAAAAGCACCCTTGCCGACAGACTAAGGGATCCCGCATCCCCTGCGGCGTCAGAAGCCGCCGACCCGCCGGGAACCGCCCAAAGGCCGACAATTGCGCCGCCCGTGTCGAACCCGGAGGAACTGTACGCTTCGGTCATCGGAATTTACGCGCTCGGCGTCAGCGACGACGGCGAAAGCCTGAACTTTGCCGAATATGCTTTCCACGACATCGACTCAAACGGCGTAGCCGAAATGTTTGTGCGCTACGAAACCCCAACGGAGTACTTCACGACAATATACACATACACCGATGGCGCGGTACGCGTGCTGGGGACGTTCTGGTCGCGATACTGGATAGACGCAATCGACGAGCAGGGCATTATCTATACCGGGGGAAGCAATAGCTGGGCGTCCGGCATCAATGAAACCCTCCGCATTTCCGACAACAAAAAAGACCTTCTTCCGATGGAAACCTGGGAGTATGACTACGACACAGGCATATTTACCCACACCTCGAACGGAGTGACAAACAGGATTTCCGAACGTGAGTTCGACAATTCCCGCCCATACGTGTACGACGTGGCGGATGTATATTGGGGGCTTTACTGGCGGTTTTTATTCGAACGTCAGGTTGAGCGATACACGCCGACCGCTCTGGACGAGGTAATTCTTCAAACGTACGATTGGATACGGATCACAGCGGACTGGGGCAACGCGCAGACAATATTCGAGAGGGACCGGAACAGTTATGTGTGGACGATGCAGAGCAGGGACGGCGGCTATAGGATGGTTGACCCGGACTTTTGGTACGACGCCGACAACGTTTTCACCATGGGGTTCCCGACGACACCGACCAGGTATTATTTCTACTCCGACCACACGGGGACTTTCGGCAGCGACAAGATGACATGGAGCTTCGAGACGGATCCCTCGTATTCCAGAATGAGTATTAGCGGGGCTTGGGAATCATATGATCTGTGGGATTCGCTTGACCGTTATCCGTTGGTGACAATACACATCTATTGGTACGACGGTGATACGTCGATTTTCTACAGAGCGCTCAACGGCACGTGGCAGATGAAAAGCCGCACCGGTGGTTTTTCATCCGTTTCCCCAAGTTTTAGTGTGAGTCAGAATCGTGTTGTGATGGGCTTTTCCACGACGACCGATCGATATACCCTCTATGATGACGGATACGGGACATTTGGCAACGAGGAATTCTACTGGTTCTACAACTATTCAAGCAATTGACAGTCTTGTAAACACACTTCGCTATATTATACAACTATAGTCCAAAACAGAGAGGTGATGCGTCGTGAGCCGCGCCGACAGGGTTGACAATATGCGCTTAAGAAGAATTGGATATGCCGCAACCATTCTGTTTGTGGTTTTGTTTGCCCTGTTTGTTTTGACCGGTTGCGACGGAAAACAGGAACCGGGTATATCCGTGCCTTCAGTATCGCCGACGGAACGCGTTACCCCCGCAAATGACCCGACGCCCGACAAGCCGAACGGGTCAAAATCGGACCCTTCCGGGGACGGCGCCTTCCGCGTTTCACCGGAAGTACCCCCGCAGCAACCCGAACCGGTCGATTCTCCGGCAACCGACGGTTTCACAATCACCGACAACAGCGATACCGCCGGCGCCAACGAGGCAAACGGCGCCAAAGACGCTGCCGATGCAACGGCGTCGGAGGATTTGGAAAGCCCGGGGCAAGATGAGTCGTCGCAACCCGAACCTAACCCCGAGCCCGATCCGACCTTCGCGCCCAAACCTGTTACGGTGAATACCCTTGACTCGCTCACTCACGACGAGGGCATACAGGCGGCCATTAAAAAGAGCGCCGAGAAGTACGGGGCCGTCGGCGTTCAGGTCGCTGTCATAAAGAACGGTGAGATCGCGGGCGCGTACGTCTATGGCGACGCGACAAAAAAATCCATGCCAATGGACATGGATACGAAAATCCGCATCGCGTCGATTTCAAAGGTCGTGCTGACGATGCTGGTCATGCGGTTGGGCGAGCTTGGGTATATCGACATCGATTCGGACATCAGCCGTTATTGGGACGCGATGATACGCAACCCCAACCACGACGACACGCCCGTCACGATACGTCATATTCTGTCGCACACATCCTCAATCCTTGCATATGACTATGGCTTCAATGCCGACGGCGACCTGATAAGGCTGCGCTTTTTGGACGGCTCCTGTTTTGGCAGGAACGAGCCGGGAGCAATAAGCTCGTGGAACTACAACAACTATGCTTTCGCGGCCCTTGGCGTCACCATTGAGGTCTACATGGGCGAAACAATAAACAGCCTTGCCTCAAGCTACCTGTTTGATCCATTCGGCATAGACGCGGCCTTCGGCACCGGCAGCATATCCGACACCGACAGGCTCGCCACGATTTACACAAGCGGAGGCGGCGTCGGACTCTCCGTGGACGCACAGAAGCGCTCTCTCGGCAGCACGTATCCGGGCGAACGCGGCGAGGAATTTCCCGGCGGTCTGGCAATCAGCGCATACGATCTTGCAAAGCTCATCGCCGTCTTGATAGGAAACGGGGAATATAACGGCGTCCGGCTACTCTCGCACGAGTCGGTCGCCCTGATGGAGACCTCCCAGGGAAGAACGGGCGGCTTTGAGCAATGTCTGCCGCTGCGGCGACGCGCAAACCTTTACGGCATGGATGAGCTGTACTACCACACGGGAAGCAACTACGGTATTTTCAACCTGGTTTCCTTCGATCCCGCAAGCGGCGACGGCGTGATTGTCCTGACCTCGGGCGCGGACGGAAGGAAAGACTCCAACGATATTTATGCGATATGCGGCGAGATCACGGAGTACATATATCGCAACCCATGAATCAGGACATACCGTGCGTTTGACGAAATTCGATATACTTGGCGTACTGCTCCTTCAGCAATTCGGGCGTATCGAGGTTATACGGGCAATGTGCCTTGCAATGGCTGCACTGCCGGCAGTCCTTGATGCGCTCCATCTGCGCCGCCCAGCCGTCTTCCAGAAACTGCTCGAAGCGGCTGCGCCCCATCATGAACGAAAGCCTTGCCGCCATGGGGATCGGTATCTCCGCCGGGCATGGCAGACAGTACCCGCAACCCCTGCAGAACGATCCCGACAACTCTTCGCGGTCCCTCTCCATGGAAGCCGACATATCCCCGTCGAGCGGCGGCGGATCGTTTTCCAGCGCAATGAACTCGTCAAGCTCACGCTCATGCTGGATGCCCCATATGGGGACGACGTTTTCATATTGCCTTAGAAAAACGAAAGCGGCTTTAGCGTTCGTGATAAGCCCGCCCGCCAGGGCCTTCATCGCGATGAACCCCACTCCGGCGCTTTCGCACTTTTCTGCCAGCCGGATATCCACTTCCGAGGATATATAGCTCAGCGGAAACTGGAGGCTTTCATACAGACCGGAATCAACGGCCTTTTCGGCGAGGTCGAGGCGATGGTTGGTGATGCCGATATGCCGTATCTTTCCGGCTTTTTTTGCGTCCGCAACGGCGTCGTACAGGCGGTTTTCATCTCCCGGAACGGGCACATAGTCGGGATTGTGAAGTTGATAGACGTCTATGTAATCCGTTTTCAGCATGGACAGGCTTGTGTCCAGGTCTTTCATTACGCCGGCGTAGTTTCGCGCATGGGTCTTTGTCGTTATTACAATGTTTTGCCGAACCCCGCCAAGCGCCAGGCCTATTTTTTCCTCGCTGTCGGTATACCCTCTTGCGGTATCGAAAAAAGTTATACCCGCGTCATATGCCTTTCTGAGAATTTTCGTAGATTCACCGGCGGCGATCCGCTGAATCGGTATTGCGCCGAAGCCGGTCGCCGAGACCGTCATTCCCGTCCTGCCGAAAGCAATCATTTTCATTTTGCGCACCATCCTTAGTACATAGATTTCGGTTAATGATACCATATGTCCTGCTTGCGGTATAGCTATTTCCGCGCCGTTTTTATACCTCCGTGACCGCATGACGTCTTTATCGCCGCCGGCGGACGACCCGCCCGCCATGATTTTTCTTGCAGTTTATGGCAAACTGTATTACAATTGTTCATCGTAGATAAGCCTTGAACCGATAACAAGGCTGCTGATTGGAGGCAAGATTCATGGTCAGGCTTCAAAATGAACGCGGATACATCGACATATCCGGCGACGTCTTTACGAAACTCACGGGCGACGCCGCGACGAATTGCTTTGGGGTCAAAGGGATGACCGTGCGCTCCGTGACGGACGGGCTGGTCCACCTCCTGAAAAGGGAATCCATGGGTAAGGGCGTCCATATTACTTACTGCAAAGACAATACGATATCCATAGAGCTGCATATAGCGGTGGATCAAGGCGTCAATATCCCAGTTGTATGCGAGAGCATCACTGATCAGGTCAAGTACAAAGTCACGCAGGGGACGGGCGTTGCGGTCAAGCGTGTCGATATTTTTGTTGATTCGATGATTCTTGGGTAGGGGGGTGAGTTGATTGACGAAAAAGATTACGGGCGAGATGTTCAAAAAAATGGTGATAAACGCTTCGGCTGCCATTGACAATCATTCGCAGGAAATCAACGAACTCAATGTTTTCCCCGTTCCGGACGGCGACACGGGCCTGAACATGAGCCTTACCCTGGGAGCGGCGGAAAAGGCGCTCGCGGCCATGACGGCGGGTACGCTGGGGCACGCGGCGGAAGTAACGGCCGGTGCGTTGCTGCGCGGGGCGCGCGGCAACTCCGGAGTGATCCTGTCGCTGCTCTTCCGGGGTTTTGCGCGAAAAGTGAAGGAAGCGGATACGGCGGACGCCGCGCTGTTTGCGGAAGCGCTCGCCGCGGGGGTGGAGTCCGCGTACAAAGCCGTCATGAAACCGACGGAGGGCACGATCCTGACGGTTTCCAGACTCGCCGCCGGCGCCGCTGTGGCACAGGCAAAAACCGAAAACGATATCGAGGCGGTGCTGGAAAAGGCAATCGCGGACGGAAACATCGCGCTTGCGAACACGATCAACCAAAACCCCGTGCTGAAAAAAGCGGGCGTCATTGACGCCGGGGCAAAGGGCTACCTATATATAATGGATGGTATGCTCAAAGCAATGCGCGGAGAGGTAACGGTGCGAATCGCGCAGTCCTCCCGTAAGGATGGAAAGGCTGATTTTACGCAGTTTTCCCCGGAGGACATCAAATATGCCTATTGCACGGAGTTCACAGTGGCGCGCAAGCATAAAAAACGCGATACGAACCGCCTTCGCGACTACCTTGACATACGGGGCGACAGCATAGTCGTCGTTGAGGATGAAGAAATAATAAAGGTTCATGTGCATTCGAACGAACCGGGCGCCATCCTGACGGAAGCGCTGACGTACGGCCCCCTGCTTTCGATCAAGGTGGAGAACATGCACGAGCAGCATTCGGAAACACTGATTGGAAGCGCGCCGCCCGCCGCAAAGGAGCCGGAAGATCCCGTGGAACTTAAGGAATACGGTATCGTGGCGGTTTGCGCGGGGCCGGGGATCGAGGAAGTGTTTCACGACCTTGGGGCGGACAGAATAATAACCGGCGGGCAGACCATGAACCCCTCAACCGAGGACATTCTGGAAAAAATAATCGACGCCCCGTCAAACACCGTGTTCGTACTGCCAAACAACAAGAACATAATAATGGCCGCGCAGCAATGCGTACGAATGACTGAAAAGCGCGTTATCGTCGTGCCTACAAAAAGCATTCCGCAGGGCGTCTCCGCGATGATTGCCGTGGACGACGCGGCGGGACTCGAGGATATGGCGGACTGTATGTCCGAAGCGGCGAAACGCGTACACACGGTGCAAATAACGTTTGCGGCCCGCGATTCCGTGTTTGACGGAGTCGAAATAAAAGAGGGCGAGTACCTGGCCCTGATCGAAGGCTCGCTGGCCGCGAACGGAACCGAGGCCGCCGCCGTCATCGACTCCATCGCCGCCACGCTGGGCGGTTTTGCGCCTGAATTCATTACGATATTTTCCGGCGAGGGCGTCTCCGAGGAGGATGCGGCCCTCGTCGCCGAACGGATAGGCGCGGCTTCGCCGGGCGCGGAGACAACGGTGATTCAGGGCGGCCAGCCCGTGTATCAATACATCATATCGGCGGAGTGACAGCACAGCGGAGCCCGCGGCGTTGCGGCGGACGTATATGACGGAAACTGTTTGACTTTGGATTGTTGCCGGTCTTAATCTAGTGTATAATGAAAAATCATTATAAAATAACAATAGGAGGATATTCACCATGGCATACATGCCGCTCGACAAAAGCAAATTCCACCTTGACAAATCAAAGATGACCAAAATCTACGATCTGTCCCATCCCTGGGGCGTCGACACGCCGCTTTGGCCGTTCCCGGGCGCGCGCCAGGATCTCGTATTCCCCCGCGGGCAATACCTCGGAAGGTTCCACAAGCGCACAATGACATATACTGGGACGCTCCACGCGGGCACGCACATGGACGCGCCTAACCACGTCCTGCACGAAGAAGAGGTCGACCGCGAGCGTTACGGCTATAGCCTTGACGAAATCCCGCTCGAACACTGCATCGGAACGGGCGTCATACTTGACATGCGGTATCTCAGGGACGAGTTCAACGCCAAATGGGACGCCGGCGAGGGCGATCCGAAAAAGTTCGGCAACATATGGGTCGAGCTGAAACCCGAGCACTTTGAAAAAGCGGCCGCAAAGGACGGCCTTGAGATCCGCGAGAACGACTGGGTCGTCGTGAATACCGGTTTTCAGCATTTCTGGCGTCAAAACAATGATAAATACTACAACTACTACCCCGGCATGGGGCCCGAAGTGGCAAAATGGCTCATCTTCGAAAAGAAGATCAAGGGCATAACAGGCACATGGGGCGCCACCGACTCGCCGTTGTGGCATCATCCCCTCAAAGAGCAGATGCCCTGGCTCGACACGGCGTTCCGTGAAGCGACAGGTCAGGATCCGACGGTACTGTTCCCGGATTACGAGCCTTGCCACCGCCTGTTCATGCAGCACGGCGTCTGCACGATCGAGAACGCCGGAGGAAATGTGGACGAGGTCACGGGCCGCCGCATGACGATAGCCGCGTTCCCGTTCCGCTGCGAGATGGCCGACGGCGGATTTGTCCGTCTCGTCTGCTGGGAGGAAGGGTCGTTTTAGGTAGTGATTTGAAAACATTAAACGAAATAAAGAAAATCGCCGTCCTGGGGGCGGGGACAATGGGGCCCGGCATAGCGCAAATGTTCGCAATGGGCGGCTATACAGTGACGATGTGGACGCGCAGCGAACAGACGCGGGAAAAGGCAAAGGAAACGCTGTACAAAAGCCTGCAGACGTTTGTTGAAGAGGAAATGCTTGCGGCGGAAAAGCTTGAGGAAACATTTGCCAGGGTCGGGTTTGCGCTGACGGTCGAGGAAGCGGTTGACGGTGCTGACTTCATCCAGGAAACGATAGTCGAGAACAAAGACGCGAAGCTTGAGCTTTTCGCGAAGGTTGACTCCGCCGTCGGCGACGACGCGATCATCGCGTCAAACACATCAGGCCTCAATGTTTTTGAACTGATACCGCAAAACCGCCTGAAGCAGACCGTGATAGCGCACTGGTACTCGCCGCCGCAGCTCGTGCCGCTCGTCGAAGTCGTGAAGAGCGAACAGGCTCCGCAGGACTACGCGGACACAACGGTGGCGCTGCTTGAGAAATGCGGAAAGACAGCCGTGCTTATGAAGAAGTTCATCCGCGGCTATATAGCGAACCGTATGCAGATGTGTCTCAACCAGGAGCTGTTTTATCTGCTGGACAACGACTTCTGCACTCCCGAGGACATCGACAAAGCCGTGAAAGCCAGCTTCATCCCGCGGGCGGTCGTGCTTGGTCTCTGCAAGCGCGCCGACTTCGGCGGCCTCGACATGACGGCGAACAATTATAAAAACAAAAGCTATTCAATGCCACCGGAAATATATATGCCGAAAACGCTGCAGGATCATATTGACAAGGGTGAACTGGGCTTCAAGACAGGCAAAGGCTTCTACGATTATTCAAACGCGGACAAGCAGGAGCTCATGGCAAAGCGTGACAAACAGCTTTTTGAAGTGTACAAGCTCGCCATGAAGTTCATGGAAGACCCCGTCTGAAGCTTGTGCCGGAGTATTCCGGCCGGCCGGGCCGTAGCGTATTGCAGACCCGATTCGGGCCTACTTCGGAAACGGAAGAAAGGATATTGATATGGCGAAAACCAATAAAGTGATAATTCAGGTGTGCCTTTGCGGAGCCGGAACAAAAAAGGAAAACGCCCCGACGGTGCCGTATACCGCCGCCGAGATAGCGGAGCAGACGATAGCGTGCGCGAAAGCGGGAGCGTCCATTGTGCATATCCATGTGCGCGAGGACAAGGAAATCGGCGGTAAAATGGAAATAGGCTACAAGTCGATGAGCCTTGCCATGTTCACCGCGGCCGTCGAGGAAATCCGCAAGGAGTCGGTAAAGGCGGGCGTTGACATCATAATCAACCTGACCACATCCGGCGGCGAGTACGAGGATTACAAGCGCCTTGAGCATCTCGGCGCGCTTCGTCCTGAAATGTGCTCTTTCGACCCAAACACGCTCAACTGGGCAAATGCGTATATCTTCGAGAACAGCCCGCGCTTCCTCAACTATCTCGGACAGGAGGTTGTCAAGCACGACGTGAAGCCCGAGTTCGAGATATTCGATACGGGACATCTCGATTCCGCCATGTATTACGTGGAAAAACATGGCATACCCAAACCGCCGCATATGCAGTTCATAATGGGCGTGGGCGGTTCGATGCCGGGAACGGCGCTGAATCTCGCGTTCATGGTCAGCAAGCTCCCCGCGGACTCCACCTGGAGCGTATCGGGAATAGGCAGGTGCCACATGGACATGATGCTGGCCGGTCTTTCGCTCGGATGCGACGGATTGCGTGTCGGTCTTGAGGACAATATATATTTCTCCCGTGGCGTGGTCGCGACGAATCTGCAGCTTGTCGAACGCGCAGTGGAATTGTCAAAGCTCGCGGGCCGGGAGATAGCGACGGCGGAAGACGCGCGCGGCATCCTGGGCATCACGCGCAACTGCCTGCGCGACGAGAAAACAAATCAACCCACCTGGAAGCCTTGACCGTCGCGCCGCGGGCGCGGCGCAAATCGTATGGAAGTTTGGCATTTGTAGTGGCAGGGGCGGTGCAATGCGCCGCCCCTACATCATTGGCGGTGGATTATTATGAGCAGGATACCCGTCTCCTCCGTCGTCGCGTTCTCAGGTACGGGAAAGACGACATTGCTTGAAAAACTGGTGGCGGAGCTGAAGACTCGCGGATTTCGTGTAGCGGTCATAAAGCACGATGCGCATGATTTCGATATCGACCACGAGGGAAAGGACAGTTGGCGGCTGACCCGCGCGGGTGCGGACGTCACCATCGTCGCTTCCGGAAACAAGGCGGCCATAATGGAAAACAGGCCCGTTCCGCTTGAAAGCCTGATACACGGAATCACGGATGTGGACGTTATTCTAACGGAAGGTTATAAAGGCGGGGAGTGGCCAAAAATAGCCCTGAAACGCGGAGCGACCGGCAAACCCCTGCCGCTCCCCGCGGACGATTGCTTCGCCATTTTGACGGACGTCCCCGAGAAGACAACGGCTCCATGCTTCACGCTCGACGACGTGAGCGGTCTTGCGGATCTGATAATTAAGCAACTTTAACAATATTGTTACAAAAAAGTTAAATATTACACTTGACAAACAAATAATTACAATTTATTATGCAATTGGTGACATTTAGTTACAATTAGTTTCCAAAGTGTCCGTTTAGTGCAAGATTTTGTAATCATTTGTTCGTCGGGTGGAGTATGGGCGCAAAAAAACAAACGGCCGTCAGGCATAACGGAAAACGCGCAAAGAACATACGCTCCAAATCGTCAAAGGCTTCCGGTTTTTTCGGAAAAGCGGCGAGGGGCGTCTATTCCGCGTTTGACGCGCTCAAGGTCAAGTGGTATCTGCTCTCTGTATGGCTTATGCGCGGCGTCATCCGCTCGAATGTTTTTATGGCGCGCCGCCTAACCGCATTTGGCAGAAGCGTGGATGAAACGCTTCCGCGATTTATCTCCGGCCGTGGAGGGCTGTCGGAAAACGGCATTCGGCGTTTTGGGCTGACCGCGGGCGTTGCGTGCCTGGCTTTTGGGCTTGTGGCGTTTTCCGCCGGTTCCTTTTTTTCGATTCCCGGTATTGAGGACGGAGGCAGGGCGCTGGCCCTGGACGCCGCGGAAGGCGGCGCCGGCGTTCAAAGCGGCGGAAACAGGGACGATGAGGCGGACGCGGCCACTGTAAATTGGCAAACATCGATTGGCTCTTCGGGGTTGCCCGACGAGGACGTTCTTGCTTTTTTGGCTTTTCCCGAAACAGGCATACGCGAACCGGATGGCCGGGAGACGGGCGTTTCCCCGTGGTACGTCGCTGAAACGCCATATCCGGATGAAACCATACCGGAAGATTCGCGGGATACGGATATGTCGACGGCAACCAAGCAGCAGTCCCATGCGACGAAAGTCGTGATGGACATTCCATTTGCCGAATATCGAACGGAGCCGCGTATCGACTGGGACGGTTGCTTCATTTGGCCGGCGGACGGGACTGTGACGTCGCGGTACGGCTACCGCACCGCGACCGTTGGGTCGACCAACCACAAGGGCCTGGATATCAGCGGGAAAAACGGGGACGCGATCTACGCCGCCGATGGGGGCGAGGTCATATATTCCGGCTACGACGGACGCTTCGGCAGGGTCGTCCGCATACTGCACGAGTCCGGAGTGATAACGGTCTATGCGCACTGCAGCTCGCTCCTTGTCGACAGGGGCGACATTGTGGAGCAGGGCCGGATAATCGCCGGAATGGGAATGAGCGGGACCGCCAGCGGCGTCCATCTGCACTTTGAGGTTATCATCAACGGAGAAAACGTCAACCCAATCAAATATTTGCCCTGAGACCGGAGGATGACTAAAATGCAGAAAAAAGCGCTTGTCATCGAAGATGACAAAAACATAGCCGAGTTGTTGCGGCTCTACCTTGAAAAAGACGGTTTCGACTGCACCGTCGCGGAAAGCGGCGCGGCGGGTATCTCCGAGTTTGAACGGATCGAACCCGATATAGTTCTCCTCGACATAATGCTGCCCGTGCTTGACGGCTGGGCCGTCTGCCGTGAAATACGCTCCGCGTCCGGCGTGCCGATCATCATGCTCACGGCAAAGGGCGAAACCATCGACAAGGTGAGCGGATTGGAAATGGGCGCGGACGATTATCTTGTCAAGCCGTTTGAAATAGGGGAGCTGATAGCCCGCGTCCACGCGGTCATGCGGCGCTCCGAGGCGAAGGACGGGGCCGGTGGCAGAAGGCTTGAGTTTGACAACCTGGTTATTGACATGGAGTCGTTCGAGCTGTATGTGTCGGGAAAGAAAGTCGAAGCGCCGCCCAAGGAAATGGAGCTTTTGTTCCATCTGGCGTCGTCGCCAAACAGGGTCTACACACGAAATCAGCTGCTCGACGAGGTTTGGGGTTTTGATTATTTCGGCGACTCCCGCACCGTGGACGTGCACGTCAAGCGGCTTAGGGAAAAGCTTGAGAACGTCAGCGATATGTGGTCCCTGAAAACGGTCTGGGGCGTGGGTTACAAATTCGAATTGCAGCGTTGATTATGAAAAACAGTATTTATTTCCGCAATTTCCTTGCAATGGCGCTAATAGTCCTTACCAGCTTCACTGTCCTTGGCAGCTTGTCAACGGCCTGGAGCTATAGGCTAACGACCGCCGAGAGGAAAGCGACCATGTCTTCGACTCTGCAGGAGACTGCGCGCTATATCACGACGCAATATATCGATCACGGCATAGACCCCGGCGACCTAAGCGTGCTTATGTGGCTTATGATGATGTCTGAAGTGACCGGGTTCGACCTGCTGGTGACAAACGTGGACGGCGTCGTAAGCGCGTGCTCCGATACGGACCTGAAGCATTTGGGGAAGCCGGTCCCGGAGAAGGCCCTGGCTTTTTTTACGGATAGCGGCCACTCCGTGACCATGTCTTCACTGGGGCAGATATATCCCGAGCCCCGGCAGGTTACCGGAAGGCCGCTCACGGTACGGGTCAACGGCGAGACTTACGTTTTCGGCTATCTGTTCGTATCAAGCGACCTTACGGCATTCAGGCATGCATGGCGGCAATTCTCGGGTGTGTTCGTACTCATCGCGATCAACGTGATGGCGCTGACATTTGTCATATCCTTCCTTGCGACGAAAAAACTCGCCGAACCGCTCAAAGAAATGGCCGGCGCGGCGCACAAGTTCGCCCGGGGCGATTTTTCGACGCGCGTCGAGAACGAGGGAAGATTCGACGAGATCGGGCAGCTCACGCAGGCTTTCAACGTCATGGCGGAATCCCTTGAGCGTTCGGAACGACTTAGGAGCGAGTTCATAGCGAATATATCGCACGAGCTGAAAACGCCCATGACGGTTATCGCGGGTTTCGCCGACGGGATTCTTGACGGCACGATCCCGCACGAAAACGAGACCCGCTACCTGAACGTCATATCCTCCGAAACAAGACGTATGTCGAGGCTTGTGACAAGTATGCTGGAAATGACGCGGCTCCGGTCGGCCGACAGTGAGGAAATCCTCAACGGTTCCTTCGACATTTCCGAAGTCGCGAGGCTGACGTTGCTCAATCTTGGCGGCCAAATCGGGCAAAAGCGGCTTGACGTCAACGCCGTGCTGCCGGAAGCCCCTGTTTTGGCGCGCGGCGACAGGGACTCGATCACGCAGGTCGTGTACAATCTTCTGGAGAACGCGATAAAGTTTTCAAACGACGGCGGCGAGATAGGTTTGGAGCTTTGGAAACAGGGTTCGCGCGCCTATGTCTCGATTGAGAACAGGGGCGAAACGATCCCGGAGGATGAGCTGCCGAACATATTCGACAGGTTCCACAAAACCGACAAATCGCGCAGCGCGGACCGCGACGGGGTCGGGCTTGGGCTGTATCTGGTAAAAACGATCCTCGACAAGCACAACGAGGACGTCTTCGTGACGAGCGCCGACGGTGTGACGAAGTTCGTTTTCACGCTAAGAATCAATTGACAACAGGGATTTTCTTGTTTAGTATAGCTACAAAATAGATGGAGGCCCATATGCTCAGTAACGCTGAAAAAACCATGGAAAAAATAACCGCTCTCTGCAAGGGCAGGGGTTTTGTGTTTGCCGGCAGCGAAATTTACGGCGGGCTCGCCAACTCCTGGGATTACGGCCCGCTCGGCGTTGAATTGAAGAACAATGTCAAGCGCGCGTGGTGGCTGAAATTCGTTCAGGAAAACCCCTACAACGTGGGGCTTGACAGCTCCATTTTGCTCAACCCGCGGGTGTGGGAAGCTTCCGGTCACGTCGTGAACTTCAACGACCCGCTGATAGACTGCAAATCGTGCAAGATGCGGCACCGCGCCGACAAGCTCATAGAGGATTGGTGCTGGGAACAGGGGCTCACGGACGTGAATCCCGCAACGATGGACGACGATGCGCTGATGGGGTATATACGCGAGCACGAAATATGCTGCCCCCAGTGCGGCAAACGCGATTTCACCGACGTCCGAAAGTTCAACATGATGTTCAAGACCTATCAGGGCGTCACGGAGGACAGTTCGACCGAGCTCTACCTGCGTCCGGAGACGGCGCAGGGGATATTCATAAACTTCAAAAACGTCCAGCGCACGACGCGGCGCAAAATACCCTTTGGCGTGGCGCAGATAGGCAAGTCCTTCAGGAACGAAATAACACCGGGCAACTTCATTTTCCGCACGCGCGAGTTCGAGCAGATGGAAATGGAATTCTTCTGCAAACCCGGGACGGAGCTTGAATGGTTCGATTACTGGCGCGGCTTCTGCAGGAACTGGCTGCTCTCGCTGGGTCTGCGCGAAGAATCCATCCGCGCGCGCGACCACGACAAGGAGGAGTTGTCGCACTACTCAAACGCGACGACGGACTTTGAGTTCCTGTTCCCCTTCGGCTGGGGCGAGCTTTGGGGCGTCGCCTCACGCACCGACTTCGACCTGACGGCGCACCAGAACGCCTCGGGCGAGAGCATGGAGTATTTCGATCAGGAGAGCGGGGAAAAGTATATTCCATACGTCGTTGAACCGGCGCTCGGCCCGGATCGGATGTCGCTTGCGTTCCTCGTTGACGCATACGACGAGGAAGTCGTGGACGCTGAGAAAAATGACGTACGCACGGTTCTACACCTGCATCCGGCCCTGGCGCCGTATAAATGCGCCGTTCTGCCGCTTTCGAAAAAACTGGCGCCCGCCGCGGAGGAAATCTTCGCGACGCTCCGGAAAAGCTTCATGACCGATTTTGACGACAGCGGTTCGATAGGCAAGAGGTATAGGCGGCAGGACGAAATTGGCACGCCCTTGTGCGTAACATATGACTTTGACTCCGAAAACGACAAATGCGTCACGGTACGCGACAGGGACACGATGGAACAGGAACGCGTCGCCATCGACGGTCTTGCGGCATATCTGGCGGAAAAGCTTATTTTCTGAGTTTTTGGGCAACTGTTCAGAGGGTATTCGGGACGGTAATGCCGACAGTGACGCCGGGGGTATTTATGGAGCTAAAAACGTTCTTTGACAACAACCCGCGGCTTGCAATTGCCTATTCAGGCGGCGTAGATTCGTCGTACCTGCTCTACGCTGCCAAAACCGCGGGGTGCGACGTACGCGCGTACTGTGTGAAATCGCGGTTCCAACCGCAATTTGAGCTTGACGACGCCTCCCGTCTTTCAGACGCTCTGGGCGTCCCGCTCGCTGTCGCCGCGTTGGACGTACTGCGCGATCCGGTCGTTGCGAGTAATCCTCCGGACAGATGTTATTTCTGCAAAACAGCAATACTGAGCTGCCTTTGGGAGCTTGCGCGAGCCGACGGATACAACGTTTTATGCGACGGGACGAACGCAGACGACGATGAGGCGGACAGGGCGGGGTCGCGCGCCGTGCGCGAGCTTGGCGTCTTGTCGCCGCTTCGCGATTGCGAGCTGACGAAGAACGCCATTAGAAGCCTGTCAAGGGCCGCGGGGCTTTTTACCCATGACAAACCGTCCTACGCCTGCCTCGCGACGCGTATCCCCACAGGTACGATAATTACGGATGAAATGCTTATAAAAATCGAAATCGCGGAAAACACGTTGTTTGATATGGGCTTTTCCGATTTCCGCGTCCGCTTTCTGCCGCCCCGCGGCGCAAAACTGCAGATTCCGGACGGGCAGTGGGGCAAGGCGGCGGCGCTGCGGAAGGAACTGCTGGCAACGCTGGGCGCCGACTTCGACACGGTTTTGCTGGACCTCACCGCACGTCCGTAGACGTCGGACGGGTACCGGCTGCGACCGACGGCAAAGAGCAAAAATCACGGGTAAAACCGTCATTGCGGGCCCTATCCGCAATCCCATACATCAGCAAAAGGTTATCCCCGATCATCAACGGAAAGCGGGTCGTCACATGGAACAGGACAGAATACTGGCAATGCTGAACAGCGTCAAGGACGGCGGGATGACGCCCGAGGAAGCGTTGCTAAAGCTTAAAACGCAGCCGTTTGAGGACATGGGCTTCGCGAAGATAGACCACCACCGCGGACTGCGCCACGGCGTCAGCGAGGTCATCTACGGCGAAGGCAAAACAGCGGAGCAGATAACGCGCATCGTTTCCTCGATGGCGGACAATGGGCAGAAGAACATAATGATAACGCGCCTCTCGCCGGAAAAGGCCGCGGAAATCGAGAAGACCCACAAAGTGGATTATGACCCCGTGTCGCGCATCGGACTATGTATGCGCGAGAGCGTGGAGACCCCGCGCGGGCTTATCGTCGTGGCGGCGGCCGGGACAAGCGACATTTCGGTCGCGGAGGAGGCCGCCCTAACCGCCGAGACCCTGGGCAACAGGGTCGAGCGCTTGTACGACGTGGGCGTTGCGGGGCTTCACAGGCTGCTGAGCAATCTCGACGTGATAATGGGCGCAAGGGCAGTCATAGCCATCGCCGGAATGGAGGGCGCGCTCGCGACGGTGATAGGCGGGCTTGTGTCATGCCCTGTCATCGCGGTGCCGACAAGCGTGGGATACGGCGCAAGCTTCGGCGGGTTGTCCGCCCTTTTGACGATGCTCAACTCCTGCGCGGGCAACGTAAGCGTGGTGAACATAGACAACGGCTTCGGAGCGGGTTACATCGCAAGCTTGATCAATCATATAGGGGACTGACAATGAGGCTTTATTTGGAATGCAGCATGGGCGCATCGGGCGATATGCTTATGGCCGCGCTGTTAGAGCTTTCGGATGACTCCGAAGGTTTTTTGCGCCGCTTAAACGCCGCCGGCATCCCGGATGTATCCGTCACGGCCGAACCGTCTGTTAAGCAGGGCATAACCGGTACCCGCGTGCGGGTGATGATCGGCGGGCATGAAGAATCCGAACATACAGAGCATCATGCGCACAGCCACGGCGGTTACGGCGATATCAAACATCTGATCGGGCATCTGTCCGTACCCGAGCCCGTGAAAGCACACGTGTCGGCCGTATACGCGCTGATCGCGGACGCAGAAAGCCGCGCGCACGGCGTACCGGTCGAGCAGATACACTTCCACGAGCTGGGCCAGATGGACGCGGTCGCCGATATCGTCGGCTGCTGTATGCTGATTGCGGAACTTATGCCGGAGATGATTTGCGTCTCGCCGGTAAACGTCGGATACGGGTTTGTCAAAACGGCGCACGGCGTCCTGCCTGTTCCCG
>Ga0082212_10005282_pt1 | contig 17654 bp, 15 predicted proteins | sample TergutNt197P3_FD_71548 | JGI IMG/M metagenome (GOLD analysis project Ga0082212, IMG submission 71548) | Neocapritermes taracua P3 segment gut microbial communities from Petit-Saut dam, French Guiana - Nt197 P3 | ecosystem: Host-associated > Arthropoda: Insects > Digestive system > Gut ... | reverse complement strand
ATATGAAAAAGACATACTTAAGGAACGGGATGATTTTTGGAGTTTTAAGTAGAGCTCCTTAGGATTTACATCTTTTGGAAGGCTCAGTATAAGTATCATCGCAAACTGGCCGTGAAGAATGGTCATAGTTGAATCTTCAATATTGCACTTGTATTCATACAGAACTTTTGCAATAGCGCTGACCAAACCCGGCCTGTCTTTTCCTATTGCCGTCAAAGAAATATATTTGCCTGCCATTGGATTCTCCCGTTATGCAACTATATATTTTTGCGCATTTTTCATAGCTTCATGAATTTTTGAAAAATCTTTTGTGCCGCCCTGTGCAAAATCAGGTTTTCCGCCGCCAGAACCGTTAATTTCAGCCGCAAACGCCTTGGCGATTTTTCCGGCATTAAATCCTTTTTTAACATTATCCTCACTAACAGAAACGATAAAAGAAGCTTTGTCTTCAGCCTTTGAAACAACCAAAACTACGCATGAACCGAGTTTGTCTTTTGCTTTATCCGAAATATCTCTTAAAGCTTTTATATCGGCTCCTTCAATATTCAATCCTAAAAATTTTACGCCGTTAATCTCTTTAGCTTCTTTGACAAGGGAATCCATTTCCGACGAAATAGCGCGGCTTTTTAAAGTATTGAGCTCCTGTTCAAGTTTTTTATAGTCGTCAAAATGTTTTTGCACTTTTACGGCTAAATCGCTTTTTGAAGAGTTAAACAGTTCCAAAACTTTTGAAAATTGATATTCCTCTGTAGAAATATATCTTTCCGCCGCTTCGCCGGCTACAGCTTCTATTCTTCTTACGCCGGCAGCTACAGAAGATTCTGAAAGAATCTTAAAAATTCCTATATCTCCGGTTCTTGAAATATGTGTTCCGCCGCAAAGTTCCATAGAAAAAGCCTTGCTTTCGTTTTCATTTTTAACTGATACGGTTCTGACAACATCGCCGTACTTTTCACCAAAAAGAGCCATTGCTCCGGCATTTCTAGCATCAGCTATACTCATATTTTCAACACATACAGGCATATTTTCTCTTATAACGGCATTTATTTTATTTTCTATTTTATTTAAATCTTCTCTCTTAATTGCCGAGAAATGAGTAAAGTCAAAACGCAGATAATCAGGAGCAACCAAAGAACCTGCCTGGGTTATATGGTCGCCGAGAAACTCTCTTAATACTTTATGGAGCAAATGCGTCGCCGTATGATGCCTTTGAATCTGCTTTCTGCGCTCTTTATCAATAGAAGCTAGAACCTCTTCCCCTTTTTTCACAGAGCCTTTTACAACTTTAACTTTATGCACAAAAAGACTGCCTATAGGCTTAAAAACATCTTCCACTACAGCTTCAAAAGAAGGCATTGTTAACACGCCTGTGTCAGCGCTTTGACCGCCGGACTCTGCGTAAAAAGGCGTCTGGGAAAGAATAATTTCTCCGCTGTCGCCGTCTTTTAAACCATCGGTTTCTTTTCCGTCTTTAATCAAAGCAAGCGCTTTCCCGGGAAATTCATAATTGTCATATCCTACAAAGTCGGTGTCGCCGGTTTTCTTATGAAGTACGGAATAAAAAGTTATATCTTTTTCCCCTGAACCGCCCCATGCCGCACGGGATTTTTCCTGAGCTTTTTTCTGTTCCGATTTAAAACCTTCTTCATCAACAGTCATATCATTTTCAGAAGCAATTTCTTTTGTTAAATCATGAGGAAAGCCGTAAGTATCGTAAAGTTTGAAAACATCTTCTCCGCTTATTACTTTCACTCCTTTTGATTTATATGAACTTATCATATTGGATAATAGATTCGATCCGGCTTCCAAGGTTTCCAAAAATTTTTCTTCTTCAACTTTAATTATCGCTTTTATATTCGCAAGCCTTGAAGAAAGCTCGGGATACGCGGGTTCCATAATTTTAAATACGGTTGAAGCAAGCTCATTTATGAAAGGCTTGTCGTATCCGTACATTTTACCCTGTCTTACCGCCCTTCTGAGAATTCTTCTTAGCACATATCCGCGGCCTTCATTTGACGGAAGAACGCCGTCAGATATTAAAAATGTTACGGCTCTGGAATGATCCGCAATCATCCTGAGTTTTAATATGTTTTTGCCTTCATATTTAACATTTAATATTTTCGCTGCCTCTTCCATAATCGGCACAAATAAATCAGTTTCAAACACGCTCTTTTTTCCGTTTGCCGCCGCAACAAGCCTTTCAAGACCCATACCGGTATCTATATTTTTTCTCGGAAGGTTTTTCAATGATCCGTCAGCCTGCCTGTCAAACTGCGTAAAAACAAGATTCCAGATTTCCAAATGCCTGTCACAGCTGCACGCCGGGCTGCAATCCGGTTTTCCGCAGCTCATTTCAGGGCCTAAATCAATAAGTATTTCCGAGCATGGCCCACACGGACCAGTGTCGCCCATATTCCAAAAATTCGTATCATCGCCCATTTTTATTATTCTGTCAGCCGGAACAATCTTTTTCCAAATTTCTGCGGCTTCATCGTCATCTTTATAAACCGTTATATAAAGCTTATCTTTAGGCAGCGCCATATTTTTCGTTAAAAATTCCCACGCCCACTCAATCGCTTCTTTTTTAAAATAGTCGCCAAAAGAAAAGTTTCCCAGCATTTCAAAGAAAGTGCCATGTCGCGCTGTGATTCCCACATTGTCTATATCGGGGGTGCGAATACACTTCTGGCAGGAAACGGCACGATTCTTAGGAGGGGTTTCCACTCCTTGAAAGTATTTCTTTAAGGGTGTCATTCCGGCATTAATAAGCAGGATTGAGTTGTCACCCGCCGGCGGAACCAACGGAGCGGAGTCAAGGCGCAGATGCCCCTTGCTCTCAAAAAAATCTAAAAATCCTTTACGTAATTGGTTTAATCCGGTATATTTCATCGTTCTTCCCTCCATCATTAGTTACCTTAATCATTATACTAACAGAAACGGTTTGAAAAGTCAAGAAGTCATTGACATATTTATGAAATTATATTATTACGTGTTATGGGGTTGATAATCGTTTGAAACAATCAAGTCGGCAGCATAAGGTAAAGATTCAATCCACGCACAGAATTCCCGCCATTCGGGAAGTCTGTGCGTTTTTCTTTGTGCATAAATCGTTTTCAAACAGCGATAATTCGTCGTCATCCGCGCGGTAAGTTTAAAACCGCAGGGGTTGGAATACAGCAGCTTGAGATAATCTTCTTTGTTGCCGGTTTGGTTATACCGGTCTTTAAGTTCATTCATGATGTCGATGATACGCGGGTCAACATATTCGCAATATTGACTGTCCAACTCAAACTTAGCGATTCTGTGCATGGTAGATTGGCTCGAAACAAATTCAAGAAAGCGGTAGCGTTCCGCTTCCGTCCAGCATTTAACGGTGAAAGTCACATCAAAATTAACGCGAATCCCGGTCATGAACTGGTCATGCCCCTCCCCTTTGGGGGACTTTGCTAATTTTTTCACCGTATCAGTTATATCGGGAGAACAAGTTTCGGTTTGCACCGACATAGGGTATTTACTGGCTTTGATTGATTCTTCCAAATCATAGATTTTCACGTTTTGTACTATCATATTTTTATTCCCTCTACCTCGCAAAGCAATCATAAATCGCTTTTACTGCACGCTCAAAGTCATCTTCATTCACCCCGACAATAACATTGAACTCACACGAGCCTTGGTCGATTGTTCTGACATTTACTCCGGCGTGAGCAAGCGCAGCGAAAATTCGAGCCGCAGTCCCTCGGGTTTCTACCATACCGCGACCGACAATTGCAATCATCGCGAGTCCGCCCTGCTCTACAACAATATGATTGGGCTGGGCCGCATCCCGGATATGGTCGGTAATATCGGGATGTTTATTAAGTTCCTTCGTGCAAAGAATAATACTCAATGTATCAATTCCGGTGGGGAGATGCTCAAAATTAATCTCTAATGATTCAAACAGACTCAATATTCGCCGCACAAAACCGATTTCATTATTCATTCCGTCTTTTTCGATATGAATAACGCTGAAATCTTTCTTCCCGGCAATTCCGGTAATAATTGGCGGGTTATCGTCTTTAGGCGCGGTTCGAACAATCATTGTCCCAGGTGCGGAAGGGTCGTTGGTATTGCGAATATTAATCGGAATTCCGGCAGTTCTCACGGGAAAGACCGAATCTTCATGCAAAACCGTAGCACCCATATAAGAAAGTTCACGCAATTCCCGATAAGTGATGATTTTAATGATTTCGGGATTTTTCACAATTCGCGGGTCCGCAATTAAAAATCCGGAAACATCAGTCCAGTTTTCATAAAGCTCCGCCTTGACTGCCTTTGCCACAATTGAACCGGTAAAGTCACTTCCTCCCCTTGAAAAAGTCTTGATTTTCCCGTTCGGCAGAGCACCGTAAAATCCGGGAACAACCGCCCGCTCCTTCTTTCCCAAAACCGCTGCCAATGAAGCGTTGGTCAAATCGGCGTCAAACACCCCGTCTGCGTTGAAACTCACCACTTTTGCCGCATCTACAAAGCTGAATCCTAAGTAATCGGCAAGAATAATACCGTTGAGATATTCCCCGCGGCTTGCCGCATAATCATCACCCGCGCGCTTGCGGAAAGCGGTTATAATCGTCTTGTATTCACTTTCGAGCGATAAGTCCAACCCCAAATCAGTGATAATCCCATTAAACCGCTCGGCAATCGGTTTGAATTCTTCCTTGGGATTTCCGCTGTTTAAAACCGCCCGATAACATTCATACAGCATATCGGTAACTTTCGTGTCTTCGCCTGTAGAAAGAGTACGTTTTCCGGGGGCCGACGGAATCACATAACGCCGTTCCTCATCGCTCTTAATGATTTCGGCGACTTTACGGAATTGCTTCGCATCAGCGAGGGACGACCCCCCGAATTTCACTACTTTTGCCATTATCTTTCTCCTCGCCGGACAGGTACATTCACAATCACACAATCGGGCAGAGCCGCCTGAAGTTCGGCGATTTGCTCCTCACTAACCGGATTGTCAAACAACCACAATTCTCTCAGATTCGTCAACCCGCTCAAAGCAGACAGATTACTGACATTGTTTTGGTGCATCCTCAGCATATCCAAATTCGTTAATTCGCTGAGTACAGAGATATCGTCGATAGCGTTATCGCCAATATTCAACTTCTCCAAATTGGTCATATACCGCAGCGGTTCTAAATCTTCGTTGGTAATCTTCAGCGAATGTAAACTGAGTTTTGTCATGGTCGTGCTGTACGGCGTTCCTTTGATATAAATAATATCAGGGATTTTTTCGGAACTGTCGCAAGCAGTAGGCAACACCGCAACGACCAATATCAGTAATAACGCAATTAACTTTTTCAAACTTTTCTCCCTCTATTCTTGCTCACCCGGCTGAGTAAAAATCTCACAACCCGGTAAAGCCGTTTTAAGTTCAGTGATTTGTGATTCATCAAGCGAAATATAGCCCAAATACAACTCTTTCAGATTAACAAGACTATATAACGATGATAAATCCTTTATCGGATTTTCAACTAAACTCAGCCACTCTAAATCAGTCAACCCGGTCAGAGGCGACACGTCATGAACTTTGTTGAGCGTCAACCCTAATACTTTTAACTTGGTTAAATCGGCGAGCGGCGACAGTTCATTAATTTTATTATTAACCAACATCAAAGATTCCAAATGGGTCAATCCGGCAAGCGGAGAAATATCGCTGATGTGATTGGAGGTTAAATTTAAAACCTCAATATCAGCGGGGATTTCGCCGCTTTCAACCAGCTCTTTCAGTTTCTTATCGGTTATTTCCTGATTGACAAACTCAAGAATAACCGGCTCCCCGTCACCGACAGATTTTCCGGAGTGGTCATCGCCTGAACCTTTATTGCAAGCGGAGAATCCCCCCGCCATAGCCACAATTAATACAATCACAAGAAATTTTTTCATTACTATACCCATCCCTTTCCGAGCCGCAAAAGACTCTGCTCACCAATTAATCACACCCTCGGGGAATGCCTCTATCAACTCAGTTTTCTTTTCCTCGCTGATTTCAACATCAGATAAATCAAGATTTCTTAAAGCAGTTAATTCCAATAAAGGGGAAATATCGTTGATTTCGGTACCGTACAAGTGCAGGATTTCTAAAGAAGCCATCACCGAAAGCGGCGATACATCAACAATCGGGTTAAACCCCAACTGTAACATTCTTAAATTAACCAACCCCGAAACAGCAGAAACATCACTGATTTTGTTATTAACCAAACCTAAAGCCCGCAATTCAGCCAACTCGGAAAGAGGAGAAATATCCTCAATACTGTTATCCCATAAGAACAATTCCCGAAGACCGGTTAATTCCGAAAGCGGCGACAAGTCACTAATTTGATTATACACCAATTCCAAAGAAATTAATTTAGTCAAAGAAACAAGCGGCGTTAAATCACTGATTTGATTTTCGTTCAAAAACAAATAAGAAACATCAGCGGGAATTTTCCCTTTTTCAATCAACTCCGCCAACTGCTCATCGGTAATAGATTGCTCAGATAAATCAACCATGATTTTACCTTCTGAATCAGTCTCAATGCTGACTTTAGGCAGACCGTCGCAAGCAGTGAGTGTCACTGCCGTGACCGCTGACAGCACCAACATAAGAATCTTTTTCATATTCAACCTCTTTCCTAACATCAAGTTACGACATAATTTCACATTGAAGAACTTCCAACAATTCGCGAATATCATCTTCATCAACCTGATTGGCCGTCAGATTTAATCTCTGCATTTCAAGCAATCCTAGCAAAGGCGAAACATCTTCAATCAGATTCTGCTCCAAGAATAAGTACTCCAACTTTGTCAGCTTGGCAAGCGGAGATAAATCACCGATAAAATTCCGTGCCAAATTTAACTCCACTAATTCAGTCAATTCGGCAAGCGGCGACAAATCACTGATTTCATTATCATTGAGTACCAATCGTGTAACATCGGCGGGAATTTCCCCGCTCTCAATCATTTCTGCGAGCATTTCATCGGTAATGCCCTGTCCCGAAAAATCAGAGTCATCAATTATAACTTCCGGCTCGGTAACAACAACTTCTTCATCTGCCGCCAAATCATCGGTTTGAGAATTTAAATCGCGTTCCGCCTCCGGTTCTTCATTGCCGCAACCCGCGAATACTCCCGCCATAACTAATGCCAAACCCAACGCAAGAAATTTTTTCATCATTTTCTACCTCTTTCTTTTTTTATTTTTATGGCACAGCGAAAACACTGTTACCATTGTTCAACTTTGCCGATAATACTGTCTAAACTCTTAATGTTGTTGACATTCATATAATGTTTAATCCCGCCGATGATTTTCAGCGGCGCATAAGGGTCACTGATAATCACCGTCCCGATTTGAACCGCTTTCGCGCCGGCAAGCATCATTTCAACTGCGTCTTCAGCGGTCGTAATTCCGCCTAACCCAATCACATCAATTTTTACAGCGCGGACAACCTGCCAAACCATTCTCAACGCGATGGGAAAGACTGCTGCACCCGACAACCCGCCCACATTATTATGCAGAATAGGGCGGCGGGTCTTAATGTCAATTCTCATACCGAGAATGGTGTTAATCAGAGAAATGCAGTCCGCTCCTTCCGCCTCGACCGCTTTAGCAATTTCGGCGATGTCGGAAACATTCGGTGTGAGCTTGACAATCAGCGGTTTCTTGGTAGCCCTCCTGACCGCCTTAGTAATTTTCGCGGCACTTTCCGCATTGTTCCCCCAAGCCGCTCCGCCCTCTTTTACATTAGGGCAGGATATATTAAGTTCAAGCATATCCGTATCAGTCGTATCGAGTTTCTCGGCGGATTTGACATAATCTTCAATCGTCCCTCCCGCGAAATTGGCAATCACAACATTCCCGTGCTTTTTCATGAAAGGAAGATGTTTTTCAATAAAAGCATCAACCCCGGGATTCTGCAAACCCACCGAATTGAGCATACCGCTCGGCGTTTCGGCAATGCGCGGAGTCGCGTTCCCTTTCTTAGGTAAAAGCGTCAACCCCTTACAAGAAATACCTCCGAGAATGTTAATCGGATACAACTCATTATAGTCTTCACCAAACCCATATGTTCCCGAAGCAGCAATCACAGGATTAGGAAAAGTTACCCCCGCGACTTTTACGGTCATATCTCTCTTCATAAAATCACCTCACTTCCGTTGAACACGGGTCCGTCCTTACACACCCGCGCCATTCCCCGGTTGGTTTCACAAGCACAGACAACACAAGCACCGACTCCGCAACCCATTCGTTCCTCTAACGAAACTTCTGAAGGAACACTTGCACGCGCACACAGAGAAACAACAGCCTTCAACATAGACTCCGGACCGCAGGCATAAACTTGAACCACATCGCTTTTCGCTAACTCTTCCGCTAAAGGAACGGTAACCGCTCCTTTAAATCCGACACTTCCGTCATCGGTGCAGGGAATCACATGAGCGTCGGTCAATTTGAAATCACTTGCCAGAATAATTTTATCATAACTCCTGAACCCTAAAATAGCCGTCGCGCTTTCGCGCATGGCTTTCGCGATTCCGAGCAGGGGCGGAACACCAATCCCGCCGCCCACAAGTAAAACCCTCTTATTGGGGTGTATGCTGTCAGGTAGGGTAAAACCATTTCCGAGCGGCGCAATCATATCAATATTATCGCCTACATTCAGCGAAGTGAGTTTTGCCGTACCCTGCCCGCGAATCTCAAACACGATTCGCAAAGAACCGTTTTTATGGTCAATTTCACAAATCGAAACAGGACGGCGAAGCATGAACCCGTCAATCTTGATATGAATAAACTGCCCCGGTTTTGCGAGTTCCGCAACCTCCGGGCAAAGAATCTCATAGGAATAAATTCCCGCAGAAATCGCGGTCTTCTCAATCACAGGATAAGCCCCACATTTATACATACTTGCTCTTCCTCCCGATATTATTGCCGATAATTAACCTTTACTGTTTTCAACTATTGAATTTATCTTTACTTTATCATTAACTTTCTGTAAATTCACGCTTTTCTTTTATATTCTCATCTTTAGATGCTGCCGCCTTAATTCGGATTTGTGTGAACTTGACGATAATCGCAACCAGAACAGCAGTGGTAATAATCCCGAAATTAAACAAGCTCTGCGGTTTATAAATCAAAAAGTTAACGTGCATTTCCAACATATAGAAAATCATCAGTAAAACAAGAATTCGGATTAAATAAACGCTGTAAGCCCACATATTATATTGATTCTGACACAGTTTTGTTCTTTTTATATATATATAAGGCAGAATAATTGCAATAACAAACACAATTAACGAAAGTACGCCCCATATGATAACAGGTTTCGGATTCACGATAAGAATCTCTCCGCCCGAGACCCTCACAAAGGCTTCATTCGCCTGTGCTGCCTTGGCGAAAACGTCAACAATACAAACCAAAACTAAAAAAAATGCGCGATCATTCGCGTTATTCGTTGTTCTCCCTCTTCCTTTGCGTGCTCTGCGAGAGGTCTTTTTTAACCTTTTCAGTTTTTAACTCCCAGCTGATCAAGAATATGCGACAAGCTGGAAATACTTTGCTTGATTGTTTTTAAGTTGCTATTCACTATGTTGTCAGCCTGTTCTTCCAGCGTTTTTGCCAATTCGGCAAGAGGATCATACGGCCGGTTTTCTTTTATCTGAATAATTTTGTCTGTCATATATATAATATAATAAAAAGGCAGAAAAAAGCAAAAAAAAATCTCTTTATATACAAGCAAGATTTCTCCTGCCGCCTTATATCTGGTGTTGGGGAAATACTGGTCATTACCGTATATTCCAACTAGAATAAACATGGAGGCTTTTTATGGGTCAAACAGAAACCCGGGTACCGCAAAGAGGGCTTACTTTTGAAGATGTCTGGGCAGCTCTTATGGAAAATAGAGAACAAATGAAGGAGACTGAACGAAGGTTTCAGGAAACAGACAGAAAAATAAGTAAGCTGGGAAGCCGTATCGGGCAGCTTATTGAACATTTTGCCGCTTCAAACATTATCGAAAAGTTCAGGGCTCTTGATTATCATTTTACCCAAATTTCAAGGAACCATACCATCGAAGATGAACAGGGTAATTTTTTGGCAGAAATAGATTTATTGCTCGAAAACGGGAACTGCGCCATGGTGGTGGAAGTAAAATCCCTGCTTACCCGTACTGATGTTAAAGAACATCGTAAAAGGCTGGAAACACTGCGGCGATATGCAGACAAGCGTAGCGATACAAGAAAATTTGCAGGTGCCGTGGCTGCGGCGCTGATGAATAAAGATGCCCGAAATTTTGCGTTAACAAGCGGCATGTATGTGGTGGAACAGACAGGGGAAACGGTACAGATAAAAGCGCCGGAGACCCCCTGTTTTTGGTAACTTTTCCGACACGGTAAAATCATTTAATCCCAAAAAGCGCTGCAATGTTTTCCTTAATCTGCCCTGCCATTTCTTCTACGCTTGTCCAGCGGAGTTCCGCCGCTTTTTTGTAGACTTCTTCGACCATGCCCGGGTGAGACGGTTTTCCGCGATGGGGGACAGGGGCCAGGTATGGGCAGTCGGTTTCCAAAAGCAGCCTGTCGTTTGGGATAAGTTTGCACGCATCCTGAATGGTATGGGCATTTTTATAGGTAAGGTTTCCTGCAAAGGAAATATAATAGCCCATATCCAGAAAGGTTTTTGCTTCATTGCTGCCATACGAAAAACAATGGACAACCCCGCGCACCAGCGGATAACGTTTTAAAACCGCCGCCGTTTCCTGTGCTGCGTCCCGTGAATGGATAATAACAGGAAGGTTTAGCTTCTGTGCGGCTGCCATTTGCATTTCCATTAATGCAACCTCGCCCTCCAAATCCTCACTCCCCTCTTTTCCTTCCCCGTTCCAGTTGCGATCCAGGCCGAATTCACCCAGGGCGCACAGCCGTGAAGCATATTTGCCTTTTTTGATGGTGAGTATTACTTCTTCCAGTTCTGCCGCCAGCCTTTCCCGGTTGGCAATGGATTCCCCCCAGGGCCAAAGGCCGCTGGCGAAAAATACGTGCGGGTATCCGGAAAATTCCTCCATGCGGGCGGCAAGATCCCCCGGAGCAAGGCTGATGTCGATTAGGCCTGCAAAACCTGATGTAAATAGCCCTTGTAAAGTTTTGTGGGGATCGATGCCCCTTTCTGCAAGTCCGGATAAATGTGCATGGGTATCATAGATCATGGAAATATGTTTATGTTAAAATGTAAATATATGCCGGGGTGGTGGAATGGTAGACACCGGGGACTTAAAATCCCCTGGCCGCAAGGCCGTGTGAGTTCAAATCTCATCCCCGGCATTGTTTAAAATGTTCCTCGATAATGTTCCGTAATTTATTTTCGTGAATTTTTACAATTAACGATTCGCGTTCAAAACTTTCCGTCGAATCAGAAGCATGGGCGGTATTAATCATTACGTTGCTGCCGAATTCGCGCCGTACCGTGCCGCCCGGAGCTTTAAGGGGGTCTGTCGGGCCAAGCACTTCCCTGATTTTTTCTACTGCGCCGTCCCCTTCATAAACAAGGATCATTGTCATTACATGTTTGCTGTCTTCGCTGTCGCCGGGGCGTATGCCTGACATAAATTCAATAAGTTTTTGAAACTGCCTTTCGGCATATTCCATGCCGAGGCTGTTGGACAAAAGGTTTTTTGTTTCTATGCTTAAACTCAGGTCGAACTCTTTTTCCAGAATTTCTACTGCCTTCCCGCCAAAGGCCGGGGCAAGTTTTTCTATTAACGCCGATTCGACAGGCCCATAAAACTCCAAAGCTTCTTCTTCTGTAAACTCATGGATTTTAATTCCAACAATACGCATACCGGTCCGGGAAAACATATCCAGGATGGTGCCCGGCCTGGAAGAAGCAAAGTTCCAGTTGTCCGGCTTAATAATAACAAGGGTCCTTTCTATTTTTGCCATTTCCGGATAGTCCATGTTAACGACAATATTTTCTTTCCCTTTTAGGAAACGGGCAAACAATTCAAGGTCTATATCGGCTTCCTGCTGGTTGCGGGGGGTAAGGACCGCCGGTTCAAAATAGGTAATCTTATGCGGATCGTTGGAATCAATAATAAGGTCGGCATAGGTGTCCCGGATTGTTTCGCCCCGTATCGATTCAATGCCCCTGTTTTCCGCATGGAGCGCGCCGCAGATTTCCGAAAGTTTCCGGCATGCATCTGGCCCCTGAAAAAGGAGGATTAATACACGGTGTGCCCTGCCGCCGGAAATAAAATGCTCTTCCACATAGTCCGCCAGCATGGTAAAATCATCTTTAACATTCTGTTTCCGCAAAAGAAGCGCATATTCCTTTACAAACGGTTTGTCGGGTATGATCATTTGGGCGCCGACCAGTTCAATGTCGAGCCTGGAAAGAAGCCGGGCGATTACCCCGCCGGTTCTGCTCTTTACAATGGAGTATGGGGATACCATTACATACGATAGTTCGTTCTTCATTGGTACCCATTGTACTATCCCTTTATTGCTTGTTACAATACCCTATGCACGGCCCCGTAAAGCTTAATTTTATGCGCAACATCGGCATTATGGCCCACATTGACGCCGGAAAAACAACCACCACTGAACGCATCCTCTTTTATACAGGGAAAAGCCACAGGATTGGGGAAGTGGACGATGGCGAAGCGACCATGGACTGGATGGAACAGGAACAGGAACGGGGAATCACCATACAAAGCGCGGCAACGACAACCTATTGGAAGTACGGAGCGGATAAACAAGATGAAAAAAGCAAGGAAGAGACTTACCAGATAAATATAATTGATACGCCGGGCCATGTTGATTTTACTGCGGAAGTGGAACGGTCGCTGCGTGTTTTGGACGGGGCAATTGCCATACTCGATGCCGTTAAGGGAGTGGAAAGCCAGACCGAGACAGTATGGCGGCAGGCGGAACGGTACCATGTGCCGTGCATCGGCTATGTAAACAAGATGGATCGTGTGGGGGCGGATTTTTTTCAGGTGCTTGCCGATGTAAAACAAAAGCTAGGCATAGAAACAATTGCCATTCAGCTTCCCATAGGAAAAGAAAGCGGCTTTGAAGGGGTTATTGATTTATTTGCCATGGAAGAGGTGCGCTGGGAAGGGAACGAAGGCGAAACCATTGCACGCTCTCCCATTGACCCTGCAAGGCAGGAAACGGCAAAAGAATGGCGGGATAAACTGGTTGATTCACTGTCTGCGGTTTCCGATGCCGTTACGGAAAAATTTCTTTCCGGCGAAGAAATCCCCGTCGAACTTTTAAAAACAGAAATGCGGAAGGCGGCGCTGGAAAGGAAAATCCTTCCGGTGCTTGCAGGGGCTTCGCGGCGCAACATGGGTGTCCAGCCGTTGATCGATGCGGTTATAGATTTTCTTCCGGGTCCCGACGAAGTAAAAAACGCAAAGGGGCATCACTTAAAAAAAGAAGAAGACATCGATATATCATGCGACCCCCAGGCAATCCCTCTGGGGCTGGTGTTTAAGATACAAAACGACAGGGAGGCAGGAAGCCTGTGCTATGTCAGGATGTATTCGGGGGCAATTAAAACAGGCGCGGCGTTATACAATATTGGAAAGCGTAAAAGGGAAAGGGCTAACCGTATCCTGCGGATGCATTCCAATAAATCGGAACCCCTGGATCAATTAACGGCGGGGGATATCGGCGTAATTATCGGGATGAAAATAGCTCAAACCGGGGATACAATTGGGAGCGAAGGATGGCCTGTCCTGCTTGATACCATGCAGTTCCCCGAACCGGTTATCTCCGTATCGCTGGAACCGCGGACCATTTCCGAAGGGGACAAGCTCAAGGATATTCTGGAAATTCTTTCCAAAGAAGACCCCACCTTTACGGCAAAGGAAAACGAAGAGACAGGGCAATTAATTATTTCCGGGATGGGTGAACTCCACCTTGATGTCCTTGTAACAAAAATACTTAAGGATTACGGCCTACAGGCTCGGGCGGGGAACCCCCAGGTTACCTACCGCGAGTCCATAGCCAAAACCGTAACACATACCGAACGGTTTTCCCGCGTCATTGCAGGCAAGGAAAACGCCGCCGCCCTTACATTGCTGCTGGAACCCCTTAAACGCGGTTCGGGAAACCGGTACCTTTGTACGGTAAAAAACAAAAGCAAAATTCCCGACCCGATATTTGCAGCGGCAGAACAGGGCGTAAAAGGGGCAATGGCTTCCGGGATTCTGCTGGGGTATCAGTGTATTGATGTCGGCGTTACGCTGACGGACATTGAATATTCAGAATTAACCGGAACTGAATTTGCCTACGAAGCCTGCGCCAGCATGGGTTTTGACGAGGCTGCGAAAACAGCGGAACCGTATCTCCTTGAGCCCATAATGGCCGTTGACCTGTTTTCGCCCAAGGAATTTGTCGGGGATGTAATCAGCCTTGTTACACAGCGCGGGGGGCAGGTGCTCAGCATGGATTCCAGGGGCGAAAGCGATCTGGTTAAAGCCGCCGCCCCAATGGAAAAAATGTTTGGCTTTATGACTGCCCTGCGGAGCGTAAGCCAGGGGCGCGCAACCTTTTCCATGGAATTTTTACATTTCGAAAAAAAGAGTTAACTATAACTTTAGCAGCCTGAACGTCGTTTCCAGGCATTTATCTATCTCAATGGGTTTTGCTAGGTGGGAATTCATTCCACTGGTAAGAGCCTTGTCAATATCCTCTTTAAAGGCATTAGCGGTAAGGGCGATGATGGGAACATTTTTTGCATCTTCCCTGTCCAATGCACGGATCGCCAAAGCGGCTTCATAGCCGTCCATTTCCGGCATTAGAATATCCATATAGATGATGTCGTAATAACCTGGCTGCGTTGATGCAAACATCTCCAAAGCTTTCCTGCCGTCTTCCGATTCTTCTATGTCCATACCGGTTGATTCCAAAAGGTTTATCAGGATAAAACGGTTAATTGCCACATCATCAACAACAAGTGCGCGTTTGCCTTCCAGACGCTGGGTGGTATCCTGCGGCAGGGTTATTTCTTCCGGCGCATTGCCGGAAGGCAAACACAATTCAAATGAGAAGGTACTGCCCTTCCCTTCTTCGCTTTCCACGCAAATATCTCCGCCCAAAAGCTGGACAATGCTTCGGGATATTGCCAGGCCTAAACCGGTGCCGCCGTAATGTCTGTAAATTTCCGAGGAACTCTGTTCAAAGGGTGTAAAAAGCAATGGTATGGATTCTTTGGAAATGCCGATTCCTGAATCCTTAACAGAAAAAGCGATAACAGCGGTTTCATCTTTTTTTTCTTTTTCAGTTACCGAATAAATTATGCTTCCGTTTTCCGGGGTAAACTTTACTGCGTTTCCCAAAAGGTTAATTAATACCTGGCGGAGCCGCAGGGTATCAATCTTATAATACGCAGGAGAGTTTAAACTAAACTCTGTATCAAATTGAATATTTTTTTCTTCGCAGCGGGGCCGGATGATTGTTTCTACGGCACTTACCAGGGTAAACAAATCGGCATCTTCATTGCTTAATTCTATTTTCCCGGCTTCAATTTTGGAAATATCCAGAATATCGTTGATTAGCCCCAAAAGATGCTGGGAAGATGTTTCGATTTGTTTTAGATCCGGTTTGATATCGGATTCCGAATATGCATTTTCGCTGCTGATTTTCTTTTTTACAATTTCTGTCATCCCGATAATTGCATTCATGGGTGTGCGGATTTCGTGGCTCATTCTTGCCAGGAAATCACCCTTGTGCCGGTTAGCCAAATTTGCTTCCTGTACGGCCCTCTCCAGTTCTTTCTGAACAAGAATCAGCTCTGTTACATCAACGGTAACAATAACATAGCCTGCCTTTTCTCCTGATTTATCCAGAAGCCATGTTGCGTCCCCGCGAACATACCGGTCTTCCGTGGCAAGGTACAGGACTTCTGCTTCCCTGCTCTCTTCCAGGGCACGGATGGGATCATGAAGTGTACCGGCCGGGTAGATACTGATATCCTGATAGGGTTTTCCCCGTACTTCATCAAGGGAACCGAATCCTGTTGTTTTTAACGCCATTTCGTTAGTGTAGATAATGTTTCTGTCCATCCCGATGATTATCTGGGGGGCTTTAACACTGGCATTGATGCTGTCGGCAAGGTCGTCAAAAGAATCGGCCAACTCCCCTATCTCGTCTTTGTTTTTTGCATTGAAACGAAATTGCCGTTCGCCGGATCTGAACCGGGAAAAGCCTAATACAAGGACATTGATGCTCGACGAAAGGATGTTTGCCATCCAAATGGCGATAAATACGACGACAACGATCATAATTGCGGCGGAAACCCCAAGCGAGAATGTTGTGCCAAGAAGACTGCTGCTGATAAGGCTGTGGGTTTCCTCGCTTGCCATGGACAGATCGGTATTTGCCGTTGTAATCATCCCTGCCAGAATTTTTTCTGTTTCCCTGGCAGGCCGCTGAAAATCTTCCAGCCCTGCCCCTATGGCTACAAAGCCAAAGCCCCGTTTTGTATTACCGTATTTTCCCGTGTAATAACGAATTGCAGCGGCGGTATTTGGTTTCCAAATCCCGCTCCATAAAATAAGGAAAGAGCCTGAACCCCCTTCGCGGGTCAGGTCGAACCAGCCGGTACATTGCGGGGCATTGTTTAAATACCGCCCGTCCAGGCCTACAAGGCCTAAAGCCGTTAACTCAGCAGCCGGCTTTTTATCTCTGGATTGATCTTTAAAAACCGGCACATCCCTGATAAATTCAACATAACTTTTGCCGCTTTCCTGCCATGCTTTGTAGATGCTTTCTTCCAGCCAGGGGACTTCCGGCTCCCCTGTTGCCGGGTTGTACCCTGTAATGGAATGGTGCCGGGGATGGCATATTGACCTGCATTGATAATCCCAGATAAAGGCATAATTCCCTTCAAAGGCGCTGGTTAATTCCGTATATCGTTCATTCATCGGGGTAATATGGTCGGTAAATTCCATAATGTGATCATGATCGAGCGCCAGGGTAACATACCCTATTCGGGCGTTGTTCCTTATTACAGGTGTTGCCCACCGGACAATCCCCTTAAAACGTACGCCGTTTGGGTTTTCCCGGCCTGCAAACGCTTCTTTTTCCGGCTGCCAGTCAAGGCCCCGATCTGTAACATTGGCAGGGTTGTACATGCCAATTAAATGGGAAGGGGTGTATGCGCCGATTACATCGGAAACATAAATTTCCCGGTTCCCCAGCCTGCTTAATTCACTCCAGTAGGTTTCCGCCCTGACATAGGTGTTGCGCCGATCCGTAATGTTTCTTAAGCGGCTGTCCATTTGCTGAGAGCTTGTAACTTTTACAATTTCATTTCCTGTCAAATCGATAAAGGTCATTTCCAAAAACAGCGGCCTTTCTTCGGTTTCAAAAAGATCCGGCGCCCTGTTCCGGTAACCGGAATTATTTTCTGCGTTGGTGGAATTGGTTGTTGTTCCGGCAGGCAGAGGCGACAGAGGAACCCATTTGCTTTTGTCATCCGACAATACCCAATCGCGTTGTTTTATTATGCTGCCCGCTTTATTTTGAATGAATGCACGGTAAGCCCATTCAGACGGTTCAAGCTCTGCGGCATAACGTATGTCCCTGTCCCTGTCGTAAAGAAAAGCCGCCACCCTTTCTGCCAGGTCGGTGCT